>MDTE01005014.1_pt1 | contig 10074 bp, 6 predicted proteins | sample 811231 | NCBI WGS metagenome assembly MDTE01 (sample SAMN05326651, study PRJNA326480) | marine metagenome | isolation source: seawater | place: Indian Ocean: Red Sea | collected 2010 | reverse complement strand
TCGGATGTAGCAGAATGGCTAATAAAACGGCCGCCGGCAACGAGGACCAACGTGGCCAACGTAACAGCAAGCTTTCTCGAGGTTTTCTGGTCAGAACGAGCGCCATGAGACCGGCTGGTAAAGCGAAGAACGCAAATTGGGTCAGTACGGTCAATGTCGCTAAACTAATCCAGTTCTCGGGTAGCGAGATTTGAAAGCCAACTAAGAAACGGAGCATAAGGATTGCGATGGCACAAAATATCGCTTGATTGACCGTGGGAGTGTCCTGCCGATCACGGATCAGGTGCCAGAGCCATGCACGCAAATCAAATCGCTCGCTTTCGCGGAAGAGCACCGATTCGTTGTTGAATTGGTCTACAGCCCATCGCATAGCAAGTAAGCAGCAAGCAGCTGTTACTCCTAGTACGGGTAAGAAGTATAACGCAGCGATAGCATAGTCCGATTCCATGAGTGCCCGTAGCAACAGCATCAATCCTGTGACAGGGATGAGACTAGTCCCAAGCTCCAGCTGAATCGATGGTAGCGACGGTAAGATCATCAGTGGCATCGTCACGAGTAGCATCGGCATTAAGTAGTATTGTCCCTCTTTGGCACTTCGTGCTAACGCTGCCAAAGCTAACGACAAGGCACTAAACAGGGCGGAAACAGGTATCAGAGCCAGGATGAGCCACCCCAAAGAGATGAGGGGAGGCATTCCCATGGGAAGATCGGAGAGGGCCAGTTGGAAAGCTTGAAGTTGCTGCATCATCAGTGACGCAGTAAGCCCCATACTGGCGAGGTTCAGCAAGGCCGTGACCATACTGAACGTCATGATTGTTAACAGCTTACCCCAGACAATTTCATGACGTTGTGCGGGGCTACACAGAAGAGTTTCTAGTGTACCGCGTTCTTTTTCTCCAGCACAAAGATCGATCGCAGGATAAAACGCTCCGGTCAATGCCCAAATCAGTACCACAAACGGTAGCATTTTCGACCAGAGGGCTGCTCGCTTTTTCGATTCTGGTGCTACGTCGGTCAACTGAGGTTCAAAGGGACGAATGGCTGCAACTGGAATGTCACTTTGGACCATGTAATCCTGCCCCACTTGCTCGCGCCATTGTCGTAGGACCCGCGCCAGACGATCTCTTGCTATACGCGATTCATCGCGGGCTTGATCGAATAGGATGTGAGGTCCGACGACTTTGTGAACTTCCTTCGGAGTAGCGGTGTCGTCCGTCGTGGCGTCAGCCAACTGACTACGAAATTCGTTTAACTGCGCTCCAAACGTATTCGGAACGATCAACACCGCATCACAATGACCATCCCGCACGGATTGTTCGGCCTTCTGGCGGAGACGACTGCCGTCGAGGCTTTCATGATCCGGAAAGTTTTGTACCACCAAAAGTTCGGAACCCTGTGGATCATCAAACAGTTCGGAAAAGAACCGCTCTCCGTCCAATAACGGGGGCATTTGCGGAAGGTGATCCTTGCCAACGACATGAATTAGGGCGGGGTACTCACGCGAGAATTGAGAGACCTGTAAAAAGATCATGCCAAGAAGCGGATAAAGGAAAATCGGCAAAATGGCAATGGTGAACAGCGTCCTACGGTCGCGAAGCTGGTCGCGGACCTCACGTAGGTAGATCAATTGAACGTTGGACCACTTCATCTTACAAGATTGACAGGTTGTCGTTGAGTATCATGTTCCTGGATAAGTCGAAAGAACAATTCTTCCATATCGCTTTCGCCGTGTTGCTTGATGAACTCTTCCAAAGTGCCGGCCGAAAGTATGTGTCCTCGGTGCATGATGGCGATGCGATCGCATAACCGTTCCACCTCGCGCATGATATGCGTCGAAAATACAATGCATTTACCCTGGTCGCGCAACTCACTAATCGTTTCCAATAGTGCTCGGGCAACCAAGACGTCCAGTCCTGCTGTTGCCTCGTCAAAAATTAAAACGGGTGGGTCATGAACCAAGGCACGTGCAATGGATACCTTCTGTTTCATCCCAGTGGACATTTTCGATCCCAACAAGTTTCGAATGTCGTTCATCTTTAACCGTGAAAACAGCTGCTCCATCCGATCTCGTAATAGGTCGCGTTCAAGGCCGTACAGGCGCCCGAAATATTCAACTAGTTCCCAAGCGGTCATTCGGTCGTAGACCGCTGTGTTGGTGGAAACAAATCCGATTTGATGTCGCACTAGGTGTGGTTCGGTAAGCACGTCATAGCCATTCACGGTGGCAGTACCGTCACTCGGCTGGAGGATCGTGCTGAGAATACGTAGCACGGTGGTCTTGCCAGCGCCATTAGGCCCCAGCAGACCAAAGATTTCTCCTTCGACAGCTTCGAAACTAATACGATCGACAGCGACGATTGGTCCGAGTTGCAGATCAGCGTAGGTTTTCGTGAGATGATCAACTTGAATCATGATGCACTGGCCCATTGCTGACGACGTGGGATATTCATCCATTATCTCCCAGAATCAGATTTGATCTAACCCGATTTCGGCAATATTGACGGAGTCGGTACAAAGAACTTCTTGGTTAAAGCGATCATGTTGGATACGTCGTTTTCGCTGAATATTTCTAGGAACGACGATCGCCGGTACCGTACTTGTGGATATCCCCTGCGTTGCGCAATCTAGAGGACCGTTACATTGTTGCCAAAAGGAGCATCGAACGTGTGATAACGCGTGTATTATGCAGGATAGTACGGTTAACCGACTATTTTTCTCGTTTGATCGTTAAGCGCACAAAGCCCGCATTGTCGGCGATTTCGCTCCAACGGTCCTGGCAGCGCACATGAAGTTGCCCTGGACCCTTGCTTATGAAGTGGCTCGACTGGCCGAGCAGAAGGGTTTCCGTTACACGATAGTCGGACAGAATCACTCCCGCTAGTTGTCCATCACCATGATGATTTCCGTCGGCGTTGAGCTGTTTTCCCTGCGGTGAGATCTGCCACGTTCCCTCAGTATGAAATGAGTACGTACCACCTTGTTCGACAGTACAACCAGTCGGCTGGTAACCGGCGGCAGCCTGAATCAAAATCGCTATGTGGTTTCCTGGTTCCAGGACAATGAACGGTTTGTCCCACTGCCAGCGACACAAGCCAACCTGATATCCTTGCGCGATGTTTTGCAAGAAAAGCTGGAATTCGAATTCCAGCTGGTCTCGATCATTAGAGAAGACCTGATCGAAAGTCAGTTTCGCATTTTGTAGAAAACTATGCCCCAACTGACGAAAACGTTTGTTGTAGTTTTTGTTCAGGAGCAAGAAGTGACACAGAGCCCAGCTATGGGCATAAGACTGCTTGGCCTTGCGAAGCATTTCATCCTCGGCAGATCCCCAGGCGGATGGAAGCGCAGCCACTACCGATTGTTCATTACCATCTACCAGGCTGGCAGCCCGTTTAATGGTTTCAAATAAGGGGTCCGTAAACGATGGACCGTGGATAATGTCATTTACGGAGGGAACATTTTCTGACTGCAGGCTATCTAAGACTTCTTGTGGACAACGGACCGATCCTTGCTTGTCTGGAAGCATACAAATCGTGTCCGCCATGCCTTCCTTGTACCAATCTGGTCCAGAGTACCCAAAAGTCTGGCAGCAATAGGCGTGAACGACTTCGTGTCGGACTACGTCTGGTCGGGAAATAGCATACATCAAGGCTCGTTGACGAAAAGGCTCTCTTTTTTTGGGAGTGGGAATGGGGATCGTGACGCCGCCGATGTGTTGCAACATCAATTGGGTCATTGGATTTAAGTGGTCCCGCGAGGACCAGTTTGCTAAATCGTCGATAATGTAGGCATCAATGATTCCGGAGACAGGCTGTCGCCAATAGGTGGCGACTTTGTCCAGTGTCGATTCCATGTCAACCAGCATGCTGCGGGCATCTGGTTCAGACAAATCGGTGTGCAAACGAAAATGTGCCGAACGATAAACGCGAATTGACGACGAACGAGAGGTTCGTTGATTGGTACGGTCCTCGTCGGGAGGACTCCCCAGCGTAACGGACACCGCACCAAGCCATATCAGTAGACAAGTCGCAAAAGATTGCTTGAGTAGAAGATTGCTACAAAACGTACGACCTATAAAGGCCATGCAAAACCATATCATTCGTTGTCTCCTCTCAGTTCCCCAAGGTACTCTGTCCCGTGAATCGACTGACTAGCGCTGCAATATCGTTTTGATGTGAGGACTTGGACAGTGGTGGAAGCGCTGGTTCCTTTCGTGCCCTAGCGCTTGACTGTCGCTTGTACCGTCACTGCATCAAAACGCACCTCTCCCGTAGCGCCGAATAGTCCGATTCCTATGACACCCAGACGAGCGCTGGGTGGTACTCGTAACGATAGTTCTTTCTTGGTCCAATCGAACGTGCCGTGCCAATTTCCTTGGTGTTCAAATCCGACTGGTGCGCGATTCTTTCCGTAGAATTCAACGATGACTCCCGCTTGTTCCTCGCGGAGACGTCCCGGCCGAACATCCGTGGCTTGCACCCACATGGAGAATTCTATTTTTTTGATGTCCCGACCATCGACCCCAAAGGCTTGCATTGCGTGAGCGTTTCGCCCCGCAGTCCGATTGGAGAACAACATTGTTAGAGATCCATCGGGTGCCGTCGCATCTTCCGCAACGCGCCCTTGACGGACATAGTACCAGCCTCGAGGCAGGTCAGATTTGTCCAGTGTATCTTCAAAGCTTTCGTGTGCGATTTCTGGCGTTGTTAAATCCGGTATCACGCGCCGCGCCGATTCGGCTTCTCCGGTCATCGGTACGAAAAACGTCGACTGTAGATGTTCTCTTTGTAGTTGATTGTCCACTTTTGTGAAGCGATAGAGCGATTGTTGGAATCGCTCTCCCACTGGGACGATCATTTGTCCTCCCTCGGTAAGTTGCTCGACGAGCGGTTGGGGGACTTCTTCGGGAGAACACGTCACGATGATTTTTTCAAACGGTGCATGCTCGGGCCATCCTTGAAAGCCGTCACCGATCCGTGTGTGAACGTTGTCGTATCCAAGTCGCCGCAACGTACTGGCAGCTCGACGCCCCAACGATTCGACAATTTCAATCGAATACACCTGGTCAACGATTCTACTCAAAACGGCTGCTTGATACCCACTGCCAGTTCCAATCTCTAGGACCTTGTCGGTTGGTTTGGGATCCAATTGTTCGGTCATATAGGCGACCACGTATGGTGGCGATATGGTCTGGTTGCCACCGATTGGTAACGCCATATCGAAATAGGATTTCCGTCGATGTGTGTGGGGAACGAATTCGTGCCGAGGCGTATGACGCATGGCGTCAATGACGTTTTGATTCTGAATCCCTGCGGCTACGATTTCTCGATCCACGAGCTGGTGGCGTGCCGTAGCCCAAAAGTCTGCTTCTGCAGCGGCAAGTTGGCAAGAGGAAAGCACCACGAGAACAAAAGTGCCGAAATGTTGGCAATGGCGAACAAGCGCAGAGCTAACCGCGCATGTGGACGTGGTCCGGATCGGTGCAGTTGGTAAATGATTCAACATGTGGCAGCGAGTATAGCGCATCGCTTGCTTCACTGCAATCATTTTCTCAAGTGTTTACTGTCGTGGGAGCGATCTTCATCATTTCTGAACAGATGCCTTGCAACCAACTTACCTCACAGGGGAAGCCAAAGGCGAACCCCAGGTCCTCAGCTATGTCTGCCGGCCGTAGGGAGACGATGCGACGTTGGCGGGCAGTTTGCGGTTGCGGAACGATTGCTACATCATCTGTTTAGCTTGTTGTTAGAGCAGACTGCCAAGATTTCAGAAGGGCCCTGCGCCAATAATGACGGGCACGCAGACGCCAGCGACGTAGGCCCACCAAGTCAGGTGCGAACGCGTGGCGAAACATCTCACGGTCCGCCGCCACGTGTCGCTCCATTCGTGGAGGATGTCTCAGCGCACCGAGCTCATCGGTCCCAGCAGCTGCCAGATGGTGATTTCCGTCGTGAGTGTGAGTGCCACGGTGATCGAAGCCGATATTCGTTACCAGGTTAGTACTGGGAATGGCTGTCCATCCTCCTAATTGCCAACAGTTAAATACCATTTGGTAAGCCCAAGCATCAAAATGGCCACGAAACTGTTTGTCGAGAATCCGGCCCCAATAGCATTCCTCATCCCTGCTGTCCGATATCCGTTTCAGGAGACCTCCGCGATAAGCTTGAGGCCAAGCGCACATCTGGACATCGTAATGCTGCCACACCCGTCGCCACGATGCCCACCCCCAACAGTGAAAGTATTTGCTAAAAAAATAACTGTAGTCGGATGTGGTTTGAGGACAGTGAACTTTGGTACCGCTAATGGCCACGACGCGCTGATCTTTCCGATAGCGTACCAGTAGCTGGTGGCAATACTCGAAAAAGTCTATAGAAGGTAGGCAATCGTCTTCCAAGATGATTGCTTCTTCAACATTTTCGAACACCCAGTTCAAGCCGCTGGACATTCGTCGCTGACAACCAAGGTTGATAGAACTATAGTTCCGCAGAACTTGACAATTCCAGTCGATTCGCTCGACGACTTGTCGTGTAGCTCGTACCAAATCTGAATCGTTGTGTGCACCACACCGCGGACCGTCCGCCACGATAAGTAGTTGTCGTGGCCGCGCTGCTCGGATCTGGTCAAATACGCGTGATGCAAGATCTGGTCGATTGAAGACAAACAGAGCGACAGGCGTTTCGAGGGCCATGACTAACGGGGCAGGGTACGTGGAAATCAATCGGACCTGCCAGTTGTAGCGTGGACAGTGCCTCGGAGGAAAGAGCGAAAGGGAGAACTGCTAGCCCCGAGGGACTTCAACCTTCCTGAAAAAACTCACCACATTTCTGACAGCTTGCGTACCAGATCGGTGATTTGGCGCCACACTTGGAACACCTCTTGCCGTGTCGCACGGCGGACGCACCAACCAGACTGTGTCCTGTGTCGCTAGCTCCATTGGCTAGTGGATCATCGTACACGAGTTCGGCATCATGTTCGTCAAGGACATACGTGGTATGCGTATTCTTTGCTTCGGGCGCGGGAGAAGGTTCAGGGCGCACACCATCCGTAAGTTCAGGGACGTTGACGACCACTTCGCCCTCGCAGTGGGGACAGAGGCCCTTCTTCCCTGCGTATTTGTCTTTCACACGAAAGACGTGACCATTGGGACACTTGACTTGAATCGACATGGCGGCCGGCTCCTACACAACCAAGGGTCGCTCTCCTCTGTAGCCAGCTCCCAGCACGAAGTTGGGTAGAACTTTATTGTATCATTTTGAATGAGGCGAATTCTACAGCAGTGAGTCCTGCGGCGCGAAAAAATTGAAAGCTGGCGGATTACCGCGATGTTTGTTTCCCTGGTTGGGCCGTTTTACCTGTTCTACCAGAGATCCCTGACACATGGGTTTCCACCATTTGGCACTTAGGAAGAGATTCGAGAAACAGGGAGCCATAACGTTTGGTGCGAATTCGAGGGTCAAGCAGGACCACCATGCCATGGTCGGTTTGACTGCGGATCAACCTTCCAAATCCTTGTCGGAGTTTAATGACGGCTTCGGGTAGTTGGTAATCAAGGAAAGGGTTCCCCCCGGCGGCTCGAATTGCCTCCAGGCGTGCTTCCAATAAAGGATGATCGGGTACACTGAAAGGTAGTCGGGTGATTATCACATTTTGGAGGGCATCACCGGGAACATCGACACCTTGCCAGAAACTGTCAGTTCCAAGCAGAACGGATCGAGGATTTTGTTTAAACTGGTCCAGCATCTGGTGTCGAGGGATACCATCAGCTTGACTGTACAGCGCGTAATTTTCTGCTGCTAACCATTGCGTCAAACCGCTGGCCACTTTTCGCAGCATGCCGTAACTCGTAAACAAAACAAACGCGCGGCCCTGCGTCAAATCCACAAAATGCTGAATCATTTGGATGGTGTGTCGCAGATACGATTCTTGTTCCTGAGCCGGATCGGGCATGCCGTCTACCAGTACCAATTTGGCTTGTCGCTGATAGTCAAAAGGACTACCCAAGCGTTTGCCGTTGCATTTCGTCAGTCCAATCCTGGATTTGAAGAAATCAAAAGAGGGTTTTTTGCCCGTCGACAACGTGGCGCTGGTCATGACAACAGTGGGTCCCTTGTCAAATAACTGCTCACGTAACGTGGCTCCCACGTCGATGGGTGCGGCCGCCAGCGTGACGCGCGGTAATCCTCGTCGCGTGCTGGTTTGCTGGACCCAATAGACCGTCTCGGCCATCGCTTGGGTGCGCCAGGCTTCCATTTCCAGTGCCAGCGAATTCAGTCTTTGGGAAGCCGCTTTGAAGTCTTGACGTTCAGAAACGTTGCGAATCTGCTCACTACGTTCCCGCACCATGATAGAAAGCTCTTCCAGAGCAGGTGAAAGTGGGTTAGGAACGATCTCCGGAGTCCGTACGCGTCCATTCGAATCTTGCTGGTCGTGCAACCAATCCATGATTTCTCGAAAAAAGTCCGAGGCTGCGTGACGACAGGCCATGACCTGTTGTTCAGCGACTGCCATCTTCTTATGAACAAGTAGTCCTTTGTTGTTTTGATCGTTATACAGTCGGTTCAGTGTGAAATCGATTTGACCAGAGGTCACGCGCATCCCAAGATGATCTCCGGCGACAGACTCAACGGTATGAGCTTCGTCGAAGATAACGGTATCGTAGTCCGGCAATATATTAACACCCATGCGACGCAGCGCCAGATCGCTGAAGAATAATGCGTGATTGACCACCAAGATCTGGGCATGTTCTACTCGCCGCCGCGCTTTGAAATAAAAACAAGGTGCATACGAGGGACATTGACGGCCCAGGCAGTTACCACTGTCGCTAGCGACTTCGTCCCACACGTCGATGGGTGGTCGTCGTGCGAGGTCACTCACGGAGCCATCTTCGGTCTCCTCCGCCCACGTTTGGATCTGCTGTAGACCGTTCCATTGTGTCGTATCGTGAAAAAGATTTCTTGCACGCTTTTCTGCATTTTGCAGCCTCCGCCGACTAAGGTAGTTGTGTCTTCCCTTCACCAAAAGTGCTGTGAATTCCAGAGGGATCACACTGTTGAGAAAAGGCAGATCTTTGTTGATCAACTGTTCCTGTAAACTAATCGTATGTGTCGACACTACGACGCGGCGACGTGACTCGTCGACGGTTGCATTGGGGTTCTTTGTCTGGCCAGATTGCGTCACGTGCAGGATAGCTGGCACAAGGTAAGCAAAGCTTTTTCCGACTCCAGTGCCGGCTTCGACGATCAAGTGTTTCTGTTCAGCGATCGCCTCAGCTACAGCAGCTGCCATCTCCAGCTGCTCAGTCCGTTCTTCGTAGTTTTTTAGCCGGGCAGCGATGCGACCGTTTGGTCCGAGAATGTCGGCAGGAGTGAGGGAGTGTGGATCCATGTGAGGATTGTAGCGCAGGACGGAATAACGGACGCCTTGATGACTGACGAGAAACTTGAAGTCTCAGAGGGCAATAAACAATCTTTGCGGCAGCCGGGACCGCTCACCGTGGTTTTGGGGCCACCACTCCCTGATCGGGGCTACTGGCAGTGGCGTACAGTTTCTTAGGAATTCGGCCGGCGAGGTACGCCAACCGCCCAGCACGCACAGCCGCGTGCATGGCCTGTGCCATGCCCAACGGATTCTGGGCATGTGCGATGCCCGTGTTCAGCAGTACGCCATCGACTCCCAGTTCCATGGCGATCGCAACGTCGCTGGCGGTACCGACTCCGGCATCCACGATGACAGGGTAATCAGGATCATCTTCCTTGAGATATTCCAAACAGATGCGCATGTTGTTCGTATTGAGAATTCCTTGTCCTGACCCGATGGGGCTACCTGCAGGCATTACGCTGGTGGCACCGGCTAACTTGAGTTGTTTGGCCACAATCGGATCGTCACTCGTATAACAGAGGACTTGAAATCCATCCTCGACTAAACGCCGAGTGGCTTCCAGCGTGGCGACCGGGTCGGGAAGCAAAGTGCGTTGATCGGCGAGCACTTCCAACTTGACCCAGTCCGCACCGGGATTATCCAGTCCCAGTAGGATCTCACGACCCAACCGGGCCACACGGATCGCATCCTCGGCAG
>MDTE01018851.1_pt1 | contig 10075 bp, 10 predicted proteins | sample 811231 | NCBI WGS metagenome assembly MDTE01 (sample SAMN05326651, study PRJNA326480) | marine metagenome | isolation source: seawater | place: Indian Ocean: Red Sea | collected 2010 | reverse complement strand
TTTCTAACCCAAGGACAAAATTTTTCAACTGATCTAATAGAATACTTTAGTTCTTGATTATCTTTGAATCTTTTTTCGCCAATAATGTCCGAAGTTTTATAATGGTTCCCAAGTTTATTTAGTAATTTATCTTTTTTTGAAATCCATTTTTCTTCTTTACCATCAACCCACATATAAACCACATCTACTGGAAAATTTTCCATTTTAATATTCATTTTAATTTATTTTTTAAATCAGTTTTTAATTATTGAATTGTAAATCATATAATTTTTTATATTCTAAATTATTATTAATTAATTCTGTATGAGATCCAGTTTCAATAATTTTTCCATTGTTTAAAACAATAATCTTATCAACTTCATTTATTGTAGTTAATCTATGTGCTATAATTATTACTGTTCTATTCTTTATTAATTTTGAAAAGGCTTTTTTTATTTTATTTTCTGATTTTGTATCCAAATTTGAGGTAGCTTCATCTAAAATAATAATAGGGGGATTTTTCAATAATGCTCGTGCAATTGATAATCTTTGGCGTTGACCTCCAGAAAGGTTTTGACCTTTTTCCTGTAAAAGTGTATCATATTGATTAGGTAAATTCATAATAAATTCATGTGCATTTGATGATTTTGCAGCATCTATTACTTGTTGTTTAGAAATGTGATTTAAACCATAAGCAATGTTATTGTAAACTGTATCATTAAATAAAATTGTATCTTGAGTTACTATACCCATTAATGACCTCAAAGATTGAATTTTTATATTATCAATATTTTTTCCATCAATAGTAATTTGCCCAGATGATGGATCATAAAATCTAGGAATTAGATCAGCTAAGGTTGATTTTCCAGAACCACTAGCTCCAACCAAAGCAACCTTTTCATTTTTTTTAATTTTTATATTAATATTGTTTAACTTAAAGTTAGATTTGGTATCATATTTAAAGTTTACATTTTTAAATTGAATACAATCTTTTAACTTATCAATTTGTTCAGAATTTATATTATTTTTAATTGTAATAGGTTGATCTAATATCATAAATACTCTATCTGCTGAAGCTAAACCTAATTGAATTTTTGTGTTTATATTTGCAAGTTTTCTAGCTGGTTGCATCAAGGCAAATAATAAGATTATAAATCTCATAAAATCACCAGGCGGAATGCTATTACCTTGTAAAACCGAAGAACCACCATACCAAAGCAAAATAACACCTATAGAAACTCCAATTAAATCATTTATCGGAATAGTTAAATGACCTAGTTTTGATTGGCGAAAAACTAATTTGAAATATTTATTATTTTGCAAATTGAATCTATTTAATTCAAATTTTTCATTATTAAATGCCTTTACAATTTTAATACCATTAATACTGTCATTTAAAACGTTCATCAATCCAGCAATTTGTTTGCTCGATCGTTTTGCTTTTCTTCTTATACTTTTACCAATTTGAACTATTATAATTCCAGAAATAATAATTGTTGGTAAAGTAATTAATGTCATTTTTGGGCTTATAATAATTAGTAAAATAAGAAAAAATAGTATATTGATTGGTTCAACAATTAATTTTTGAATTGTATCAGCAAAAGCAAGTCTCATTGACCCAACATCATTAATTAGAATGGATGTAATTTCACTTGATTTAAATTTTTTATAAAATGAAATAGGTAAAGATGTAATATGCGAAAACATACTAGATCTAATATCTTTTATCATCTTATTTTGAATATATGTAATTGTAATATTGTTTATGTAAAAAAATATATTTTTGAATAGATATATTAAAAAAAGTATAATACATATAGACTTGAGTTGATCTGATGGTGAACCCATTCCAATTAAGCTATTTGTAATTTCTTTTAATTTTAAATTTAAACTAGTTGAATTTTCTATTTTTGGATCCAATACAAATGATTCACTTGTAGGAATCAAAATTTTATTTATAAGTGATCCAATCATCCAAATCGATGCAGAATTTAAAATAACATAAAAGAATGATGAAAAAATTGAAAAAATTAGTAAAAATTTATATGGTTTCGCGTATTTAAATACTCTTTTATATGTGTTATTCATAATTTAAATATGCCATCACCTTGTCGAATTAATTTTATATTATTTTCATCTAGCATAATAATTGTTGAACCATTTGAGGATATATTATTTTGGTTTTTATCTTCAAAAATTTTTATTTCAGGGTAATTATTTTCAATATCTTCAATTTTGTTTAATGGAGTATGACCGTTTTTGTTTATACTTGTAGTGATTAGTGGTTTTTTTAAACGATTGACAAGTTTTAGTGGGAATTTATGATTTGGTATTCTAATACCAATAAATTCAGAGTTATATGTTACAAGTTCAGACAATATTGATTTTCTTTTTTTAATTAGAAAAGTAAATGGACCAGGTAAATATTGATTAATTTTTTCTAAAGTTTTTTTAGATATCTTTGCATATTTTTCGATTTCTGATTGGTCTTCAATGATTATACTAAGTGGCTGAGTCCTTCCTTTTAGTTGATTTAGTTTAATAATGGACTCATCATTAGTTGCATCAACTCCAAACCCATAAAGAGTATCTGTCGGATATGCAATTATTTCACCTTTATTTAATGTATCAACAGCGAAATTGATTGATCGTTCATTTATTGGATTGATCATCTATCTCCATTTTCTGTGAAACCAAAAAAATTGTTCTGGATATTTTTTAATTTCATTTTCTAACAAATAATTAAATTTTTGATTAATTAATATACTAGATTCTTTAATATCTTGAGCAAGATTTTCTATGATTAATTTTTTAAATGAAATCTCATATTTATTATTTGATTTTAATATACAGAATCCTACAAACATTGGAACCTTTGCTTTTAAATGAAATAATGATGGGCCTATTGGAGAAGACGTTTGTTTTCCAAAAAAAGTGACTGGAACGCCAGATTTACCAGCATATTGGTCAATTGCCAATCCAAGATAATTTTCTTTTAAGACTTTAAACATTTTACTAATAGATTCTTTTTTAAAAATTATATTAGCTTTTGTTTGTTTTCTTGCCCAAGTAAAAAATTTATTTGCTCCCTTATTTCTTTGAACTTGAGCTATAAGTACTAAGTTCAAATCATTAACATTAAAAATTGGTTGGATTAATTCCCAATTTCCGAAATGAGCAGTAAGTATTATCCCTGATTGATGATCGGATAGAATTTTTAATGATTCTTTATCAAAAGAAATAATTTTATTTAGTTTTCTTTTATTAAAATACGGCATACTTAAAAACTCAAAAAGTATTTTGCCAAAGTGCTTATATGTATCGTTTAGTATTTTTAGATGTTCATTTGGATTCAAATTAGGAAAACTTTGTTTGATATTTTTTAAAGCAACATCTTTTCTTTTTTTTATAAAAATTTTAACAAAAACACCAAAGTAAGAACCTATTTTCAATGAAATTTGTCTAGGTATATTACTTATTAAAAAACTAATTATTCGCAATGAAAAATACGTTATGTGATCAGTTAATTTGTATCGTTGGGAATTAATGAAAAGTTGCCTTTTTTTTATTACGTTTAATATAATAAAATAATAATAAATTATTGCAATATTATATAACTTAAAATTTTAATTATGTAACTTTTGTTATGTTATGCGAAAAATAAAATTCTTTATATATTTTTTAATTTCAACAGTTTTTTCATCAGAACAAACAGTATTTATTATACCTATTAATGGTGATATTGATATGGGTCTTCCTTACGTTGTAAACCGAGGTATTGATCAAGCTGAAAATGATGATGCAAAATTAATAATTTTTGATATTGATACTTTTGGTGGTAGGGTAGATGCTGCTACTAAAATAAAAGATAGTATCCTTGGAACTAAAATTCCTACAGTAGCATTTATTAATAGAAGAGCTATATCAGCTGGAGCATTAATATCATTATCTTGTGATTCAATATATATGACAAGTGGTGCAACAATTGGAGCAGCAACAGCTGTTGATTTACAGGGTAATAAAGGATCAGAAAAAGTTATATCTTACATGAGAGAAGAAATGGCATCAACTGCTGAAGCTAATGGTAAATCAAGAGAAATTGCAGCAATGATGGTTGACGAATCTTTAGAACTAGATTTTTATGTTACCTCATTTGGCGATACTTTAAATAGCACTGATATTGAAGGTTTTAAGGTTGATAAACTAGTTACTTTAACAACTAAGGATGCATTAAAATTAGGATTTGCGAATGAAACCTTTGAAAATATAGAATCATTAATTGATTACTTAGGTTTTGACAATAGTCAAACTAAAAAAATAACTTCAACGTGGTCTGAAGAGTTAGTTCGTTTTTTAACAAATCCAACAGTAGCGCCACTTCTTATGTCATTGGGTTTTTTAGGTTTATTATTTGAAGTAAAATCACCGGGATTAGGTTTCCCTGGTATTGCAGGTATATTATTTTTAACTCTTTTTTTTGGTTCACATTTTCTAGTTGGATTAGCAGATATTATTGAAATAATTTTATTATTTTTTGGAATACTATTAGTAATTTTAGAAATTTTAATCATACCAGGTTTTGGTATAGCTGGAATAACGGGTGGGGGATTAATCTTGTGGAGCATTTTTTATATGCTTCTTGGTGAATACCCCAGCGCTCAAGATTATAGTGATGCTTATTTCGGTTTAAGTATTGCAACGATAGGAGCTATTGCTGCTGGAATTTTATTATTTAAAATTATTACTGAGAGTAAATATTACTCACAAATTATAGAATTTAAACCTCAAAGAAAACAAGATGGATATTCAATTTCTAAAGGTTTTGAAAAATTTGTCGGTAAATCTGGAATATCAACTACAGATTTGCGACCATCAGGGAAAATAAATATTGATAATCAGATATTTCAGGCAATATCAACAGGTGATTATATAAACAAAAATAGCAAAATCATAGTTTTAAGAATTGATGAAAATCAAATGGTAGTAGCTATGAAAGATAATAAAACAACGTAAGAGGGAGATTTAATTATGCCATTCTTTTTAATACCAACATTATTTTTTATTTTAGTCTTTTTATATTTTGTTCCTTTAGGAATTTGGATACAGTCAGGTGTATCAATAGGCTGGGGTAAGATAGGAATGTTAAAATTAGTTATAATGAGAATTCGTAAAATTCCTCCATCATTGGTAGCAAATTCAATTATTAATTTACATAGAGCAGGATTAGATTTTGTAACCTCAGAAGAACTTGAGACTCACTTTTTGGCTGGTGGAAATATTACAAATGTAGTTGATGCTTTGATTGCTGCTGATAAAGCAAATATTGAATTAAATTTTCAAAATGCAACTGCAATTGATTTAGCTGGTAGAGATGTTAAAGAAGCAGTCCAAACCAGTGTTTACCCCAAAGTAATTGATTGTCCAAAAGAAGCAAAAGTATCTGCTGTTGCAAAAGATGGTATTGAAATCAAAGCTAAAGCAAGAGTTACTGTGAGAACTAATATAGAGCAATTAGTTGGTGGTGCAACTGATGATACTGTGATAGCTAGAGTTGGTGAAGGTATAGTAAGTGCAATTGGGTCAGCACAATCATACAAAGATGTTTTAGAAAATCCTGATAATATTTCAAAAGCTGTATTATCTAGGGGATTAGATTCTGGTACAGCATATGCAATTTTATCAATAGATATTGCAGATGTAGATGTAGGTAGAAACATAGGAGCACATTTAGAAGCTGATCAAGCTGAAGCAGATAAAATGGTTGCCCAAGCAAAAGCAGAAAGCAGAAGGGCTATGGCTGTGGCACAAGAGCAAGAGATGAAAGCTAAAGTCCAAGAGATGAAAGCTAAAGTAGTAGAATCCGAAGCTAAAGTCCCACTAGCTATGGCGCAAGCATTTAAAGATGGCAATTTAGGCGTTTTTGATTATTATAATATGCAAAATATTCAGGCTGATACAAGTATGAGAACTTCGATATCTGATGAAGATAATGTTGATAAAGATCAAAATATAAATCAAGATAAAAAATGATTTATACAGCTGAATTCAATGGATTAGGATTAATAGTTTTTCTAATTTGGTTTATTGCATCTTCTTTATTACAAAAGAATAAAAAAAATAATAAAGATTCAATCGAACTTGATGATAAAGATGAAAATTCTAATTCATTTTCAATGCAAGATTTAAGAAGTTTATTTGATAATTCATTAAATAAATTAAAAACAGATAGTAATTTTGCAATGGAATCAGATAATAATTATGATGTTGATTCAGAAAATTTGGATAGTGATAAAGTAAACGAAAATATTGATTATACTGATTTTAATCAAAAAGAAAAAGAAATTGATTCTGAGAATACCAATAAGATTCAATTTAGTACAAAACTACAAGGTCATTCTAAATCCAATATAAATTCAATTATAGGTAAAAAAAATAAAATAAATGTTCCTAAAAATTTGAATAGAGTTTTTAAAAGTAAAAATGAGCTTCGAAAAGCAATTTTATTAAAAGAAATATTAGATAAACCAAAAGCCTTAAGAAAGTAATTTTCTATACAAACAAAATTTTTTTAATTCTTCATTGAGTTTTGATATTGAATGATCATTTATAATAACATAATCAGCGAGTTTCTTTTTTTTTTCTTCATCTAATTGAAGATTAATACGTTCTAAGATCTTTTCCCTTGGCAAATTTAGTCTCATTGCGGATCTTTCTATTCTCAGATCTAAATTCGCGGTAATTAACAAGGTTGAATCAAATAAATTCTGTAAATTGGCTTCAAATATTAAAGCTGCATCAACTATGAATAAATTATAATTATTTTTAACACTATTTATTTTTTTTTCTATTAGTAAATAAATTTCAGGCCACATTATACCATTTAAAATAGATTGTTCTTTTTGGTTTAAAAAAGCTCTGTTAGCTAATTCCTTTAAGTTTAAAGTACCTGATTTTGTTTTAAGATCATTTCCAAAAGCATTGCATATTTTATGTTGAAGTGCAATTGAATTCATCAAGTGTTTTTTTGACTCTTTATCAGCATCAAAAATAAAGGTATTTTTATTATTAAAAAATGAAGTTGCTGTACTCTTACCTGAACCAATACCACCAGTTATACCAAGTTTATACATTTTTTTTTGAATCAATTAAATGAAAAATATCTTTTTTGACTTTTTCAATTTCATTTTCACCATCAATAAAACTAATGATACCTTTGGATTCGTAAAAATTTATTAAGGGTTTAGTTGCATTGTGATAAACTTCTAACCTTTTTTTGACGGTGTCTTCTTGATCATCAATTCTAATTATCAATTTTTCTCCGGTAATATCATCAATTTCATCTTTTATCGGTGGATCAAATTTTACATGGTAAGTTCTTCCTGAGGCTGGATGTATTCTTCTTCCACCCATTCTATCAATGATTAACTTATCATCCACATTAATTACAATTACCAAGTCTAAATTTTGGTTTAGCTGATGTAAAAGTTTTTCTAGACCTTCTGCCTGCGTTATTGTTCTAGGGAAACCATCCAATATATATCCTTTTTTACAATCAATATTGTTTAGCCTGTTTTCCATCATATTTAAAATAATTTCATCAGGAACCAAATTGCCTGAATCCATAAAACTCTGAGCTTTTTTGCCTAATGATGTATTATTTTTTAAATGTTCTCTTAGCATGTCACCTGTTGAAATCTGAGGGATAGAGTACTTAGTAACTAAAAATTTTGATTGTGTCCCTTTTCCCCCTCCTGGAGGTCCTAATAGTAGTAATTTCATGTTTTACCTTTTTTTAATTTATATTAATATTCCAGCAATGCAGGCAGTAATCCATGATGCTAAAGCTCCACCTATCATTGCTTTGAAAGCTAATAATGATAATTCTTTTCTTCTGTTAGGAGCCATAATTGCCAAACCACCAATTTGGATTCCTATTGATCCAAAATTAGCAAATCCACATAATGCATAACTTGCGATAACAGCTGTTCTCTTTGAAATTTCGCCATTTAAAACATATGTTCTTAAATCATCATAAGCGATTAATTCTGTAAGTGCTAGTTTTTTACCCATTAAGGTTCCCATTATTTCAGCCTCTGACCAAGGTACTCCCATTGTGTAAGCTAATGGTTTAAAAAATAAGCCCATAATGTCCTCCAATGAAGTATTTAAAAAACTTAAAATATAATTTATCATTGCCACAAATGAAATGAATGCGACCAACATTGCAGCAATATTTGCAGCTAATTTTAAACCATCTGTTGCTCCACGTCCTAATGCATCTAAAGCATTCGCATCATTGCTTTTAATATTTACATTTAGATCGCCAAGTGTATCTGACTTTTCTGTTTCAGGATATATTATTTTTGCGATCACTAAAGCAGCTGGTGCTGACATTACAGATGCTGCAAGAAGATGTCCAGCAATACCAGGTATATCTTGTAGCCACATTACATACAATGCAAGGACTCCTCCAGCAGCTGTTGCAAAACCTCCAGTCATAACTGCCATTAATTCAGATTTTGTCATATTATTAACAAAAGGTTTAACCATCAAGGGAGCCTCAGTTTGACCTACAAAAATATTTGCAGATACAGACAAGGTTTCAGAACCGCTTGTACCCATAGTTTTCTGCATCAATTTTGCAATATATTTAACAATATATTGAATTATTCCAAAATGATATAAAACGCACATCAAACTTGAAAAGAAAATTATTGTGGGTAAAGCTCTAAACGCAAAATTTATTAGTCCAACGTGAAATCCAACATCTGGAACAAATGATCTAAATAAAAAATCACTACCAGCATCTGAAAAGCTTATTAGCTTAGTTATAGCTTTATCCATTTGACTAAAAATAGGTTTTCCAACCGGAGATTTTAATATAAGTAATGCGAAGGATAATTGTATACCTAATCCCCAACCAATTAATTTGTAATTTATTTTCTTTTTATTATTTGACAACAAAAAAGCTATACCTAAAAGTATAATTATTCCTACAATTCCCATATTTTCTCCATTATATTTTAATTTAAAACGGTTTAAAACAATTTCTACATCTTGCTTCATATTTATCTGATTCACCAACAACAATTTGGTTAGATTCAGATGAAATTCTTTGACTATAACTAGCTGGATCACCACATTTAACACAAATAGCTAATACTTTTGTGACATATTCTGCACTGATCATCAATTCAGGCATTGGACCAAATGATTTTCCTAAATAGTCTTTATCAAGACCAGCCACAATAATCCTTTTACCAGAGTTAGCTAATTTATTTGATACTTTGACGATTGAATTTGAAAAAAATTGTGCTTCATCAATACCAAAAACATCTGCTTTATCTAAGTGTTCCAAAATTGAATTTGGATTATCAATGGGTATAGATCTTATTTTTCTTTTATTATGTGAAATAATATAAGTTTCATCGTATCTATTATCTATAACTGGTTTAAAAATTGCTACTCTTTGTTTAGCAATTTGAGCTCTAACTAATCGTCTAATTAATTCTTCTGTTTTACCACTAAACATAGATCCACAAATTAATTCGATCCATCCACTTTTTTGAGGTGTAAGTGTCATTTTATATTTTTTCTTTCGTTAAGAAGTGCTTTCATTTTAGTACGCAATATATCAATTGCAACGTGATTTTTACCACCCTCTGGTATAATAATATCTGCATATTTTTTTGTTGGTACAACAAATTGTTCATGCATTGGTCTAACAGTACTATAATATTGATCAGATACTGATTCGAAAGTTCTATTTCTTTTATTTATATCTCTTTTTAGTCGTCGAATTATTCTTATATCATCATCAGTATCAACATAAATTTTAATATTCATTAAATTTCTTATTGATGCATCATATAAACTTAAAATTCCTTCTAAAATAATTATATGGTGAGGTTCAATATCAATGGTTTCATTCATACGTTTATGAGTTTTGAAATCATATTGAGGTATAGATACTTTATTACCAGATTGTAAATTTACTAAATCAGATTTAAGTAATTTAAAATCTAGTGCATTCGGATGATCAAAATTTGTCTTTGATCTTTCATCGAAATTCAAATGGTTAATCTTTTTATAATAA
>MDTE01050201.1_pt1 | contig 10076 bp, 10 predicted proteins | sample 811231 | NCBI WGS metagenome assembly MDTE01 (sample SAMN05326651, study PRJNA326480) | marine metagenome | isolation source: seawater | place: Indian Ocean: Red Sea | collected 2010 | reverse complement strand
TTGAACTGCGTGCGTTCCAGACCCAATATTAAGTGATTCTGTCGGTCTTGGGATTTTTAAGTTATCAAAAAAAACATCAGACATCTTGCTGTCATAATGTTGACCTGTATGGATTAAAACTTGTTTGATATTCGGATCGACATGGCGTATAACTGGCGCTGCTTTGACAAAATTTGGACGTGCGCCAACAATATGCATAATTGTTTTAAACATACCTTAAATTATCTCCTTCTTTTAAATTTATATCAGCAGCCCAATCGTCGGCCCACTGTTCAACACCATTTACAGATATTCTTTCTAGCCAAATTGAATCATTGTAACCTACTTTAACCCTGATTCCCTTGCCTTTTTCAATCATCAATATTGTTCCCGGTTCTGAAACCCAGGACAAACCTTTTGACACTCTCCAAACAAATAAATCACAGTTTTTTAATTTAAAAAAAGCGCCAGGATAAGGATGTGTCAACGCCCTCACATAATCAGTTATGTTAACTGCTGGCCAAGATAAATCAAGCTCACCATCTTTTGGCTTTCTTTTATAGAACCTCGATGTTTTGGTTTTATCTTGCGGAGTTGGTTCAAGTGTGTCATTTTCTATTTTTAACAGAGTCCTGCTTAACATTGTTAATGCTGTTTTATCCACTTTTAGATAGGCGGTCCTAATGTCATCGCGAGGCTCAAGAGTAAAAGGTTCAAAGTCTAATACAGCACCAGTATCGGTTTTTGGTTCCATAACAAATAAACTGTTCCCCCAATTGACCTCTTGACCCATACTTTGAATTAATTTCCAGTTGATTACAGCCGCGCCTCGACCAACAGGAAGTGGTGAGGGGTGAATACCAATACAATATTTAGTAGGTATTTCCAACACTTGCGGTTTAAATATTTGAGACCAACCACACTGTACTACAATGTCCGGCTGCCTATCTAACATCCAATTTATTGTTTCTTCATCGTTAATGTCTTTTGTCCAAAATACATCATCAGGTCTCTTAGAAACAAAATCTGCCATGTAATCATAATTTGATTTGCTTAAACCTTTTTCTGGGTGGAGATTTACTACACCAACTAAATTAGATATCTCCTCTAATAATGCTGTTACTTTCCTGGCAAGTGGAGTGCAACCAACAACTAAAGTGCTTATGTTCGTGACGCTAGTATTTCCTCTGCCCATCTTTTTGCTATCTCTCTGTGGCCTTGATTTGTAAAGTGGACACCATCAATATAATGCTCCTCTACGCCAGACATATCACAAACAAAATAATCCATTTCATTTGAGAGTTTCATAATTACGTTATTGTAATCTTCTATCATATAAGAATTTTTATAGTACAATGGTGTCATGCCTAGTTCTGGCAACGTGGCAACAAATACGTGCATACCGTGAATCCTACACATATTGACCATCTGTCTTAAATTATCTTCGTAGATTTCTGGTGGCATTGCAATTTGTGTATCATTTGTTCCAATCATAATCAACGCTATTTTGGAATTACTATGAGACCTTGCTGCATTCCACGTCCGTCTCAACAACTCAGAACTAGTTTCTCCACTAATTCCGTGATTGTGGCAAATATAAACTTCACCAGTCTTTTCTGTCATAATCTTCGACAATTCAACTGTCGGAGATCTCCTATATTCATCTCTAGCTCCATAAGTGATAGAATCACCCAGACACAAAATCTCATTCCAGATCATAGTCTATAATACTCCTTCATCCATTGAACTGTTTCCCAGACACCCTCCTCCAAGGAGACAGAGTTCTTATGGTTTAATTCCTCGACAGATCTTTTAGCATCTACGTGCTTATGTTTTGTTGTCAAGATTTCACTGTGGTTTCTATAATTAACTAAATTGCTGTCTGCTTTAGTGTATTTTACCAACAATTCAGCCAAGTGTTCAATTGTATGTTCTTGGTCTGAAGCAATATTATAAACTTGCCCATCAATAAAATTGTCAGCGATGTTCGCAAGAGTTCGGACACTATCGTAGATATAAGTGCTGGTTCTAGAGTGACCCTTATATACAGTGATTGGTAGTCCGTGGAGTAAATTATAAGTGAACAAACAGTTAACACTACGAAACGGATGATACCACTCACCAGGACCATAAGTATTAAAAAACCTTACAACAACAGTTTCTGTTCCATATTGTTCTCGTGAATTAGCAACCTGCATTTCGTTGACTTTTTTGCTCATAGCATAGTCGTTCATTTGATGAATTGGGACTTCCTTCAACACATCCTCGTACATAACACCCTGATAATCTCCGTATACTTCCGAAGATGAACAGTGAACCAACTTAAACCCGTGTTGCTCTTGCAAACGTATTACATTCTTTGTGCCAATGGCATTGGATTTCCACACCTTTTCATAAAAATGCTCACCATTCCATCGACCGAACTCCGCAGCACAGTGAAAAACCAAATCAGGCTTAACGTGTTCAATAATATCTTTGATTTGTCTGTATTCTCCCACATCACATCTAAAATAATTATCGCCCTTAACCTTGCCTAGTCCATGTCCATATAAACGATTAGTGTGATATAGGTCAACCCCAAAGACACTATGGCCTCTAATTTGTAAAATTTCCTCTAGTTTACTTCCAATAACGCCTAATACACCAGTTACTAAAATTCTCATTTCTTCCTCACTAAGATTCCTTCGTCATAAAAATATAAGTAATCAATATTTGTTCTCAAAAAGCAGTTCAAAGCGTGCTCTGCTGTTTCACAAATAGGTTCCCTATCATTAAAGCTTGTGTTTAACACAATCGGAACACCAGATAACTCGTGCCATTGTTTAATAAAATTATAATACCATTTATTATCGTTTTCTGTCACAGTTTGTAAACGGGCTGTGTCATCGAAGTGTACAACTGCCGGTACTTTATCCTTCATTTCTTGCTTGAATTTCACCACAAAACTCATATAAGGGCTGTCGATGTCTTTCTCAAACCAATTTGAAACCTCTTCACGAAGGATTGATGGAGCAAATGGGCGAAACCACTGTCTATGTTTAACCTTCTCGTTAATCAAATCCTTCATATCAGGACTTCTAGGGTCTGCTAAGATGCTACGATTACCAAGGGCACGACGACCTGATTCAGAACCACCACCAAACACCGCAATAATATTTTGTTCATCTAGTAGATCCAGAACCTCTTCATCTGTAGTTTTATCGTAGGCAACGTTATCGTACTTTTGTAGTGTGTCTGTAACGTTATCATAAGTAAACCCAAGATATGGAGTAAAATTATCTTCCCACTGAATTCTTGGATTATGCAGGATGTGGTGCCAAACATATTGAGCAGCACCGATTGTCATACCACCATCGTGTGGAGTTGGGGTGGCATAAATCTCTGATAACCGTCCATCAAACCAATTAAGCATTTTACCCATCACAACAGAATTTAGCGTAACTCCTCCTGCAACGCATAACTTGTCATGTTGTGGATACTGGGCTAAGATGGTAGTAAACAATTCTTTCATATATTGTTCTGTCGCACTTTGTAGACCAGCAGCCAAATCGTATCTGGTTTGGTCATCGATCTCTGCCAACTCTGCCCACTTATTCAAGTACGGGTGCTTTGGATCGTTCCCTGTGTAAGCACCTCCAGGTTGGCCAGGTGGCTTAAAAGAAACCCTCATACTATCATGTTTCAACATCTGATAAAAATCTGCCCTGAACCTATCGGGATTTCCAATTGCTGCCATAGCCATTACAGTTCCGGCTTGATGACCACGAGGCCAGCCAGATTGTAGTTTGAAAATATACCTAGTACATCGAGTCCAAACACCACCAATATTAATTTGTTCAATTGGAAAAATGTGTCCTTTGTTTAATTTATTTCCATCCCCCTCCCACACAGTGAAGGTCGTCGTCATATTTCGGTCATTGTAATCTACCAGGGTTTGATATTCAACATCAGCAATAGGATCGAAACCACCACCATCAATCGTAACAACCAACGCTTTATCAAAGTTACTAGAATAAAAAGCATTTGCAGCGTGAGATTGGTGATGGCCGATTACATAGAACTGACCATTGTTTTTTTCAATGATGTTGTTTAACCTTTGAAATGATTCCCTGTGAGCCAACAATTTGTTCAACGAACGACAAGTAACAAAATATTTTAAATCATCACAGTCACCCAATTCATCAAACATAAACTGAACGCCATCACCAGCAGGTTCCTTTTCGCGAATGTATCGCTCATATTCAGCATGAACCTCTGGGTGTCCATTGTTTAGCACCACAAAAGAACAATCGTGACCGGACCACGCACTATATACTTTCATCTCAATCTCCCTTTTGGATTCTGTAGCTATCCTCATCAAAGTGTTGCGTTGAAAATTCAAACAATTCTGACTCCTCGATTGCATACATCTGATGTCTCAAGCCCGTATAAACATAGAAACCATCACCTGGCTCTAATATTAATTCTTTTGCTTTTGCAATATCCTCATCATCGCCATATCTAACCAAGAGTTTTCCTGATTGCAGGTAAAATACTTCATCCTTTAACTTATGATAATGCCAAGAACACTGTTTTCCTTTCTCAAAAAATAAAAGTTTACCACAATACTCTGGCTTATTTACAATCCATTTCTCATAACCCCAACCCTTTGGGACGTGCTTAATATCTATCTTTTTCATTTATGTCTTTCCATTGAATCTGGTATGTGCCGAATTTTTGTACACTTATACTAGCACAGAAATTGGCAAACTTTATGGATTCTCTTAAATTTTTTGTAACAAGAAAGCTGGCAACTAAACAAGCAAAGAATGTATCACCTGCACCACACACATCAAAAACCTCTACGTTGTCAACTGCAAACTGCTCGTCATTCCACAACGCCCCCTCATTTCCCAAGGTGACAATAAGATCACATATTTCTGGTAAACTCTTCAATCCAGCCTTTTCTTTTTCATTTATCTTAATCACACAGTTTTTATAACACGATAAATCACTCTTCTTTGAGTCAACAAAAAACACAACATCTTTATATTTTTCTGTTATTTCCAGTGCAAACCCGCTGGTGATCAACCCCTTGTCATAATCTGAAAATAAAATGGTATCAAAAGAGTTTAAATCACCGTAAATTGATTCTATACCAGATAGTGTTAGGGCTTCCAACTTTTCAGACTCCCCCTCGTCAACTCTCAACAAATGTTGTTTTGTTCTTTCATCGACATATCTTGATTTAACGATTCGTTGACTGTTTGTGACAAGCAGAGGATTAACTCCCAAATTGTTTAAGTTACCAAAAACATTTTTAGCCATCCCATCCCTGTCTTCGTAATATAGACTTTTAAAAACGGGGACAGGGGCCTCGGGGCTTAACCTATCACAGACGCCATGCTGGTAACGGTCTACACAAGATTCACCGATTAGTAAGACTTTGGATGATCCTAGTTGTGGAGTATCCTTCAATGTAATCATAGATTATAACTTCTGCTATTTCGTTCCCAACAACTTTTTCTTTTTTATAGTCGCCGCCTTTGACTATTATATCAGGCTTGATATTCTTTATTAAATTTAAAGGTGTGTCGTCTGCAAAAATCACCACTTCATCAACAAAACGCAACGACAGTAACAACTCCATTCTATCTTCTTGTGAGTTGATGGGCCTAGTTTCTCCTTTCAATCTCTTGACACTTTGATCTGAATTCAAACCAACAATAACGTATCCGAGACTCTTACAATATTTTAAAAGTTCAATGTGGCCGCGATGGATTATATCAAAACAGCCATTTGTGAATATACTTCTCACTTTGTTAAATGCTCAACAGCCTTACCAAGTAATTCCAAGTAATCATGCTCGGCAGAATCCCTTTTACAGTCTAAACAGGGAATCTTTAGACCACACGGGCCGTGAGAGCCTATATGAACATTTATATTTTGAGGATAAGCTACCATCTTAGACGTCTGATAGCCAGTGATTACAACTAACGATGTAGTATCTACTGCTGTAGCAGCGTGTACTAAGCCACCCTCAGTGCTCATAAACAATTTAGAACCTTCTATAACAAGAGTGGCGCTTCGGAAAGTAGTTTTACCCCTTAAATCCGTCACATTATCAAGAAGTGGATAATTTGGTAAACCAACTTGAACCACCTGAATATGTTGGCTTAAATCGTTAACTAGATTTTGCCAATTTTCAATCGAATACGCACGATTGGGAGTATAGTTGATTTTAGAGTATGGCTCTATTACAACATAATCTTTTTCCAAGGTGCATATTAACTTTCCTGCCTCTTCTCTTTCTTCATCAGTGAAATACATCTCGCATTTTAGTTTTGGGTTCTCTATACCGTACACTTCACACATTCCTTCAATAATGTGTTTATCGTGCCTATGAAAAGCCCTATTTGGAGTGTCTTTTTTGCAATAATTTGCTTGCGGGTTGTTCACAAAAAGAGGAAAGACCTTTGTTCCTTTTGGTTCATCACCATATGAAATTATAGGATTAAATTTAAAGACATCACTCTTTACAACCTTTGTGATAGTCTTACCGTAACCTTCACAAGGTAGAATCTTGAACTCGCCTGAGAGTTTCTCGTGTACCTCTCTGGCTACTGCCGTCCATGCTAAATATCCGCCTAATCCCATATCAACTACAGTATTTAACCATCAAATCATAAGCATCATCGGCGTACCTTTGGTATCCTGCGTGACGCAAAATGTATTCTCTTGGACTTTCCTCCATAACAATCTCATTATTCAGAAACTCTTTTATTTTTTTAATGTATTTCTCGGCTGCATCATCCGTTCTGACCAGATACTTGTCAGTCATATAATCAGTGTCGTGAACCCAAAAATCTTGATTAAAAATACTAGGTGTATTGTGAGGTGAGCCAATAATCGGCGTGTTCATAAACATCGACTCATATGTGGCAATACCTGGACATTCGTCCAAACTTAAGTTAATACAACACTTAGAACTCAACAGGGCATCAAAATATTCTTCTCTTTTATACTTGCCGTATGTAAGCTCAGTGTAAGTAATACCCTCTTCCTCTAGAAGAGAAACTAGATTGTCTCTAAATTCATCAAATGTATAATCGTAGCGCCTCTTCTTAGAATAAACCAAGCAATCCTTTGTTTCATTTCGATTGTTGATATATTCCTCCGACATATCAAACGTCACACATTTATCCAAGTAGTCTGCCTTTTCAACAAGTTCATCGCGAATAAACTTCTTAACGTGATTGTTATAATATTCTACTTGGTCAATATACAAATCGAAATCTACGTTTGATAGAAACCACTCATCCCACGAATCAGAAGCACCAATATCAGGTTTGTCTAACAGGATGTTAGGTCCAAAGACAAACTTCTTATCTGGAAATTTCTCCTTTATAAAATAAAATGTTTGTGGGCCAAAAGTCTTTGCATAATACCAGAATACGTCATAAGTGGATAAGTCATCTCCCTTTTGAAGTTTCCAAGCCTCATCAACCTGAAACCTGTTTTGCTCATCTTCATTCAGGGCCTTTACATGGTGTCCAAATGTTAATCCTGGCCCTCGATCACCACCAGGACGAGAACACATTAAGATTTTAAATTTTTTCATACTTATCCTTTTCTCTTATTTTTTGGGCTAAAGCATATTGTTCTTGTGCTTTAATTTTGTCAACATTCAAGGGATTTTCTTTGTTGTAAACGTGAAGAACCTCTGGAATATACTTTGATCTACCACCCGCCATCTCTAACAATGGAAGCATAATAGCCTGATCGTATGTCATCTTGTAATAGTCACCATTCTCATCTTTTAAATCATCGTGAGAAAGTTTTTGCCAGAGCTTGTGCTTAAAAGTCCTAAGATGCGATGCTCGCCACTTGTCTTGTCGGTAATTATTATTTTTTACAACCTCTTCCGGGTATTCAGAAGGCTCCACACCCCTTATACCCATAGGGAAATACACATAACTTCCATATGTCAGCAAACAATCCTCATCTTTATAAGCATCTGATAATCTCGACAGAGTTTTTGAAGACGCCAACCAGTCGTCACCATCCAACAAAAGAACAACATCTTCTGGTTGGCATTTTTCTAAACTCAGGGCGTGGGCAATATTACCCAGTGCATACTTCTTTTCTTTATTCCTAATCAACTCAAACCTATCATCATTGTCAAGAGATAACTCAACGGATTTTACAGATTTATCAGTTGACATATCGTCGATTAAAGTACAAATAAAATTTGAATGTCGTTGCCTCTTAATGCTATCGATGTTTTTGTGAACCCACTTATCAGCGTTGTAAAAAGGAACGACAATGTGGTATCGAATGTTTGATTCGCTCTCTTCCTTTGGGATTTCAAAATATTCTGCTGCAACATCTTCTAGAGTATTCCAATATGTCTTGGTTCTTTGTCGGAGATATTCCATCGCTGTATCTTTTGTCGCAAACCATTCCTCATCTTTATGTTGAACACCGTCATTCAACACCAACTCACAACCCAACAACTTTGCTTCGATAACCATCCTTGGGCAAGTATCATTTCCTTTTGGCAGAAAGATAAGGCCCTTTGATTTGGCAAGTTTTTTTAAAAACTCCTTATGCTCAAGACCCCACAACAATTCATATTCTAAATTGTTTTCTTTTGCGTAACTAACTGCATCATCAACACCCTTAATCCAAGATTCAGAGTTCATGATAACCCATTTATCATTTTTATTTTTTGTATCCAAACTCTCAATGTAATCAAGTGTCCTGTCTGAAAACACAGAACTAAGCACCTGATTACCTTCCTGTAAGAATGGGAACAACTCCTGGTATATGTTCTTTTGGCCTTCAGACATCCACCAGTTGTGAACAGAAGCGTGCAAAAACATAGCTACAATCTTTCCGTGCCGTGAATTGTGACAATCGCACGAACCCTCTTTTTCTATGTGTTTGCTGGGTGAACGAAACTTACAATATTTATAATCGTATTCTAATACTGAGTACTTTAGATTCTTAATAGCATACAGTAAACAATCTTCAGACAAACCAGCAAAGTTTCCAAAAATCCAGAAAGCATCCTGGTGTTCCTTCAGTATTTCGACATTTAAAGTAGAGGATATCGCCTTATGGACAGGCATTAACGAAGACTGGTAGATTGCCTCCGTTGTTAGCTCTGCGCCGCCCTTGTATTGTTCGGCAAATAAATCTGCTACAAATATGATCATTTTTATTGGAATAATTTTTGGAACATATCATCAACTTCTTCATTTGATGTGATATCGACGTGCTCCAAAACGTGTGAGCAAAATTTATCGTAGAGGTCTTCTGCGACAAAGTTTTTACGAATCCACTTGTTAAGCTTCTTTGCATTGCTCTTAAATCGATTATAATCTTTATACACCTCTCGAAGAACCATCTTATAGGAACCTTGTTCAGCGTGACACCACAAAGAATCCTTCTCAAGGACGCCGTCCCAACGAGCATCTTTTGAAATCTGTTGTAACGTGTATTTTACCCTACCAAAATGGGGCCTAAGTTTGTCCTTGCCTGTTTTCTTATCTTTTACAGGTGCATACAAAAAATCAACATGCCCACTCCAATCAGGAGCGATGACAGGAAGCTCATTATAAGCAGCTTCAAAAATAGGTAGACCATAGCCCTCTCCGTGAGTCAAAGTAAGATAGGCTTTAATCTTTGGATGTTGATATAAAGCAGTCATTTCTTCATCGGTTATTGAGCCGTGCAGAAGGTAAACCTTACATTTTCTATTTTTATATTCTTTCAACATCTTCTCAATTGACCGCTTAGTGTGTATAAGGTCAACATTTGAATTGTTAATCGTACTAATTTTTGCAACTAAGCCAACTGGTTGGTCGATAAACTCCTCAACAAACCACTTAATTGTGTTAGGCAAATTCTTTCTAGGTGAAATCTGCGCTACAGTCAAGAAATTAAAGTCAGTTTCAAAGTCAATATCCAAATCAGCAGGTTCAAAATCCTTTACAGGGTAGTGAACTACGTCAATCGGGGCGTCACATCGAAAATTTTCAATTGTTTCACCTGTTTGTTGGTTATGTGCTTGATAGACTGAATTTAAAAAAGTATTTTTAGAGTGCTCTGAG
>MDTE01166786.1_pt1 | contig 10077 bp, 5 predicted proteins | sample 811231 | NCBI WGS metagenome assembly MDTE01 (sample SAMN05326651, study PRJNA326480) | marine metagenome | isolation source: seawater | place: Indian Ocean: Red Sea | collected 2010 | reverse complement strand
TAAATTAAGGAAGACCTAAAAAAAGGAACAAGCTCCTAAGAGCCTTCTCCCTGCTCGGTCAGGATGCCCAACCGGAGCTTCAATCTCCCGGGGTAACTTGTCCCCCACGACCAGCCGACAACGGTACTCATCAGTCAATTGCCGTGCGAGGGGGCAAACCGAGTATAATCTCGCAAGAAATGCCGCGCGTTCTTCCTCGAAGGCCTTACATTCAAACAACGTGTATTGGATTGTCTCCGACTCGCGAGATTCGCAACAACTTGGAGGGCATTGCGCGCCGTCACGGTCACGGTATCACTGGCCAGCATGCTAGTACTAGTACTACGGGTCCTGTCACGTTTAGACCAGGCCTCCCGAGCGGCGGACGCGTCTAGGTTTACCCTAGTTTCTCGGAGCGGAGGAGTCGTGGTCTATACTCGACAGGTACGGGTCCGGGCAATTTGAAAAACGGGAACCACACAGCCCAGGGCCAGGCCTGGCCCCGCCGGAGAGCCGAGGCTGGGGGACCTCCCATTTAGTTTGGAAGTCACAACTAGTCGCTGTGTCCCCTCCCTTGCTGTTTGTGGACGGATCACTGCCACGGCCTTTTTTGCCAGGTTCCCGAATGTTAATTACTCCGCTCACAGGAAGTGCCTGGATGTTGTCATCTCTCTAAAAGATGCTAGTGGTGACCTGGACCTTCTGGCCTCCTCCGAGTTTTGATAATGTTGATTTGGTGTGTATGCGTGGCATCCAGCGCAAGAGTGCTGCAGTAGGAAATGGCGGCCAGCAATTCTATCCATATTTTTAAGAAGCAGTATCTAGGCTTTATTGTCAGGTGGACATACCCTGCCATAGTAAATCCAAACCTACATCGAAATGAAAGATGACATGGCAACGAGTCTTTGCAACACTGCCACACACCGAACAAACATGATTTATGATCGGATGTACGTATGCCGCTACAATGAACTGGACGTCTCGATGTGTGACATTATGGATATTCATCGCACGTAAGCGCTCAAGAACTCCACTCGTGTTGGCGTAGGGCAGGTTGACTGCAATAGCTTCAATACCCACGTTTTGAGTAAACCCTAATGTATCCTCTTTGTGTGCCTGTATTGCGGCGCCAGTCAATTCACCAGAGTCCCGGAGTGCTTCTAGTGCTGGCAGTAAGCTATGACAACCGACTCTCAATAAGAAAAAACCAGAGATGTTCTTACTTTTGCAAACGCCGAGATATGTCAACATTGAAAGAAGTGCTTGCACAACGACGGTTCCCTAAATTCATACGCCATCGGCGGACTGATTTCTGCGCAAAATTTGATATATTCAGATACAGATAGACATATTATTGGCCTTACCTTGATTTCTTCTGTTAGCTTGACTTGAATTTGTTCCGCGTGGACAATATTGGGTGCATCATATCGCAGATGCAAGTCCTGAATTGATGCCAATGTAGCAGGTCGTGAAATTCGCGAGGGCCCAGGGTTACAGACACAACTACATCCAATGCACCAATCATCCCTTTGGGCCGATGGATCTTGAAAGAATGGCCGCCAAATGCTGCTGTCCTTTACATTGTATGATAGCAAGTGAGGACTGGTATCTCCTTGTATATTCGCAAATATATTTTCCGCAGTGAGAATGCAGCCGATGTCAATTAATGGAGATTGTTTATGACTCGCGACAAATACATCTCCAGTGCACGGATTCCAGAAAGAAACACCACCGTCTCCCGAGTGCGTGTTTTTTTGCATCACATAAACAGTGTCTCCCTCCGGGAGCCCAGAGCCAATAACCAGATACCATTCCTCTGACGCGGAGTCAGAAGTGGCACCTTTCAATTGCAACCAAATGATCAAGTTGTGCAAAAGTATCCCATGTTCTTCCCAGTCCCCGGCACCGACGTCAAGAAATTCCTGTGAGGTGCACCAAATATCAAGACTTGCGCATCCAAATGATTTCCAATCTTCCAGGAATGGGATAAGGCTAACAAACCGCGCCACTTGGTTGAGACAACTTACGCCCGGAGGTGGTGTTTGTGGACTTAAGTAGCGACAAATGAGAACTGCATCTCCATTCATATTATTCCCAAAAGCTTGAACGAGGCGTTTCGATATGCGCCCATCGACTGGTCTTTTAATGATTTCATTCATATTTTCAAAATAGATTCTTAGCTGCTGAATCCAGCTTGCACCATACCGAATAAGCCGCTCGTCTTCCATTGAGGAAAAGACAAGTGGATCTTTGAACGGTACTGACAAAGGGGGGCGCAAGAACACAGCAAGGTGCAGATATGAAGCAGCCTTGGATTCGTATGTCGAAGAAGGACTTTGCCCCTGGAAGTCATGGGTACGTATTGTAATCAGAGGTGTCCTTAATCGAAATTGACCCTCCAAGTATCCATTGACCCCACTGTTAGAATACAGCGTTATGAATGGTATCTCAATATCTCCAATGAATTCATGCCTGGTAGATGGATCTCTGTACATCTCTTGGACCCGTTGGGTAGGTGTTTTGAGAAGTGACTCTGAAAAGAGGCTCAGCCGTAAACAGTCGCTAACATGCATCAAGCTGGTTGGTGAAAAGTCCCCCAAGGTTGGAATAAATGGGAAGTCCAGGGTCTCTTTCCAACGTGGTGTGCGTCCCATTGCCAACATTGTGCGGCGGGAATGCTCTTGGAAGGAAGCAAACACAAACTTCCCCGAGTTATTTCCAGCTGCCTTGGCAATATTGTCACTATCCATCGTCTGTTCTAGTGGGAAATCTGCTACTTGATGAGCGGAGATGATCTGCACCAGCAATGAACAATCTCTAGCTGAAGATATCATCATTCGCCGCTGACGCGAAGGCCGAAGAGAGCGTCTGCGGCGTGCTGTATACTCCAAAGCAGCATCAATCAATCCACGTGCACGTAGTTGTGGCAACGCATGTCCTTCGCTGACTAAGGCTGTGAGTGGGAACGAAGAAGCTTTTTGTGATGTGCGCAAACGAACAGTGACGCTGTCTTGAACTTGTTTGACAAATGCCATTACCTGTCGATCTCTCTTCAGGCCATTAGTATCTATAGTACTCCCCCCTCCCGATTTATGTTCTATTGTTTGCTTTCCCAAGGCCCGCTGACCACGAATATCGTCCTGCACAATGAACTTTTGCAGGAGAGCATTCGCGATAGTTGCCATATCTGTGGCCGGAACAGGTTCACTCATCAATGCAGGTTGATGCATCCGGAGTCTTAGAAGGCGGTGTCTTTGGGAGATTGGTGCATGTTTGTATTTATCAAGTGCAAATCTTATGCGAGAACCAACAACTTCTTTCGGTAGCTCACACATCGACGCATCTTGCTGTGCTTGACTCGGCTTGTATTGAGAATGAAATACCTTGCGGGCCTGAACTGCCCCCGAAGTCACCTGGTGTCGATACTCGCCGGTACGAAAAGCTCTTTGTGATGCCGCTTTGATGTGGGTCCCCGTCATGCGCCCGCGTATAAATGAACAGGAGCCCCTTGGATCATTAGGATCACCTTTGCTATCAATTTTATGCGTCTCTGAAGCACAAGTCTCGGGTGTCCGCAGCCAACGGCATCCATCTGTCATGCCTGCATCCAACTTATCTAGGCCTTTTCGCAAGCCACAGGGATGCTGTTGGTTAGAGGATCGCAGCGATTCCGAGAGAGCGTTTTCAGACCCGGCAGCTGGGTCGTAGGAGCAGGCTTTCAGCTGTTGATCTCTGGCTGTCCAATACAGGGACACTAGCGCAGCACCAGCGAGCTGTCGTTGGCTGACCTCAAACTGCAGCCATTCACTAAAAGGTGCCAGCGAAGCAGCGTTCACAGCGTCATGACACGCTGATATACCAGGGACAGGCACAAATATTGTTGCAAGGTGGACGTCGACAAGAAGTCTCCTGCGCCAGAACTCCACCTTGAGTTTCATAGGATGCCGAGCAACTATTAATCTTAGAGGCTGCTCAATCCGAATTGTGAATGCGGGCCAAGCGACTGCCTGTGGTAGTGTCGTAGCAACCCGCCGACCATTCAATGATAAAATTGCATAGAGGTGCTGTTGTCGCACACGCCGACGACGCATGAGCTCTCGGCCTGGTAGTGATTCTTCGTCATCAGCTGTGAGCCCAGCAGTAGTGTACAGCTTCAAAACAAAATCGGTCCTCATTGTTAGTGTTCTACAACATCGCTTGAATCGTGCAATAAGGCGCTCTTGAGAGGGACTGTTTTGGTTCTCTGAGGCATATTGAGCAATACGTGTGAGCATTTTGTGAAAATTGTCGAGTAGTGGCTGCATTGTTCTGGAATCAAATTGAGGAGACCGACTGATATTTATGGCAACTAACTTCGCAGGAGTAGATACGAAATTCTGATGCTGGCGCAGGCCTTTCAGCTGGTTCCAAGTAGTGTAGAGCGCCTCCGCGATCTCATTCATGGCTTGTTGTTCAAGTGCCAAGGCATCTAAGGTTTTGAAGCAGCTTGAGCTCAGCTCAGTTACATCTACTTCGTGCTCAACTGACGTGTCCAAGTTTTGTTGCACCGCATCCAGTAACTTGTGGAGACGGAGCCTTAGGTAGCTAGTTTTCTGAAGTTTGAGAATACGGTGGTACTCCCCGTATAATAGCCGCATTTGGGCATACAGTCTGTCTTCAGAACCAAATAGTGGATGCTCATAGAGGGCCAACTGGGTTAGTATTACATGCAGTTCTCCATGAGTGCCCGTCAGTGATGTATTGCTAGTGTATTCGGGCTGAGAAATACGCGTAGAATGGTGTGCTGGGGTATCGAGTTCTGCAGAATTGTATAGAGGTGGACGCTGATTACCGACTTTAAGGGGATTTGATTCAACTCTTAATGTGCCATCGTGCGAAAATAAATTCAGCATGTGCAATAAAGGCTGGTGGCGTAAAGCCGCTTCCAAGAAGAAACGTTCACTAGCTCTCGATTCATCCAACTCTAGCAGCAAACTAGCCATTGGTGGGGGTACAGGAGTATAGGTTCCAGTCCTTGGGTCAGGACTGGATGCAGACAGATCTCGGTTAGATCTGACCGACATGGACTTAATTTGGGACCAAGCGTGCACAAGTTTCCCAGTTTTGTTCTTATAACAGGAAGCCTCCGGAAAATCAGAGAGCTCCTCCTCGTTTAACAACATGTCCTCACCGAAGAGACATGGGCGAAAAACAGCACTCGACGAACGCGACAGCTGGACCTCTGCGTCTGCACCGTTATCGAAGAGTTCGGGCAGATTATCCGCGCTTGATTCAGGGCTCATGCCGAAATTAGATATTTTAATTTGAGTGCGGCGGGCTCGTTATTATTATGTATATCTCGCGATCAGTTTAACTTACAACCGTCTGCCGATCAACTGGGGTGTAGGTACCGCTACCCCTGTTAATGCCCCCATTGGAGCCCAAAACTCCGTTGACGCTTCGCATCCGCACAAAACCCGAGGTTTCCTCGTCGATATCGCTGGCGAGGCCTCTGGTTTATCCGCACGCTCCCGACTCGGAAGGGCCTTGCGCCACTGGTTCAGGTTTTCCGAATTTCGCTGAAGTCGCGCACGCGCCAACCGTACATGTGTGTCAACTCGGAGTTTCCATAAGGAGAGCCCCCGATAAAAGTCCAGAGACGAACTTCAAGTTTCAGCTGGCCAGGGGACTCAGGCTCTGGCAAGTCAAAAGCCAAGTTAACCCCACTACTCAGGTTTACAAATCCTGGAGCTAGCAAGACACGGCACGTGCGGATCATGAGAACCCAGAACCCAGAGACAACCTTTTGCCACTGTGTCAGAGTCCGAGTCGACAGGAAGATGAGCACGACTCGGATGTTTGTGGCTCAACGGGAATGAGAGGTTGCAGCCCTCACCCCGGCCGCGTAACTCTGCCAGCCGCGGACCTCCTTAGGTCCTCCTACAAACTCATCGTGACAGTGACTGCACTGCTAGTGGTAGTCTGAGGGCTGAGAGTGAGACTGGGGCCATACATAAGTAATTATCATGATGACACGGTGACACCACTTCTCCCTGCGGAACTTGAAATGCCCTCATACATATGCCATTGGCACATGTCACCGTCCTCGCAGCCTGAGTGGCGCACCAAGCACGAGTCCATCGCTTGGCGGCCCGGACCGCCCGGGCAAGCGCCCGCCGCAGACCCCGTGGTATTTCGGGAGATTTATTCGCGGTCGCGCGGGCGCCGCTTTGGAGCCGCAGCTGTTGGGCGCTTCAAGTTGGAAGCCACGGCGACGACTGGCTTTCGACGCGCACGCTGCAAGCATGTCACGGCGAGTGCCAGAACCCTGCGCGCCCCCGCCCCTGGCGGCTAATCCCCATAAAAGCGGGCACACGGGGAGCTCTTTCAAACTAGCGACCGTGACCACTGGCACGTCACGGTAGGATCATGATAACTTTGAAGTACCAGGTACCAGTGCCCGAGTCACGGACACGGTGCGAAACGGGATTCAGGGTCAAACCCATCGGCGTGGGGCCACCGTGACTCGGATCTTTCCTTGATCATCATGATGATTGGCAGCCTGCCAGTCAGTGCCAGTGTCAGTGAATGCCACTCGCAGTTGCGCGCCGTCAGGCAGCGTAGGGTCGTCCGAAACATAATGTATAGTACTTCCGGATAGATCAAGTAGTCCAGGTAGCTGTAACTTCAGGTGGTTCGACTCAAATTGCTCGGTATGTGAGTAGCTTACTTAGCGTATCTCTCAGACGACGTCAAGCGTTATTTAGAAGTAGGATGACGCGGGACGACCAGAATGATTACCTGGAACGAGTTCTAAAGTCTCTTGTGCTGGACGTGAATAGGCTCGCTGCTCGCGTCCACCATCTGGAGAGTGCCCATGGCCCCGCAATCATCAACATCAAGGAAGAGATGAGTGCTCTGACCGCCAACCTCCAAGGGTTTGTCTCCGTGGACGATCTAAGCGAGAGGCAGCGCCGGGAACGTGAGTGTTACGTGCGTCACTCAAAAAATGTGTTGAAAAAAAGGTGGGACAGTGGTCCCCAGCTACCCGACCCCCTTGAGTTGCAGGCATATGAAAAAAAGTCTTCTTTGCCTGATTTCTCCCTGGAAAGTGTGCACGTACCATTCGAGTCTACGAGTCGACTGCGAGCAAAACAACGATGGCGCTGGGTATTACTGAAGCTCAGCATGCGACATATTAGGAGGAGAGTTCCCATGTCGAGCTCATACATTTTGCAACGACGGTCGTTTGCCACGCGTCTCCAGGAGCTGGAAATACGCACGAACCACACGGAATGCCGCGTACGCTGTATTTTAGCGCAAGCAGGACCTGATAAGTTTACCAGGGTAAATCAAATGATATTTTGGCTCAACAGAGCAATAAACGGAGACGAAGGTCGAAATTTGGAAAATGCACGGGGCATTCTTCGCCGACTTGCGGCCGTGGAGGAGAAAATGAGCAATACGCATGAGCTTGCAACTAAAGCAAACTTGCGTAGCGAATTGACTGAAAGACATTCAGAATCTTTAAAACTTGAGATTCGAGATGCTGCGAATCAGGGAGCCAACGCATACAAAGCAGCGATGTGTGCCAAAAACAAACTCGACGAATCAGAAATATCCTATAAGACCAGGCTCCCTCGTGCCCGTGCCCGAGCTAGCTTTATGCTGCGATGCTTGTTAGATACATGCTGCAATGCTATACAATCGAGACATGTTGCTGCCCTGCCTGGGGGTACCAGTCTGATTAAGAATCGAATTTCACCGTTATACCATCTGCTGAAAACTTCTGAAGTCACTACCAAAGAAACACCGGTGAACATGGAGAATTGGCGAAATGTAGCACGCTCCATTGCACGAAATTTGTTCCTTGTATTACGCCAAGACAAGCGGTTGCAGGATATGAATCGCAGAGCTCATTCAGACAATATGTGTACATTACTGGATGTGGGCGTCGACTTGCATATTGACGAAACCAACGCTGACATACTACCACTTGAACATGGCAGCAATTTAGTAGTTGGAGTCAACAACCTTTTGAACGCACGCCAACTCGTGCACGCCTGTGCCCGACAGATGTTAAAATATACGTACTTTGACTGTTTCAACTTAGGCTGAAGCGTGTCTGCGATCTCTGAATGTAGTCTTGACATTAGATGAGGGCGACGAATCGACCGATGCGGGCATGCTGGCTCTACAAGCTTGGTGTGTGGGTAAGGACGGTCCTGATGCAGAAATGGTGAACTCGCAGTTGTTTAGTTTAAATGCAGGGCTTGTTGCTCTTCAAGCCTCGCTTAGCTTTATGCCTGATAACTCAGTCGTTGAAAAATTAAAAGAAAGAATGCAACTAATTGAGCATGCAAAAAGTAAGTCCTGTGACAACGTCGCTGCAGCAAGTATGCACAGCAAATTTGATTTTAATGCCTCTCTCGCTGCAACTACGCAGACTGTGGACAGACTAAGAGATGAGATCAGCACAAAAGCAGGATATGAGGACACGCGCATAGCTTTGAGTCTCCTCGAAAGAGAAGTGGTTAAGCTCGGTGAGACGACAGTTGAACAAAGTCAGCTTGAAACAATTCTACGTTCGAAAATAGACCGCAACGACTTGAGTCAAATTGCGGCTCTTGTAGCAAATGGCAACTTCGACGGAATAAATTCACAAGTCACACAGACGTGGACCCGAAACACCAGATTTGTCCTTTTAAGACTTGAAACAAGATTATCATCGCAAATAGGTTGCTGCGAAACTCCAAAATCCCCGATTGCGCTGCCTCTGTTGTGACAAACCATTAACCAGGGCTAGCGTGAGCATGGAGACTATACTCCAAACACCGCAATCACCCAGCTCCAATCCAGCAAACGAAGCAAATGTCCACAGCAAAATTTACAATATGGATAAATAAATTTGCTCGCACAGGCAATGCTAGTAAACTCGTCACTCAAGACCAAATACCTCTCGGTAAAACCGCAAAACAGCTCAAGTATACTATCAGGAGAAACACCGGACATCATCAAGTTAAATAGGCTTGCTCCAGAACCACCCTTCTTGCCAAAGTGCGTTTTGTATTTTAGCGGGAATTCCAACGTAAAGTCTCTTGTTGGCGCATTATAGGTCCGAGGTTAGTCGATATCCACGTTTAAGACCTGTGCAGACTTCGTTGCGAAAAGCTAACTAGAACTGCAAGCATCCGGCGGCATCTGCACAACAAGCGCAGATATTTACACCGCAAGAAGCCAATCGACCCCGAACCATCACATGGAAGGATTGGATTGAGACTCATTGATTGTCCATAGTGGTCTTAAGGATGGCCATGTGCGCATTTCAGAAGCTTCGCTCGGACGATCGTCTGCAAAAACAGTTTCAAGGTGAAGGACTGTACTAATCTGGTTCAAACGCGGGGCAAGTTGTCTGGACTCTATAATCGTCCTCTTCTGGCCCGGTTTAACTCAAAAACATTCCTTCGCCAGACGCTATGCTTGAGGTTTCACTGATAGCCTTAGACTACAGCCTGGGATGCTTCGAGTTCCCAAACGGTTCCTGGCCTGCGCGGCCGGGTCTCCCCTATAAACAACTAATTGGAAAATTGAGGACGGGGGAGGCAGGGCTCCACATCACGCCGCTCGGGCCGACGACGCTCAAGTCCGAAGACGCGTGTTTGTCGCCGCACGCGTCCCGGCACGGGTTGCGGTTCCACTCGCGTCCCGGCTCTCGGCGTATAAAGCAGGGTCCAGGTCTCCTGCGTCAGCAACGGCACGGAATTATCCAGTCGCCAGCCTCGGGCACTACTCGCCGCGTTCTGCTCTTAGCCGAAACGCATCGAGTCCCACTCTCAATAGCGACTCGTCGGGGCGCCTCCATGTCTGGTGCGGGGGCCTCCCCTAATTTGACATTCGAGTCCCCAGCCGCTTATGCGCCGGCTAGCTACTAGCCTGAGGTTACGAGACCGCAAAGAGGTCCTTTGCGTGCCCCAAGACCGGAATGGAGTAGTATAGGCTTGGTGTATGTCCTTTTTCTTTAGGATATTCCTTCCTTAATTATTTATTTATTTATTTATTTATTTATTTATTTATTTATTTATTTATTTATTTATTTATTTATTTATTTATTTATTTATT
>MDTE01041387.1_pt1 | contig 10077 bp, 10 predicted proteins | sample 811231 | NCBI WGS metagenome assembly MDTE01 (sample SAMN05326651, study PRJNA326480) | marine metagenome | isolation source: seawater | place: Indian Ocean: Red Sea | collected 2010 | reverse complement strand
GCTGTTTCTGAGTCGGTGTTTTCTTGAAGATTTTCGCGAGCATAGGCGCTCCAGAGGCCCGAGGTGGTTATGGGAGGCCAGTTTAAGTCTTAAGTGAGACCAAAAAAAACTATTTAGTATTATCGTCCAGGTAGACGGAATCCTCAGCACGAAATGGATCTACTCGTCCTTTGATCTCCCTTCGCAAGCCCTATGCCACGAACCGCCTATCCGCTTATACTTATGTTTTACAGTTATTTACGTGTTTTTCATCTCGCATGAAGGTCCCTCTTCAGCGGAAAGACTTTCCACCCGTACACAGAAAACCCCCCGGATCCTGCGGATCCAGGGGGCCAACTGTGCTTGTCTTCTCTGGGCCTTAGCCTGCTGCTAGAGCTCCAGACATAGCTTCCGACAGAATCGCCGAGGTACTCTCCCGCATGATCCTCGGATCGACCTGCTCGCCGTTCTGCAGCAGTTCGCGGACCTTCTTCCCAGATATGAACACCGGATCCTCGCCGTCGTGGTTCTCCATCAGATCCACGCGCCCAAGCGACTCGTAGAACGCGGCAAACCCGACGTTCACTGGCTTGATCTTCAGGTCGCCCTTCAGATCATTGAAGATCGCCTGCGCATCGAAATCACCCCAGATCGCCGAACCGTCGTGATAGGGTGCATCGGCGTGCTTTCGACCGATCACGATATCGGTGAACCCGTAATTCTGGCGATAGATCCCGTGCATCACCGCTTCCTTCGGTCCGCCATAGAACATCTTGATATCCAGGCCGAGCAGCAAAACCCGATCGGGCACCGACTCACCCAGCCCCGACCACAGCGCGCCGTCACTATCCCCCTCGCCCAGTGCGCGTGCTTCGATCAGTGCTTCGTAGGTGTGCATCCGGATCTCGGCGCTCACGTCATCCGACTTCGTCTCACCGATCAACGGATTCAGCACCGCTCCTGCGTTGGCGCCGTCCTTGAGCAGCTTCTCCAGACCGTAGACCAGGGCATACTCGTGCGCGCGATGCAGGGGATTTCGGGTCTGAAACGCGACCACCCGATCCCAGCCCTTGACCGCAAGCAGTTCACGGACTGCAGCAGGTGACTTCACGTAGTCTCCGAACGCGGGATGTGTCGCTTGAGGCAGAACGTTGACCCTTCCACCAATCAGATGGGTCGCACCCTTGTCCCCTTCCAGCACCATGTCACCGCCAGGATGATCGGTCCGGTCGGTCAGGTAGACGCTGCGGAGATAGGTCTCCTTGTCCCAAGGGAACACGTCGCTCAGTTCCAGTGAACCGACAATCTCATCAGCCGAGTTCACCAGCGCGACCTCCTCACCTGCCTTCAAGCCCACTGCCGTTTCCGAATCCACGGGAAACGATATCGGAATGGTCCAGGAGTAGAGCGACCCGTTGTACTCGATTACCGACTCCTCGAGCACCCGGTTATACGTCGCCGAGTCCATTGGACCCTCAAGCGGGCTGAGCGCGCCGTCACCAAATCGGTAGACACTGGATAGGTCCGCATCACTGACGGCGACCTTCGTCAGCTGGGAAACACGTGCAACAAACGCCTCCCGATCGCCTTCCGGGACCGCACGGTTGACGGGGACATCAAGACCGCCGTGTGGCTGAATCCGACCGCTCATAGGAGAAAACCTCCACCTGAAATCATAAAGTTGACTTTCCTGATAAACTTCACCTTAAACAGCATCTCAATTTATACGACTCTACCTATAAACACAATACAAAAGCAAAAATCCCTCTCCCGCGGGAAAGGCTGAATCTGGGTCCGACCGATCCTTCGCGGGCGCAGATTCGTGAGAGGGAGGGGCTCAGGTGTATGCAACAACCATTCAAGATCGCACGAGAATCACACGTCAACAGGTGCGAGGGCTCGACCGTATCGTCTGCACTTCGTCAATTGCTCGAGTATCAGCTAACTGAAAAAAGCCGCCTCTCCGGAGGCGGCCCAAATCCTTCACGCTGCCGCTGGCTAATCTATCCTTGCCGATGCGAGATCGTAAAAGTGTACTTGCCCCCTTCCCTTCCTCACTCTCCACCCAGATCGTCCCCCGTTTAGCTCCACAAGGCCCTTGGTCAGCGCCAGTCCCAGGCTGGTTCACTCGTAGCGGCGGGCGTAGGTTTCGTCGACCTGCCTGAATTCCGAAAAAATCAGGTCCTGGAACTCTTTCTTTATGCCGATTCCGGTATCCTAGACCTCAATCTGGACCATATCCTGCTCTTTCAGCTCCACCCGCGTCGTAACGCTGCCGACTTCCGATACAAAGTCCGCCAGCTCGTTGGCACTCGAGTCACTGCCATCCGCAACTCGTCGGACCCTCCTGACGATCACGGGGAGTGTCGGCAGGATCTTGATGTTCCGGAGCCAAGCAGTATGTCTTCGCGATCCATCCCGATCTGTCTCCAAGAGAGCTGTGTCGTCAATCGGCAACGGTGTCTGGGGAAGACCGATCTAAGGACCTGACTGAGCACAAACCCTAGTAAAATCTACCCCTTGACGAACAGGGAAATAACGGGAAAAACCAAAGTCAAGCGACAATTATCTTGCAGCAGAATGCCCCTGATTCTGCAAAAAAAAAACCCTCCCGGCGGTGCCGGAAGGGCTCTCATTTTCTGGTGCGCCCACAGGGAATCGAACCCCGAACCTACTGATTAAGAGTCAGTTGCTCTGCCAGTTGAGCTATAGGCGCTTTTGAAATTTCCGGGAAGCCTCTCCCAGAGCGCGTTGAATTTACCGAACGCCTATACCCTTGTCAAGAAAACGCCCCAAACGACCGACCTACCACTTGAACCCGTCGTTGTCGGCCACCTTCTTGCGCAACTCGGTCGCCCTCATCTCAAGTTCCTCGTACTTGGTCTCTAGCTCCGTGATCGCGTCCTGGTGCTTGCCGGCTTCCTTCTCGACGTCATCCATCACCTGCTGGACCTTGTTCATCTCTTCCTTGTGTCGATCCTTGACCCGGAGGACCTCATGCAACTGCGGTCGAATCGACGAAGCCCGTTTGGTGTAATCCACGAGCGTTTGCAGGACGAACAGAATGCAGCCGAACGTCAGAACCACGAAGATGGTGCCCAGATCGATGTCCAGGCTCATGCCTCTTCACCAGGACGGATGTAGGTCCCCGACCGACCACCCGTCTTCTTGATCAACCGAATGTTCCCGATCACCATAGATTTATCGACCGCTTTGCACATATCATAAATCGTAAGCAGGCTAGCGGACACGGCGGCGAGCGCCTCCATCTCGACACCCGTTCGCTCGTCGACCTTGACCGAGCACCTGACCTCAACAGCTTCCGAACCGATCTCGAAGTCGATATCCACGGCCGTCACGGCGATCGGATGACACATCGGGATCAGTTCGTGTGCGCGCTTGGCAGCCATGATGCCCGCGATCCGGGCCGTCTCGAGGACGTTCCCCTTGGGCAGCCCGCCCGCCGTGATCGCCTCGACCGTCGTCCCTGCCATCGAGATCTGGGCTCCTGCAACCGCTTCGCGAGCCGTAATGGACTTCTCGCTCACGTCCACCATGCGCACACTGCCGTCAGAATCGAGATGCGTCAGGTCAGCCATCGTTTACCACTCGGTCAGAAGCACGACATCCACCTGCGCACCCGCCGCCACCTCGGCTTGGTCCGTCCCCACCACGAAGAGGCTGTTCGCATCGGCGATCGAGAACAGGTCGGCCGAACCGTGATGACCCACCCAACGCGTCGTCCACGATCCGTCAACAAACTCGGTGAACGCGGGAACAAACTGCTCCCTTCCGGGCGTCTGAGAGAATGAGGCTTCGAGTGTGGCCGTCACGCGGGGCCGATGACAGTCGACAACGGCCTGCATTTTCTTGAGCGCGGGACGAACCAGCATCTCCAGACCCACCAGCGAAGAGACCGGATTGCCGGGTAGCCCGAAGACAAGCTTCTGCCCGCAGACCCCGAACGTAAGCGGCTTCCCAGGCTTCATCTTGATCCGATCGAACAACACCTCGATGCCAAGGTCACGCATCACCCCCTGCACGAGATCGTAGACACCCGCAGACACACCACCCGAAAGCAGCAGCACATCGCACGTATCCAGACCCTCCTGCATCACCCGTTGCAGATCCTCAACCGTATCGCCCGCAATCCCCATGTAGCTCGATTGTCCCTCCGCACGCAACACCTGCGCCGCCATCGAGTATCCGTTGCTGTTCCGGATCTGACCGGGTGCAGGGACATCGTCCGGTTCGACGATCTCGTCACCCGTCGCGACAACCCCGACAACAGGCCGTCGATAGACCGGTACTTCCGTCACACCCACGGCGGCCATGATCCCTATCTCGGGCGAACGAATTCTGCGGGGTGCTGTGAGCACTGTATCCCCCGTGCGAACGTCCTCGCCAAGCGGAACCCAGTTCTGTCCGGTGGCAGTTGGCTCGAGAATGCGAACCTGACCGTTCTCCGTCTCGGTATCCTCGACCATCACGACCGTGTCCGCCCCTTCGGGCATCGGTGCACCCGTCATAATGCGGGAAGCACTCCCGGACTGAACGGTCTTCGTCGGAACGGATCCAGCCCGAATCTCTTCGACCACCTCCAACGCCACGGGATCCGACTTCGTGGCGAAGGCGACGTCCGCCCCCACGACGGCGTAGCCATCCATCGTGGCCTTCTCGAACGGGGGCATGTTGATGTCACTGACGACAGGATCCGCCAGCGTATGACCCAGCGCGTCCATCAGGGGAACAGTCGTTGTCTCTAAAGCAGTCACGCTGTCCGTTACGATCCGGACAGCTTCGTTCATGGGAATCATTTGTAAGGGATAGCTCCAAGCTTGAGGCACAAACGTAACACGCTATTCGATAAGAATATAAGCTACGTCATCTCCTTTGTCACCAAAGTGGGCGGCGTCTTCGGCCGTGCGTGCTTGACCGTCCCGCTCCGCACCGATACATTCGACTCGCCGATGATGCACACCCACCGAACCGTCCCGCCTCACTCTAACCACGGAACTGAATCAAGATGCCAAACGACAGAACGGCCCTGATCACCGGCGCCGGAACCGGGATCGGCCGCGGAATTGCCATTGCTTTCTCCGAAGCCGGCATCCAGGTGGCTTTGCTGGGTCGAACGCCCGCAACTCTCGAGGAAACAGCAGGACTGTGTAGCGGCCGATCGATCACGCTCGAAGGTAGCGTCACCGATCGGGAGGGGCTGGCGCAGGCAGTCGCCCAAACGGAATCGGAACTAGGGCCGATCGGCATACTGGTCAACAACGCCGGGATGAACACCCGTCAGCGTAACCTCGCCGACATACCACCCGACCAGTGGGACCAGGTCATCGACGTCAACCTGACGGGAGCCTACAACGGTTTCAAGGCCGTCCTGCCTGGATTCCAGAAGTCAGGCGGTGGCCTGGTGATCAATATTTCATCCATGGCCGGAAAGGGCGCGGGCACCGTGGGCGGCGTTGCTTACAGCGCCTCCAAGCACGGGATGGGCTCGCTCACCCATTCCATCAATGCCGAGTTCAGAGAAGACGGTATACGGGCCACCTGCATCTACCCGGGCGAAGTGGACACGCCCATCCTGGACAAGCGACCGGTGCCCGTATCCGACGACAAGCGAGCGGCCGCCCTTCAGCCCGAGGACATCGCCGCCGCAGCCCTGATGGTCGCCAACGTGCAGGACAGAGCAATCGTCGAAGAAATCACGATCTTCCCTCGCCGCAGGGTCACCGGCTGAGGTTGAGACTGCTGTTGTCTTTGTCATTTTGACTTTTGTATTTATACGCCCTATTTTCGTATAAATGACCAATTTTTAGCAATTTACGCCGGCCCAGTACCGGCGGAATCGCAGTAAGGAAGTATTGCTTTGAAGACTGAAATCATCATAAACGTCGCCTCTCAGGAGTCGCGTATCGCGATTCTCGAGGATAGCCGACTGGTCGAGATCCTCGTCGAACGCTCGGAAAGCGAGCGTATGGTCGGGGACATCTACAAAGGGACGATCACGGCCGTCCTCCCCGGCATGCAAGCCGCTTTCGTGGACATCGGCCTTGAAAAGAGCGCGTTTCTCCACGTTTCCGACCTTCCCGGATCACCCGGATCGATGGTCGAACTGGACGAAGAGGCGCTCGAAGAGATCGAGTATCAGACCAACCGTCGTGGACAGCCGGTCTTCCAGATCGACGAGATGCTCAAGAAGGGTCAAGACGTCATCGTCCAGATCAAGAAGGAGCCGATCGGTACCAAGGGCCCACGGGTCACGGCCGTCCCCTCGCTCGCAGGTCGATTCATGGTCCTTGTCCCGGACGGCGACAAAGTCGGTGTATCGCGCAAGATCACGAACTGGGGAGAGAAAAAACGGCTCAAGGATTTGGCCAGAAACCTGAAGCCGAGCGGGTTCGGCGTCATCGTCCGAACAGAGGCCGAAGGTAAGGGCGACCGGGAATTCAGGCGTGATCTGAAGGACTTGGTCAACACCTGGCACCGCCTGCAGAAGACGGGCAGAAAGATGGAGAACGACGGTCTGATCCACAAAGAGATGGCCATGACCTCCAGCTTGATCCGGGACCTTTTCACGGATGACGTGACGCGGCTCGTGACGGACTCCAAGCAGGAATACAAGAAGATCATCACCTATCTGAAGGGCGTCTCACCGCATCTGAGAGAGAAGGTCGAATACCACAGCGGAACAGAGCCCGTCTTCGACGCTTTCGGGATCGAGGAAGAAATTCAGAAGGCGGCGGAGAGACGCGCCTGGCTCAGAGGCGGTGGATACCTGGTGCTGGACCAGACGGAGGCACTGCTGGCCATCGACGTCAACAGTGGACGCTATGTCGGCCGGGACAACCAAGAGGAAACGGTCCTCAAGATCAACCTCGAGGCCGCACGGGAAGTCGCCCGTCAGATCCGCCTGCGTGATATGGGCGGCCTGATTGTCATTGACTTCATCGACATGATGCTCCCGCACAACAGACGCAAAGTCGAGGAAGAGTTCCGCCATGCCCTCCGGCGCGACCGCTCGAGACCTCGCACCTCCGAAATCAGCGAATTCGGTCTGATGGAAATGACCCGTCAGCGTGTGCGACCCAGCCTGCTGTTCACATACAGCGAGCCCTGCCAAACCTGTGGCGGTACGGGTCGCATCATGAGCAAGGAAACAACCCTGTCGTCGATCGAGCGCTGGCTGAAGCGAAGCCGAGCCGCTGCCATCGAGCGCCGTTTGACCGTCATGGTCCACCCGGATATGGGCAATTATCTACTCGAAAACCGGAAAGAACGGCTCAAATCGATGAGGAAGTCGACGCGCGTCTGGCTCAACGTGGAGACCGACGATTCGCTCGACCCGAACACTTACAGAATCTTCTCCCGCAAGCGGAAACGGGACATCACGAGCCAATTTAAAACTTGACACAAACTGGTGTAACGGATACTCTTGCTTCTCTCTGTTCGCATTTCAGCTGAGTATTCGGAGGCCACAATGTTTGCAGTCGTAGATCTCGGTGGAAGCCAGATCCGGGTCGAGGAAGGGGATCGCGTTCGCGTGAACACGATCGCCGGTGAACCAGGGGACAAAGTCACCCTGGACAACGTTCTCCTCGTCGGTCAGGATGGCGACACCAAAATCGGCACCCCCAAGGTTGAAGGGGCGGCAGTAGAGGCCAGCATCTTGGATCACGGCAAAGCCAAGAAAATCCGGGTCTTCAAGATGAAACGACGGAAGGGCTACCGCCGGACCAACGGCCATCGCCAGCCCTACACCGAGCTGCAGATCGATAAGATCTCGGCGTAACGAGATTAGAGGCGAACAATGGCACATAAAAAGGGTGTCGGTAGTTCCAGAAACGGGCGTGACAGCCAGGGGCAGCGCCTCGGCGTCAAGGCATACGGCGGCGAGTTCGTCACTGCGGGCAGCATCATCACGCGCCAGCGCGGTACGAAGATTCACCCGGGCAACAACGTCAAGAAGGGCAAGGATGACACTCTCTTCTCCGTCGTAGACGGCATCGTGACGTTCGAGCGCCTCGGCAAGAGCCGCAAAAAGGTTTCCGTCTACGCCGAATCTACGTAGACGCACGTTGTAACCGCGGCCTTTCAGGTCGCGCGTTTTGATTGGCGCCTTCGGACTCGTTTCCGGAGGCGCCTCGTTTTTCCTACCTACGAGGTAACCCGTGAAGATCGGTGTCGTCGGAGCCGGAAACGTCGGTGCAACTACAGCCCAGTTGATCAGCCAGCAGGAACTCGCTCGAGAGGTCGTTCTCCTCGACGTCGCTGAGGGCATCCCTCAGGGCAAGGGCCTCGACATGGCGGAATCGTCGCCGATTGAGCGATTCGACACCCAGATCACGGGCACGAACGACCCCAACGACCTTTCGAACTGTGGGATCGTTGTCATCACGGCCGGGATCGCGCGCAAGCCTGGCATGAGCCGTGACGACCTCCTCGCTACGAACGCCGACGTCGTCGGAACCGTCAGCGAGCACGTCGCCCGCGTTGCCCCCAACGCCATTGTCATCACCGTCACCAATCCACTCGACGTGATGACCTACGTTTCATTAAAGAAGACGGGATTCCAACCTGAGCGCGTCGTCGGCATGGCCGGCGTCCTCGACACGGCCCGTTACCGCTACTTCCTCGCGCAGGAGCTCGATGTATCCGTCGAAGACATCACCGCCTTCGTCCTCGGAGGTCACGGCGACTCGATGGTTCCGCTCCCGCGATACACGACGGTCGCAGGGATCCCCGTCACCGAGCTTCTCGACCAGCCGACCGTCGACCGGATCGTCCAGCGCACCCGAGACGGCGGCGCCGAAATCGTCGGGCACCTGAAGACAGGTAGCGCTTACTACGCACCCGCTTCAGCCGTCACGGAGATGGTCAAATCGATCGTCCGCGACAAGAAGCGGATCCTGCCCTGCGCCGCTTACCTCACGGGCCAGTATGGGATCTCAGACCTCTTTGTCGGTGTCCCCGTCAAACTCGGCGCACAGGGGGTGGAAGGCATCATCGAAATCGGCCTGACACCCAACGAATCAACGGCCCTACTCGCATCAGCCTCAGAAGTCCAGGAAGCCGTCGCCACGCTGGACCTGTAGCCGCTCTTTCAATCCTCGATCCTCAATCCAGAGGGACCTTCCGTCGACTTCGGGCGTGTAAGGCTGTATCAAGCCACGTCTGGATCGATTTACCTTCTGTATTCAACACTTTGGACTCGGCACTCTGAATTCGTTCTGCCCAGAGTAGGCGTCCGACCTGAGCTCGACCATGGGAGGGTCCTCTGTCACACCGTCAACTCATCGATTATGTCCTGTCCGTAACGGGTCTCGCCACTCTGACCGAGTTTCTGGCTCCCGTGTTCGGCTACCTGTCTCCCCTGTCCTTCGAGCAGAAAGAAAGCCCTCGAGGAGATCAAGGAACGGGGTTTCGACGTCGTCATGCTCGAAATCCTGATGCCAGGGATGGATGGGCTTGAAACCCTCGAAAAGATCAAGCGCATTCGGCCCGATCGGGTCGTCATCGTGCTGACCGGACAGGGAAGCCTGGAGAGCGCGGTCGAAGCCAGTCGCCCGGGGGCATACGACTACCTGGAGAAACCGTCGACCCCGGAGGAGGTTCATCTCAGGATTCAGAAGGCCGTGGAGCACCAAGGGGTCAAGCAGAAGCTAGAAGACATCGAGTCGATGGTTGGAGACGACTTCAAAGACGTCGTCGGCAAGAGTCCGGCCATCGCGGAAGTCTTCGCTCTCGTTCGAAGGGTAGCCCCGACCAACAGCACGATTCTGATCACGGGTAAGACCGGCACGGGCAAGGAGTTGATCGCCAGTTCACCGATGCGGTGTCACAGAAGACGGGATACCAAGTACAAACAAGCAGAGACACGGCTCCATCGGTCACTGTGGAGTAGATAAAGGTGTCTGTTAAAGTATAAAGGAGAAAAGAATGAAAAAATTATTTCAAACTGTGTGTGAAACACCAATTAGTGCACCCAAAGAAGCATTCAATCTTCACGATTGGGTCTTCACCCTATCGGATAAGGACTACCAAACCACAGCACGCGGACATATTGCTGCTGGATCAAGTATTCATACT
>MDTE01149384.1_pt1 | contig 10079 bp, 7 predicted proteins | sample 811231 | NCBI WGS metagenome assembly MDTE01 (sample SAMN05326651, study PRJNA326480) | marine metagenome | isolation source: seawater | place: Indian Ocean: Red Sea | collected 2010 | reverse complement strand
TCACCAAAAACGTCTTCCTGCTATAGGATCCGCATCGGTCCGGGAAATTCAATATGAATCAATCCGATCGCGGAATTTCTTGTGGATAAATATTGATAAGTCCTGTGGATAAATTTGCAACTTTGAATAATCCTCGGGATAAGTCGGGAAATAATTTTATTTTCCCGCGTGCGGCCAAAATCTCGGGGTAAGGGCTCCATATAGTGGAAGTAAAATCCCGAATACGCTAAATGTAGTGGTAAACTAAATTCTTTCGCCGATCAGACAACCTATCGATAGTTGTAGAACGCGATTCATTATCAAAGTTATCCATAGGCAGGAGTATAAGTTGGCAATCCCGCGCCGGATCTAGTGTCAAAACCTGCTCTCTCGCCACAAGTGCCGCGAAATTTCGATCGCACGACGCTATCTGCCCGCCACGCTCAGCCACCGCCAGGTGCGCCGGTGAATTTTGCTTCCTTGGCGCGTACCAAGGCGCTCACAGTCTCGTTGACCGGCGCTTTGACGCCCACCCGGGCCGCCGCCGGCGGGATGGCGCCGTTAATGGCGTCGATCTCGCTTGGACGGCCGGCCATATGATCGAGCAGCATGGAAGGCCGGGCGCCCGGGATCTTCGAACCGAAATTGCGCACATAATCGATCGGATCGTCGATATCGAGTCGGATATTGTTCGCCCGCGCCACGAGATAGGCCTCGAGCGCGCAATTGCCGGCGACCGACCAAGCGTCGGCATCGGCGATGATCTCGCCGACGGTCCAGCCGGTAATCGCCGCGGTGGCGGAGAAGGCGCAATTGCAAATCAGCTTCTCCCAAACGAGCTGGTCGATATCGTCGAAGCATTTGACGGTGAAGCCGCCGCCGCGCCACAGCTCGGCCAATGCCTCGACGCGCTGGGTGATGGGGCGGTTCATCTCGCCGAGGCGCACCAGCTCCATGCCGTTGTGATGCGCCTGGCCCGGCGCCTTGATGGAGGCGCCGAAACCGCCGACGACGCCGATCACCACGCGCTCGGGCCCGAGAATATTGGCGACCTTGGCGGCGCTGCCAAGCCCGTTCTGGATGGTGAGCACGGTGGTCTCCGGCCCGACCATCGGCCGCGCCGATTCGACCGCCGCTTCCACATCCATCGCCTTGGTGGCGATGATCACCAGCTCGCACGGGCCAGCCGCCGCTGGATCGGTGGTCGCGTTAAGACGAACAGTGCGCGTGCCGCTCGCGCCTTCGAGGGTAAGGCCGCCTTCTGCCATGGCATCGACATGCTCGGTCCAGCTATCGACCGCCCAAATCTCGTTTCCGGCATCGCCGAGGAGCGCCGCGTAAACGCAACCCATCGCTCCCGTCCCGACAATGCCAATCTTCATCGCACGCTCCTCCGGACGTTCAACCGGCGCTCGGGGCCCCAGGCTCCCCGAATAGATGTTGGGAAGGCCGGGCCCTGTCAATTCCCAAGGCGAAAGAGCACGAAGGAAATTAAATCTATCAATTAATCTAATTAAGCGACCGGGAAGGGACCATCGGTAAATGTCTCACTGTGGTAGCCCTTGCTGCCGACGTCGCGGGCAAGCGTGCTGCCAATGCCCTCGCCCCGGCTGAGCTGGCCGACGACCTGGGCGAAATCGTATCGCGGCTGCCAACCCAGCTCCGCACGCGCCTTGGCGTTTACATAGACCCGGTCGATCGAAGGGAACATACGCCAGCCGAGATCGCGGTAAACCGCCTCGAATTCCGGCACACGCTGGCGGACGGCGGCGGGTGCATCGGCTCTGAGGGTCGCGAGATCGTCTTTTTCGAACGTCGTGGTGGCGCTGACGATGTAGCGCGCGAAGCCGACATCCGGTGCCCGTTGGACGGCGCAGAGAAGCGCCGCCGCCGCGTCCTCGAGATCGATCCGGCGATAGAGATATTCGTTCGCTTTGGAATTGGCGTCGGCATAACGCTCCCGGGTGGCGGCGTTGTCGTCCTCTTCTGGAAAGAAGCGCGAAGTACGCAGGACAAGGCAGGGGAGCTTGTGATTGCGGTGAAAAAGCTGGCAGAGATCCTCTGCCGCAGCCTTGGTAACGCCATAGATATTCTTCGGCATCGGGCGCACATCCTCGGTGATCCAGGCGGCGGGCGCACCATCGGGCGGGATCAACGCATCGCCAAACACGCTGGTGGTGCTGGTGAAGACGAAACGCCCGATCCCCCGCGCCACGGCCTCTTCAAGGAGATTGAGCGTGCCGGTGATATTGGTGTCGATAAAATCCTGGCGCGAATGGGTCGCGACATGCGGCTTGTGCAGGGTGGCGGTATGGATGATCGCGTCCACCTCGGCAACGCAGCGTGCGACGAATGACCGGTCGTTAAGCGAACCCACATGGGTGGTAAAGACGGATTCCAGCAAATCGACGCCAATGGGCGTTTCTCCAACATCCCGCTGCTTTCGCATAACGGCTTCGCCGAGATGGCCCGCGCTTCCTGTTACCAATATTTTCACGGCTTGTTCGGCTTGACGGTCGGCAGTTGAGAGGCGGATGGAAATTCGCTGGGGCAGTTTGGCACTTATCGGGTTGCTGCGCCAACCCCGCTTCGTAATCGGCTGTTTTTTGTTCGATGGCGGCGAGCAATCCATCGAATCTCTCGCGCGCATAGACGACCATATATTCCGAGCGGCGCATGCCAAGCTCGCTGAAACTACCGAGGAAATAAACATCGATGATACGCCACTCCGCCTCAGCCGAATGCATGAGATAGTTGAGTGCAATCGCGCTGCTATCGGAGGTCAGAATTTCGGTGTTCACGAAGATCAGGCCCTGATCCGCCGGCTTTTCGGAGATGATTTGGAACGCTTCGCCTGAATAACCGTCGAACCGCGCGGCATAGGTCACGATGCTCAAGCGTTAGAGCGCGCCGATCAACTGTCCCTTTTGCCTATCGTCGAATTTCCGCCAATTCTTGCCGTTCACCAAAACGGCGATGAGCGTCAGGTTGTATGACCAGGCGATGACCGGCTTCATATAGCCGCGCCGTCCCCCGAAGCCGAGCGCGTCGGCGTCTTTCATCATCGTCAGCAGGGAAGCGTGCAGGCCTGCGATCACGGCGCTGGCGGCGAGCAGCCACATGAGGGCACATATCGCAACAAGTCCGCGCCGTGTTACAATGAAAAGTTGCATCGTCAGATCCATTCGGACAATGCCGTCGAAGCGGCGCAACGATGACCGCCACCCGTCATTCATATGATTTTTTCATTGTTTGCGTCAGGTACAGGTGCTGACATATGGATTTGTCGACGGCGCGGAATCTTCGATTAGAATAACTCCAGCCCCTTAGAACGCTTGGCGGCACGGCTGCGGGCGGTAAATTTTCGGAGGTCCGGGCAATGAAAGAATTGCCGTCGCAAAGCGATATGAGAATGCAAGAGACCGAAGGCCTCGATCCCGTGCTTCTAGCCATTATGGCCAACCGCATGGATGCGATTTGCCGCGAGATGACCAATACGGTCCTCTTCAGCGCGCGCTCGTCGGTGATCGGCATCGCCCGCGATTTTTCCTGCGCCATTATCACCGCAGCGGACGAGGTGCTCGCGGTGGCAGAAGCGATGCCGATCCATGTCTTCGGCATGCATCTGCAAACCGCCTCCATGGCCAAGCATCATCCGGGATACCGCGAGGGCGACGCCTTTCTCGACAACGACCCCTATGTCGGCAACAGCCATGCCGCCGACCACACGATCCTCGTGCCGGTGTTCCACGAGGGCGAGCATTTCTTTACCGTTAGCGTCAAGGCGCACCAGGCCGACACCGGCAACAGCCAGCCGACGACCTATTTCGCGGCGGCGCGGGACGTCTATCAAGAAGGCACGCTGATCTTTCCCTGCGTCCAGGTGCAAAGCGATTTCAAGAACAACGAGGATATCATCCGCATGTGCCGCCGGCGCATCCGCGTGCCGGACCAATGGTATGGCGACTATCTCGCCGCCATCGGCGCCGCGCGCATCGGCGAGCGGCGGCTGAAGGGCTTTATCGCCAAATATGGCGCGGATGCTGTGTGTAGCTTCGTCGCCGATTGGCTCGATTATTCCGAGCGCCGCGCGACCGACGCGATCCAGGCCCTGCCGGCAGGGCGGATCACCGCCGAGGCTGTGCATGATCCGATCGAGGAGCTCCTTCCCGATGGCGTGCACATCACCGCGGACATCGATATCGACAGCGAGAACGGCAAGATCACGGTCGACCTCAGAGACAATCCGGATTCGGTCGATGCCGGCCTGAACCTGACCGAGGCAACCGCCACCATGTCAGCGGCACAAGCGGTCTTCTGCTGTCTCGATGCCGATATCCCACACAATTCGGGAAGCCTCCGGCGCATCGACGTGATCCTGCGTGAGAATTGCATCGTCGGCATCCCGCGCTTCCCACATAGCTGCTCCGTCGCCACGACAAACATGACCGACACCATCATCAACGCGATTCTCGCCGGCTTTGCCCAGCTCGGCGACGGATATGGCTTCAGCCAGGGCAATATGTGCAACGGCGCCGGCACCGGCGTGTGCTCGGGCAAGGATTGGCGGCTTGACGGCGCGCCATACGTCAATCAGATGTTCATGTCCGCCGGCGGCATGCCCGCCTCTGCAAGCAATGACGGCATGCACGGTATGGTCAATCCCGTGAGCGTCGGCTTGGTCTACCGCGATTCGATCGAAGTCAACGAGCAGCGCTTTCCCTTTCATGTGCATAGCGTCCGCGCGGTGGAAGACTCATGCGGCGCTGGGCGGCGGCGCGGCGGGCCGGCGTCGGAAGTCATTCTCGGGCCGCGACATGACGACATGCTGGTGATCAATATTTGCAACGGCTTGATCAACGTGCCCCAGGGCGTACTCGGCGGCCTGCCGGCCAAGCCGGGCTTCCAGCACCGCCTTGCCGCGAACGGCGATAGGGAAGTCTATTCGACCGACGCCTATTGCCACTTAGCGCCGGGCGACAGATTGCACACCATGGACAATGGCGGCGGCGGCTACGGCGACCCACTCGACCGCGAGCCGGTGCGCGTGCTCCATGATGTGGCCGAGCGCTACGTCTCGCGCGAACAGGCCGAGGAGGTTTATGGCGTCGTCCTCACCGGCAGCCGCGAGCGGGACGACCTCGCCGTGGATATGGCGGCGACGGAAAGCCTACGCCAAGATCGCCGCATGAAAGGCATGCCATGAACGAAGCCGATTATGAATCCTACCGCCGCCGGGTGTTCGATTTTCTGTGGCGCGAGGTCGAACCGCGCGCCTCCAGAATCGAAGAGAGCGGCGTCTTTCCTGAAGATGAATTGTTCCCGAAATTTGACGAGCACGGCTTGTGGGGGCTGCTGATCCCGGAGAGTTATGGCGGCCAGGGCCTCACCACCAAGCAATATCTCCCCTTCCTGGCGGAGTTCTCCAAGGTGGCGGGCGTGGTGAGGGTGCTCTTGCATGTCCACAATACGAGCGCCCGCGCCGTTGTCAGCTACGGCACCGAGGCGCAGAAAAATCGGCTGCTGCCGGTGCTGGCAAATGGCGCCTCCTCGCTCACCTTCGCCATTACCGAGCCCAATTCCGGCTCCGGCATGGATATAGCCTGCCAGGCGGTGCGCGACGGCGATCACTGGGTGGTGACCGGCAAGAAGCATTACATCACCAATGCCGGCTTCGCCGATCTCCACCTCGTCTGCTGCCGCACCGGGGCGCCCGATGCGCGCCGCGACCGGCGGGCTCTGACCGCCCTGGTGATCCCGACCGACACCCCCGGCTTCACCATCGAGCCCATGCCGCATCTGATGGGCAATAACGGCCCCCATCACGGCATTCTCCACTTCGACGGCGCGCGGTTGCCGACGGAAAGTATCATCGGCGCCGAGGGCGACGGGCTGGAGGTGTTTTTGGGAGAATTGGAACCGAGTCGCGCCTTCGTCGCCGCGTCGTCTCTCGGCGCGGCCCAGCGCGCCCTTGAAATCGCGCTGGATTTTTCCAAACGACGCGTCACCTTCGGCAAGACCATCGCCGAGCGGCCCTCGGTGCAATCCGAACTCGCCGAAATGGCGCGCGATGTCTATGCGCTTCGGCTTATCCTCAACGACGTCGCCGACAAGATCGACGGCGAGGAAGATTGCGCCCTTGAAGCATCGATCGCTAAGCTTACCGGGTTGGAGACCGTCATGCGGGTGACCGACAAGGCGCTCGATGTGGTCGGCGGGCGCGCTTATTTTGCCAATTATCCCTATCCCCTGGAGCGCATCTACCGCGAGGCGCGCATCAATCTCGCCGAGGAGGGCACGCCCTCGATCCAGCGCCTGGTGATGGCGCGCTCGCTCCTTGGCCATTCCACCCCGCTCGCCATCGGCACCCTGGGCGAACCCTATCAGCCCGCCGGCACGAACCCTGCGCTGGGCCAATATCCGCCGCCAGATTTAACGCATGCGCATGATCCGAAAAGGCAAAAATAAGCCGGATTCGGCCGCATGGCGTCTTGGGCCGCGCTGGGGATTGACATGAAATTCAAACAAGTGTTTGGTCAAACTCTAGTTCACGGGACGACGTAGAACGAAACCGAAACGAAACACGGGAGAGAGCGGTGATTTTATCCGTTCCCAAGCAGGATTTGAATGGCCAGTTCGCCATGCTGCCGATGGACGATGTCCATTTCGGCTCCGGCAGCGTGAAGAAACTGGGCGCGTCGCTGGAGCAATACGGCATCGAGCGTGCGGTGATGATCACCGGCAACAGCCTGGCCAAGACCGATCTGGTGGATCGCGTGGAGAAGGCGGCGGCCGGACGCATAGCGGGCGTATTCTCGGAGACTAGCCAGCATGTCCCGCGCGAGACCGTTATAGCGGCAGCGGATTTCGCCCGTTCGAAGAATGCAGACGCCATCATCAGCTTCGGCGGCGGCACCCCCAACGACACCGCAAAGGCAGTGACCATCTGCATCGCCGACGGCATTACCGAGCCGGACGGCCTGGATGCGGTGCGTATCAAGTTCGAATATCCCGACAAGCTGGAGATTCCCTCCCTCTCCGCCGACCCGCTACCAATGTTCGCCGTGCCGACCACGCTTTCCGCCGGCGAGTTCACCTTCTTCGTCGGCATCACCGACCGGGCGCGCCAGGTGAAGGATCTTTATCTCGACAAACGCATCACCGCGAAGAGCGTCTTTCTCGACCCGGAACTGACCCTGGAAACGCCGGAGCGGCTCTGGCTCGGCACGGGCACGCGCGCGGTGGACCATTGCATCGAGGCGATGTGCTCGGCTACCCACCAGCCCTTTACCGATGCGCTCGCCTATCGCGCCCTCGCCATGCTGGCGCGCTATCTGCGCGAAACCAAGGCGGACCCGAGCGACCTGGCGGCGCGCGGGCAATGCATGGTGGCGGCTTGGATGTCCGTCTGCGGCCTGGCCAGCGTGACCTTGGGCCTCAGCCACGGCATCGGCCATCAATTGGGTGCGCGCTGCAACGTGCCGCATGGAGAAACGTCGTCAATAATGATGCGTCATGTCATGACTTTTAATCGCAATAAAACACTTTCGCAGCAAGCATGGGTTGCCGAAGCAATGGGTGTAAATGTTAGTGATATGAGCGAGGAAGAGGCTGCTACCGCCGCCTCTAACGAAGTGCTCAAATTGGTGCGAGATGACCTTGAACTTCCTTGGAGGCTCAGAGACGTTGGCGTAGGTGAGAAAGATTTTGACGGGATCGCTAAGGATGCACTTGAAGATCTAATAGTCGCTTCCAACCCTCGACGAGTTGAGTCCAAGGATCAAGTTATAGATCTTCTTAATGATGCCTGGTGACAGCATTATACTACAAAAAATTGGAGAGTTAGGATGAGCTACCGAATAGCTGTCGACACGGGCGGCACATTTACGGATGTTGTTGTCGCCGATGAGTATGGAAATTTATTTGTTGGCAAGTCCTTGACAACTCCGGACAATGTTTTCTCTGGAATGTCTTCGGCCCTAGATAACGCTGCGGCCAACTTGGGCGTAGAAGCAGATTCTATTCTTAAAGAAACCGGCGTTCTAACCTACGGAACAACCCGATCCACTAATGCTATTGTAACGTCTTCTGCAGCAAAAACGGCCTTGCTAGTCACTAAAGGATTTCCCGACACGCTTACTTATCGTCACGGCGGGAAACGAGAGCCTCTAAATTTAAAAATGGAATTTCCTGATCCGTATATACCTCGGCGGCTCACAGAAGAAATTTCTGAAAGAATAAACTCCGAAGGAGGAGTAGAAACGCCACTGGATGTCGAGCAGGCTTCAGATATAATTCAGTCTCTAGAACCAAAGCGTATAGAAGCTATTGCCGTTAGTTTTTTATGGTCCATCATGAACCCAAGTCATGAACTTCAGGTCGGGGAATTAATTGAAAAATTTCTCCCTAAAGTGCCTTACACATTATCTCATCAGTTGAATCCAATAATTAGAGAGTTTCCCCGAACTTCATCCACCGCAATTGATGCTTCTCTGAAGCCCTTAATGCAGAAGCACTTTATTGAACTCGAATCTAGCTTGCGGGCGGCCGGATACGAAGGTGAGTTCTTAGTCAGCACCTCTTCAGGCGGCATCAAGCACGTTGCGGACGTGGTCGAAAAACCAATTTTCACCGTGAAATCTGGCCCGGCGATGGCACCACTCGCTGGCATAGCATATGCGGATGCGGAAAATTTAGGCAATGATATCATCATAGTAGACACCGGTGGCACAACATTTGATGTAAGCCTAATTCGATCTGGAGAAATCAAGTATACGAGGGATACTTGGCTTAATGGAGAATGGATAGGCCATAATCTAGGGCTGTCTTCAGTGGACATACGAAGCGTAGGGGCCGGTGGCGGCTCAATCGCGTGGATTGATTCTGGCGGCCTCTTGCGTGTTGGACCAGACAGCGCGGGTGCAGATCCTGGGCCCGCTTGTTATGGAACCGGTGGCGACAAACCAACAGTTACAGATGCAGCAGTAGTGATGGGCTATATTGATCCAAATCATTTTCTAGGTGGTCGGATGTCTCTCGACACCGGTGCCGCAGCGAAGGTCATCGAAGTAATTTCTGATAAGCTTGATATGAGCATGGAAGAGACAGCTGCAGGCATATTGGAAATAGCTGGTGAACAGATGATCAAGGCAATTCAGGAAATAACAGTACAGGATGGGGTCAATCCTGCTGAGAGCATCCTTGTAGCAGGGGGCGGTGCGGCTGGCCTCAATATCATCCCAATTGCCAAATCACTAGGGTGTTCACAGGTGCTGCTTCCCAAAACAGCGGGGGCCCTCAGTGCATGCGGCGGACATTATTCCAATATCGTATCTGAACACAGCGCCAGCCGATACTCCTCGACCGAAAATTTTGATTTCGATGGAGTATCGAAAATATTCAGCGATATAAATGCGAAATTGGATTCAGAGAAAAAATCTCTGCAATCTAGGGGAGTTAAGAATTTTAACAGAGAGTATTTTGTGGAAGCAAGGTATCTTAACCAACAATGGGAAATGGAATTTAAGCTTCCTATAAAAGCCATAGAGAATCCTCACGATGTAGAATTATTGACCGAGGAATTCCATAATGTTCATTTTAGGAGATACGCTGTAAAGGAGGAGGGTGGAACGATAGAGTGCATAAATTGGAAGGGTCGGTTAATTGCCGAAATGGACAAGCCTCCGCACGTACACTCTGATCTTAATACTTCGACAAAATTAAATCCCGACAGAACGGTTTCCGCTTATTTTTCTGACAAGGGCCAGTGCAAAACACCAGTATATGTTGGCGCCGATCTTCCAGAAAAAAGTGAAATCGTCGGTCCCGCAATAATTGAGGAACCAACTACAACGGTCGTGATCTACCCCGATTGTATAGCCCGGGTCACGGCAGGCGGGCATTACTTGCTGACACCGAAATGAGATTTAGCATTCACAATGTTGACGTACGATAAGTTGATAAGTCGTCAGATATGCTGACCCCTGTTCAATTATCAGTGATGTCGAACAGATTGGATGCCATCTGTCGTGAGATGACGAATACTATGCTGTTAACCGCACGGTCCTCAGTTTTGGGCGTGGCAAGAGATTTTTCGGTAT
>MDTE01068721.1_pt1 | contig 10079 bp, 10 predicted proteins | sample 811231 | NCBI WGS metagenome assembly MDTE01 (sample SAMN05326651, study PRJNA326480) | marine metagenome | isolation source: seawater | place: Indian Ocean: Red Sea | collected 2010 | reverse complement strand
GTTTTATCGACGGTAAGGGTTAAGACTTTCGCTTTCCCTGCGTAACCCCTGCCTAGTGAGACGCTATACTTTCGGTGCTGAGACTCTATATCAGCTAACTCTCGTGATAGTAAGCGGGGACTCCTCTCATACTGGAGAGCCTCCTTGAGTTCTGATGCTGTACCCTTCCAATTCTCTAAGGCTAACGAGCAGAGCTGGGACACAAGCGAGGGGTTACTTGGGCAAGATGGATAATATTTCTGTGCGTGACTTTGATAAGAACATATCAAAGTCCTTGATATGCTCCTTGTATGTTTTACCAAAATGGATTTCGAAAGACTTCTCGAAACCATGTTTTTCAAGCTCAGAATAGAAATCGTATATTTTGCCTTCTCCCACTTGGTTGATCAGATAAGCCACAAACCATGAACCTATTGAATAAGCCATCATGCGCTCTGAATCAGCATACCCAAAATTATATAATTCCTTGCCTGACTCAAAATAGCGCTCTATTGTAGTTCCTCGCCCGCTGTCTTCATAGTCAGTCCATAATTTTGCTGTTGCCTCTCCAATAAGCCAATCAGGATCACCCGTCTGTCTAGAATAATGAAGATCAGCCAAATATGTCGCTGTTCCTTCCTGCCACCACGGAACATCAACTTTTGGATCGTCTCCGGATCTCTGTCCCAAGAATACATTCACTTCGTCAAACGAATAACCCTTGTCTGAAATATTGGATATTTGAAATACGTGAAACATTTCGTGCAGGGTTGTGGTCTTGTACCCATGATGATGCTGTGGCCAATCGTGGCTACTATTTATGAACAGAAAGAATCCATCTTCCTGACGACTACTTGATATAGATGACCCAACAACGTTGCCCCGGTCGTCAATGACAATACATCGACCAAAATCACAACCCCTATCTGCTGGATTCTGGTTTGGATTGCACGAATGTTCTCTTATTCCACCGCTGTCATAATTCTCCACTATGTATGAGCAAAAATGGTCTTCCGCTTTCATAGTGCTAGTCAAATCATTCCTATCAACCATAACAATATAGACAGGACCTGCCATTTCCCAATTCACATTGGGCCTATCAAAAAACACCTGAGCGGAGATGCAAACCCATTCTTGCACCGCATCGACTGCTCCAGCAGGCAAACTTGATGCAATAAACATTTTCGCATCTAATTGTTCTACGCTACATTGGATATCGATATCTGCTGTAATAGGAATAGAGGAGAGCTCGGTTGCGGTAGTAGTAGGTAAGGTTGTCGCTTTTGGCTCAGGTAAAGGAGTCGCTGTAGCCGTGGGAACTTCAGTAGAAGTAGGTTCAGGGGTATAAGTCGCGGACGGTGTGGATGTTGGATCTGCCCCCAGTACTGCAATTGCGCTGGCATCTTCTGAAGAACATCCCATGAGCAATACCACTAGCAGGACTGTAGCTGTCGTTATCTTTCGCATCATGTTCTCCTAGTCTGCATAGCTGGCGGGATAACCCATTTCAGCCAGAGCAATCTCCCTGTAGGACTTCCCCTGTACCCTGAGCGTAAACACATGGTGATTCATGTCTGGTGGGACAGTTCCATCTAGCTGTCTCAGATCAGGTATTAACCCTCGCTCGAGGTATTTTATCCTATTATCTAGCCTCTGTTTTCTTTTCATTCGCAATACTGTAAACAACAAGCCCGGATGTTACTAACAACGAAGAAAAAAGATATATCCATTGTATATTTAACACGCTTAGTAATGCATATCCAGCAACTGGCCCGAATGCGGCTCCCAGATCTGTCCAAGTAGCATAACGGCTCATGACTTCAGATCTGTCGGATTCTGAAGCAAGGTCTCCTGCCGATGCATCTAGGGTAATTTTGCAAGCAGTAGTGGCGGCGAAAACTATTGGTACCACTATAATGATTACGAAAACACTTTCCATTATTAGCAAAGATGAACCTATTATAATCATAGGTAGACATATCCAAATGACAGACTTCCTACCAAATTTATCCGATATGTGTCCGAAGTATGTTGATAATCCCACTTCATTAGCAAAGCTAGTTGCTAAGACCATTCCGGTTAAGGTAGCAACACCGATTGTGAACCCGCTAATATCCAAAGACTCGCCAATTCTTTCTCGGAGCAGCAATCCTACAGTTGCCGTAACCAGTCCGGATATTGCAAATGTGTTGGTAAAACGAGTGTAATGGACGGCCAGTAATTTGTATCTTTGGACAGTGCTTTGACCTGGATATCCGGTTAATAAAATCCAGATGTTTGATTTGTTGCCGTTCTGCTGGAATTTTTTTCTGTCGCTGTTCGAGTGTTTGATGGGTGAAGCAAGATAAGTATCGGATTCGTTTAATAAAGGAATAATTGAAAAACAGAGTACCATAACAAAAGCTATTATCAAGAAAGCAATCCTGATACCAATTAAGTCCACTAAAATACCCCCGACTAATACTGCCATTAAACTCCCAAATCTAAATATGGCGTTGTATAGTCCCATCAGCCGGCCTCTATATTGTTCGTCTTCCCTTAACACAACCATGTATAGAGAAACTAGTTGAATAGAAAAACATATACCCCAGGCGATTCTTGCTATGAGAAGAGGCCAAAATCCCGGGAAGAGTCCATAAGCTGCCGTAGAGGTTATAGCTAAAACCACCGACAGATAGAAAGGGTTTTTCAAACCAAACTTGTTATATATCTTCGCAGCCCACGTATTAGAAGCCAACCTTATCCATCGATTGGCACTCAGTATAAGCCCGGCGCCTAGACCAGCAGTCAGCCCGAATTCGTCTAAATGGGAAGGCAATACCCCGTAAAGCATTGAATCACCCATAACAGATATTGCGAGAATGATGGCTGTTAAGCAGACTTGCCGTTTAGGTATTTCCTTGTACATATCTTAACGAAACCACTTCTTCGAGGTATATTCCCTCCTAGGTGCGACCCTTGATATTTTACGCATATTTCACGAGAACATCACTGTATACACGACGATGAAGTTAACTTTGACCGCCACTGCTTTGGGAACTCATGTATTATCTCTACATAAGAAAAAACGACAATGGAGAAGCTATCAAACTTTGGAGGAAGACCAGATGGCAAAGTATATGGTCATGGCTGCTATGAAAGGTGAATTTCTGGCACGGAGTGGGAATGTCTACGAGAATTTTCAAATGCTCGGTTATGTAGAGGCATCAAGTCCGTTCGATGCAGTTAAGAGTTTTTTTGAAGTTCCACAGTTCCCTATAGACTGGGGGGACGTCATTTACATGTGGGCGGAATCTCTTGAAAAGGACGAAAATAATGGGCATTACGGGGAGTTGGATCGTATATATCTCGAAAGCCTATTATTCGATATGCCTTCTCGTGGTGAAGCTCTTTGAAGTCAGCCCCCTTATATACAATTGCATGGGTCTGGGCGATATCCTGAATCAGAATCACGTCAAACTTCACTCCACATGTGTTTCCTATTGTTATCCAGTAGCTATTTCTTGTTCCATCTTCTTTTCTGCACCATATATCCCGCTATAGCACCACTTGTAGCAAACCCAACGAGTGTGGCGATGGATGGCTGCGGGGTTAAAATATATATAACGGCGCCAATGCCCCCCCACATTAACCCTCCGAAGATAGTACCTTCGATTATTGCACTTCTTTTCTTATCATCCACTTGCTAGACGTTTCTCCCACTTCATTAGATCGTTTCTCCTCGATCATGTTCTCGATATCTTACCTATATTTCATTGAAATAATGGCAGGCGTAACTACGAGCTAGAGACCTATGCGCAATCGCGGAGATTGAGTGAACCCAGTTCTGACCCGAATTCATTTACCGATAAATCCCTTTACCATCACAAAGAGCGCATATACCAAGATAGCAAACACTATCAATACCAAAACATCTAGGAGCAGCAATGAACTCTCCTTACCCACTTTACTAATAATATAAGCATAGAATCACCAAGATAAGGTTCTCGGTATCTTACCTATATTGCAGTGAAATTTCACTGCAATAATCGATGTGCTAAATGTCAACTGGCGTTCATACCGTATGGTTTAGCTACTAAACCATGTACGTCAGTGATACCCAATAAACCGTGGTGCTTAGGTATTAGCAATCATTTGACATATGAACAAAGGAGCCCCATAATAGGAATGAGACTCATTCTCATTCATGGATAGCCCTACGGATTCAAACTTCCGATATCTGGGATCTCCAGGGGTATACCAAAATTATAAGGAGTTCGTAATATGGAATTAAAGGCTTATAGTGTTCAATTGAGAAAAACAGTAGACATACTAAATCCTAAACTTGTAACTTTGAAAAATGGGAGAAAAGCCATTCAGGGTGTTGCAGCTGAAGATACATCAGCTAAGGTATTGAGAATCATTAGTGACAAAGATGCAGCTGATTTCGAAAAGCAAATAGGATAATAATAACGACTAGACTAATCTAAAATCTCAAAATCGCTTGAGTAGGATAGTTCTCCCTGTGTGAGAGGCTCCTGACACGGTAGGAGGATGAGGCGCAGATCATCCTCCTACCGTGTCAGGAGCCTCTCAGAAAATCGACCTGATAATCTCTTCACGATCCAATGCACACACAACCCAGAGTTCATCAAAATGTATTCTGTTAGTCCGATACTTTTGGCAAACCTTCTCGTGGCCTAATCTCATCTCTAAGTTGGGCTAAATGATCATCGTAGTGGTTAGCCATTCGTGTCAGCACATCCATGACACGAATAGTTTCAGATCCACGGCGGCCTGATCGGCCTAGTTGCTCAATATTCAGATTTACTGCAGAATCGAGATCCTCGTCGATATCGCGCAATATGCCGTCTGTAACGCTTTTCCAATTTGCATCAGCATCAAAGCCACCGACACCCAAATCCGGATCGACCTCATCCAACAGCCGAGCCAGCAAGTCTCTCAGGTAGCCCCCTGAAGTATGCCTAAGTAAATCAGCCACAGACCACTCCGTTCCCCTATTGGCTACCTCGGTAGATACGTCCTCGACACATTGCTGATATGTTTCTCTAATATTCCTTAACCTGGCAACAAGCTGTTGCCTCTCTGATTCGAGCGAATTTGCAGTCATCTGGATACCCTCCCTTTCTGTGTGTGTAATATCTATACGTAGACTTCATTACTGATTAGTCCCCAAGAATCCATTCTCATGTCCCTGTGCGCCTGCTGATGAGTACTAAATCTCTCGCCTTGAATATCGATGCCAGGCAAGGAGACTCAGAATAGGTCCAAAAATCACAGTAGTAACAAGGGATTTCCATCTGAAGTGGGCATCGAGTTCAAATGTCTGACCAAAAAAATTAATCATTCCTTCCGTTATTTCTGACTCGGTCACGGTAAGAAACGCCTGGGTATCAGAAAGAGACGCTGGCCACCAAATCAGAACTTGGGCTACATAGGAAACTGTTTCCCATTCCACCAGTGGCGTTTCGATCAGCCCCCTCATGAGTAATTCAACAGTGACAAGTGTGCCTCCTATAGCCGGTATCCCTATCATAACCGCCAAGGTTAAGAGAACTGAGGCAACTGAACCCCTGAATACTGACGATGTGAATAGCATGAGCGGCACGTAAAAAATACCCGCCACCAGCTCCAATAAAAATCCCCACATGAACCAGTTCCAGTTCAAGGGGTCAGAGGAATCAAATAGCAAAACCCCAATGATAAGAGTCAAGAAAAACCCGAGAAAAAACAGAATGCTTGCAAAGGGGAAATAGACCAGGATTTTGGCAAAAAGAACCTGCTTCATTGAAAATCTGGTTCTTAAGAAGATCGATGCATCTTTGTTGCTATCAAAGGCCAGAGAAGAGACCACAATACCAAGGAAAATCAAAAACCCAACCCACGAGGCCGTTATATATATATCAATCGCTTCGGTATGAGTAAAACTACCTGCAGATCGCTCGATAAAGTACCCTACGATACTCGCAAGAAGGCTTGCCACGACATATACCCCTATAAGAATCCACCCCCGCCAGCTACGGAACAAGTGAATGAGTTCTGCTTTCCACAAAGTCATTCTGTGCTCCTTGCTGTCTGCAGCACTTCTAAAACCGCATCTTCAAAGGATTGATCTTCGGATCTCTTTATACCGCTTACGGTACCTTCATACAACGACTTTCCCTGATCTACAACAGTCACTGAGTCACACACGTCTTCAACATCACTAAGGATATGCGTTGAAAACAGTACTGTAGACTTTCGTTTCAGCTGCACTATGGCATCCATCATGTCTCTTCGCCCCAGTGGATCAAGTGCAGAGCATGGTTCATCCAACAGTAATAACTGGGGCTCGCCAATCAACGAGGTAGCCAACCCCAAACGCTGCTTCATCCCTCTGGAAAACCCACCAACACGACGATCAATGGAATCTCCCAAACCAACTTGCTCAATGACTTGCTCCACAGCTTCGACACTAACATCGTCTCGGAAAGGATAACGAGCCAAATCCACTATTTCTCGAGCGGTTAAAAGCGGAAAAAAATCGGGAGTATCTGGCATGAGCATGACCTTGTTAGCTGGGACGCCAAAGGCAACCTCCCCAGCAGTTTTTCGCCTTAATCCCGACACTATTGACAGCATCGTAGTTTTGCCCGAGCCATTCGGCCCCACGAGGCCATGTATAACGCCTTGCTGAAGCTTTAAATCAAGCCCGGCGACGGCAACCAGCTTGCCATATGTCTTAGTCAGATTTGAGATTTCTAATACAGGTGTATCCATAGTCACTATCTCCTGAGAATATGGTATCACGCGACACCACCTAACAACAGTGAGCGGGATCAACTGATAGCCTTATCGGAATAACGCCACCATTAATATAGCCGGAAGGTCGACATGGGGATTCTGATTTTCTCCCCAATCAATCTGCTGCATCAAACCCGCCGATTTCATTTGCAGTAACTAGCTTCTAAAATGCACGCCTGCTGGCGATAGATATCTGCAATGTCATGCTGCCCATCGATCCTGAGCTCATCCTCACGTTGAATAAAAAAGCCCGCGCCATAAGGATCAGACTCTCTGGCAGCAGCGAAATCAGCCTCAAAGGCCTCCATGTTGCCCAAGCCATAATTTGCTTCTGCGCGCAAAGCATATTGCTGGGTGTAGTTAGGATCTATGTTGATTGCCACGTCTATGTCCCTCAACGCATCGCCAAACGATTCCTTCGCCAAATACACTATTGATCTCATGATGTAAACCTGATGCGGATCTGGATGATCATCCAAAGCCTTCGTGAGATTATCTATAGCATCCTCATAGTCCTGGGATTCGAAGTTGCTCATCGCCAGATCGAAGTAGTCAACGCGTTGATCTGCTGAATTTTCCGCCCTGGAGGCAGGAGTAGAGCGCCCTGAAAGACCACGTGCCTCGTCTCTTTTTGTAATCATGTTGCCGTTGTTCGGATTGATCTCCAGCGCCATCTCAAAACGCCGTATCGCCTCGTCGTATATACCTAATTTCATAAAGGCGTCACCTATTCTGCCATAGCTATCTGGCCTCGGATCCCCTTCAGCTACCCTTCGCTCTGCATACGTTTCCCATGATGCAATTGCTTGGTAGTATCTTCCCATTTCGAAAAAACTCATGCCAATATAGTGATATGGCCACGCATTGGTGGGATCTGTTTGCTTTTGGGTTTCATACTCAGATATCGACTCTTCATAACGCCCCAACAACCGAAAGGCATGCCCTCTTTTCCCGTATATAGAGGGGTCATGGTAATCGGACAAATCTAAAGCAACATCAAAATCTGCTATCGCTTCCTCATACTGATTCAACTCCAGCAGAGAACTCCCTCTTTTGTAATATGCATTCACAAACATAGGATCGGCGTCGATCGCTTTAGCGTAAAATTCGATAGCTTCGCGGAATTTTTCGTCTTGATGCAAATCCTCCGCCTGCCGGTAATACTCCAGACTTACAGCAGTAATCGGGACTACCGTTGCGGTTGCGGTAGAGACAGGAACCTTTGCAGTAGCTGTAGGGACAGGAGTCTTTGTGCTCCCACCCAAATCTATCGAGAAGTCTCCCGAACACCACTTTTCAAAATCAGGATCGCCATCATTAAACCGATCTCGTTTTTCCAGCTCACACGCTCGATGCAGGTCAGAGTCCGCAAGATCGAATTTACCAAGATCCCTGTAAAGCAAAAATCTACTCATATAATAGATTGAGCGATCATCCCATATATCTATAGCCTTGTTATAATCTTCAAGAGCTCGTTCAAATTTGCCAAGCTTGAAGTGGGCACGCCCCCGAATATGGTAAGTGTTACCATGAGTAGGATCTGATTCTAGAATCTTATCGGCTATCTCTATGGCATCTTCATACATTCCCTTTTCGGTCAGATTTACAGCTTGAGAGAAGTCTGCCGCTGGATCTTCTGCCGTTAAACATCCTGCAAAGAATACCAACAATCCTGAGGAAAGAGAGACGATTATCTTAGTCATCGTCTCCTCCAGAATGTGATGTAGGACATCCCCATAGACCTACCTTACTTAATTGTGCGTTTTCTTCCATCGCAAGATAAACAGATTTCCGACTGTAATCGTATTCTCTGTACACGCGTGCCAAGCCATTTTCTATCAGCATAGTACTAAAATCTTTTCCATCGACATGGATATATGCAAGAAGTCTATCGAAGCGATCACGTTCGTCGCCTAATGGATCTGGGACTATTTGAACCAGTTCGTCATACAGGGTATCTCGAGCAAATTCTGCGGCCCTGCTACCCCAGTCATCCAAACACTCAGCACTAGTTATACCTTCATATTCGCCAAGGGTATTTGACCTATACGTTTCGGGTGTATCTACTCCAAGGATACGAACTTTTTCTATATGCCCAGAATCAAATGTAGCCCAAAATGTGTCCCCATCGGTTACTTTAGTAATCCTTGCCGTAGGTACAGGGAGTGCCGTGGATGTTGGGAATCCCATGTCCCGTATAGTTATACTGGTATCCTGGGAAGCAGAACATCCAACTACTAGCATCACCATGCCCAACGATAAAGATGTAAGTATCCTAGTACTCATCTGCACCATGTAAATGATCCCGCTACCGTGTGTCATACTAAAGAAGAACCGTTGGATGAAGCAAGACATCATTTCCTCTTCTTACTCATGTAGGCAGCACGCACTCATTTCACAGACCTTCACTTGATCGCATCGCAGGATTCTCGTCGCTCTTCCACCTCACAATGCGAGTGGTGCACCCAATATTCATATTCTTTTTGCACATTCGGCAATCTCTTTGCAATGGAAGCTGCGTCTTCATCCTGCCCAGACAATTTGTACTGCGTTTCCAATCGCTTCATAATCTCAATAATAACAACAAGCCCTGACCGTGTACTTTTGCCTTGGACAGCCTGCTGTTCTACGGATAATCCATCCCCTTTGGGACGGAGCTTACCTTCAACATGCACTGAATCATCTTTGAATAACGTTAACTCAGGGTCCTGGAGTTCATCGAAGTATCCTAAGGCTCTCTCCAACATTTCTATAACCAGATCAGCTTGATCCAGGCAGTGATACAACTCAGATAATTCAACGTGATACCACAGATATTCACCAAGTCGTGGCCCTTCTTCTAGTGGTCCTTCTTCTGAGAGAGCCCGTGCAGTCACGTACCCCCGCTTCAATTTCTTGAGATAGGACTCAACCTCCCGCTGGCAGGTAACAAGCCTGTCCTTCTCAAGCTGTTGTTGTCGATCAAGCTGTAGGGCATAATTCGTCTCCCGATATTTCTCAGCCAAAGAATCGTCTTGGGAATCTCTACCCCTACGAATGAGCCCTTTGAGTGCATCATCATATCGCCTGTATAACCCTTCATCCTTCTCGAGTGTATAATCCCCCTTCTCGTACAGTTCGACAAATAGCAGCGCTCTTCTTGTACCAAGTTCTTCATAGTAAGTTGAGTCATCAACGATATCCAACCGCTCGCTGCAGGAATCGATATATTGAGCGAGCATCCAATACATTCTGAATTCAACGGTTCTCACGTGTTCAGGGTTGAATCGATTCTGGGCATTTTCAACTTGCCGCATTTGATCCTCATAACCGCTGCG
>MDTE01035303.1_pt1 | contig 10079 bp, 4 predicted proteins | sample 811231 | NCBI WGS metagenome assembly MDTE01 (sample SAMN05326651, study PRJNA326480) | marine metagenome | isolation source: seawater | place: Indian Ocean: Red Sea | collected 2010 | reverse complement strand
GGCATGTGGGCGTCGTAGAGTTCGGCCAGCGTCTCCGGCGCCGGGAAGAGGCGCGTCAGCCCGGGCAGTTCAGTGTCAATGCCAGATCCGTAGCGCTCGACGATCCGCCCCATGATGGTCGTCGCTCCGGCAACCGAGACCTGTTGCCCGACAATGGCACGCACGGCCGCTTCAAACGGGTCCCAGGCGCCGGGCAGACGTTGCCCGGGGTTCCCGCGGACAAGGTGCCCGATGTCGGCATCGTCGACGAGTGCCCCCGTGATCTCCGCCGGTTCGGCCTCCAGATCGAACATCCGTCTGAGCCTCGCTACGATTGGCAACAGCGACGTCTGTTGGTCCAGGATAATCCCGCAGACGAGCGCCGGCTCGCCTTCGGCCTGACACACCGTGAGCGTGCCGACCGCATCTCCGACCCTGACGGCGCGCATGTAGGTCTCTCCTGACACCGCCTCCACTCCGGGCGTTGCGCGGCGTGCGACGAAGTTCAGCAATCCGCTCCAGTCGAAAGGTTCCCGGTAGGTCAGCCGGAGCACCATGCCCGGCAGTCCGCCCCCCACACGGTCCCCCGAGCCACGGCCGCGCAGGGACGTTGGCGTACGATCGAACACGCGGCGGATGTGATCGTTGAAGCTGCGGATACTGCCGTAGCCCGCAGCCATCGCGATGTCACTCATGCGCAGTTCGGTGTCCGTCAACATCTGTTTCGCGAGGAGCAGCCGACGCGACTCCGCCACGCGTTGGGGCGTCGCCCCCACATGGCGCAGGAACAGTCTGCGAAGGTGGCGATCCGTGACGCCAAGCCGGTCGCCGAGCGCCGCGTTCCCCGCATCGTCAAGTGCACCTTCGTCAATGAGGCGCAATCCGCGGCTGACGGTGGCTGACGTACCACCCCATGCAGGCGTACCCGGTGCCGCCTCTGGCCGGCAGCGCAGACAGGGCCTGAACCCTGCATCCATCGCCGCCGCGGCAGTCGGATAGAACCGGACGTTTTCCGCCCTCGGCAACCTGACCCTGCACACGGGGCGGCAGTAGACCCCGGTCGACGTCACCCCGACGAAAAACCTGCCATCAAAGCGGGGATCGCGGGCGCGACGGGCTTTCTCGAGCACTTCGGGTGGAGCGGGAAGAATGGTGGCCGACTCCTGCATGGCCGGCATTGTCCCACTGCCCATGCGCATCAGCTAGCAGGATCCGGACCTTCTTTGAGAAGACTGGTTCGGAACAGGCCCTGTTCCCGAGTGTAAAATCGGCGGGTCCAAACTGAACGGGAGCCGCACGTGCTGAAGGAACTCGGCTCGCTCACGAACGCCGACGAAGCAGCCGCCGCGCTGGACGCGGATGACGAAGACCTGACCGGTGTTTACTTCAACCTGGAGGTTGAGAACTGGTGGGACCCCGCGCCAGAGACGACTGTCCTGGACGTGATCCTTGGCCGGGAGCGGGACGTCAGGGAACCCCGGACTTTCTGTCTGGTTGCCGAGGCTGGCGCACTCGACGGCGTGCGCGGCAATCGATTCGACAACCACACCGATCTTCTGCTCGCGTGTGTCCGGGCCGGCCTCACGCCCGTCGATCTCGCGAAACCGATCCCCCTGCATCCCGTCACCATCCCGAAGCCGTGGGGCAGGGAGATCTGGTACAGCGGCATCGAGGCGAGGGGGGTTGCCCGCGCGGGCTCCGCTCCGCTGCCGTGGCTGCGCGCCGCCGCCGGCAAACTGCTCGACGGCGACTGCAGCAGCGCCCGGGCCCCCGTTCTGCTCAAGGTTCTGGCGCCACATCCTGACCCCGACTTCGGTGAACTCTATTTCGAGGCGCACCGCGAGAAAACCGAGGTGTACGTCGTCACGGACGTCGACCCGGTCGCCTGGCCCGACGGGACCGGACAGATCCGGCTGGGATTTGCCCCTGACAGAGTCAGCGAACTCGGCGAGGCTGGATTCAAAACCGCATATCTTGCGGCGGCGGACGCCTACCGTGCGCTGCGTGACGAGGCTGACGACCTGTTGGCAGCGCAGCGCAGACACCTCGGCATCGCTGTCGATGCGGTCGTGGATCTGTCCACCTCCCGCTCCTGGCAGGCACTGCTTCCCCAGCCGCTGCGCGACGAACTCGCCGCGGCTCGCGACACACTTGCCACGTTCAGCGATTCACGGGCACTCGCGCCGGGCGATGTGGTGTGTGTCCGGCCTGGCACACCCCACGCCCTGCAGCACGGCGTCTCGGTCATCGAGTTCCAGACCCCCCACTACGAACGCTCGATCCTGTCATTCTCGCAGCAGCTGGTGACCCAGCAGGGATGGGACACCGAGGAGGCCCTCGGCTTCGCGAACTTCGGCGTGCCCGAACAGGCGGTAGTCAGCACCGTGTCCGAAAGTGACGGCTGCCTCGTTGAGCGGATTGCCGACTTCGAGTCATTCGAGGTGCAGCGCGTATCACTCGAACCAGGCGTGGGTCACGTCGTCGCGGAAGCGAACTATGCGATTGCGATTGGTCTGTCAGGCGAGATCAACCAGGGCAACGTCGACGCGCGGCATGCGCTGTATCTCGCCGCCGACCGCCCGCACCGGTTCGGCAACACGGGCGGCGAAACGGCACGGCTCCTCGTGGCGGTGCCGCGCCCTGAGGCCGCCTCCGGATAGACCGCTTCCGGGTAGCGGCCCGACGCCTCTCAACCGAGCAAGCCGAGTTTGGCGACTTCGTCCCGCTCTTCGGCCAGTTCCGCTTCGGTCGCGTCCATCTTGCCCTGACTGAAGGCGCTGATGGACTGGCCCTGAACGATCGACCAGGCGCCACCCGCACACGTGCAAGGGAACGAGTAGATCAGCCCTTCGGCCACCCCATAGCTGCCGTCCGAGTATACCGCCATGCTGACGACCTTGCCGTCCGTACCACTGTCCCAGTCGCGCACGTGATCGATCGCGGCGTTGGCAGCAGAGGCGGCACTGGACAGGCCACGGGCCTCGATGATCGCGGCGCCACGCTGCTGAACCGCCGGGATGAAGGTGCCGTCCACCCAGGCCTCGTCGACCAGCGAGTCGGCGGCCTCACCCTTCACTGTCGCGTGCGCGATGGACGGGTACTGGGTTGCCGAGTGGTTGCCCCAGATGGCGAGCCCCGTGATCTCATAAACCGTCGCACCGGTCTTGTCGGCGAGCTGCGCAACCGCCCGGTTGTGATCGAGCCGGGTCATCGCCGTGAACTGCGATGGATCGAGGTCGGGCGCGTTGCGCTGCGCGATCAGGCAGTTCGTGTTGGCGGGATTGCCGACGACCAGAACCTTCACGTCCCGACTGGCGTTGTCGTTCAATGCCTTGCCCTGGACGGAGAAGATTTCCGCATTCACCTTGAGCAGGTCCGAACGCTCCATGCCAGGGCCGCGCGGGCGCGAACCGACGAGCATTGCATAGTCTGCGTCCTTGAACGCGACGTCCGGATTGTCGGTCGCGACGATGCCGTGGACCAGCGAGAACGCACAGTCGGTCAGTTCCATGACCACTCCGTTCAGCGCGTCCATTGCGGGAGGGATCTCGAGGAGTTGCAGAATGACCGGCTGATCCGTGCCCAGCATCTGGCCTGACGCAACGCGAAACAGCAGCGAGTAACTGATTTGTCCGGCAGCGCCTGTGATTGCGACTCTGACTGGGTCTTTCATTGAGAAATCCTCTACTGGGTGGGCTCAGAAAACGGGCCGCGAATTATAGGCTCGCGCGCATCCCGACTCCAACCGGTGTCCTGAGGATCACACGCCTGGCAGTGTGCCAGCGAACGCGGACCGCAGGACTGAACGTTGGGCGTCCCTTCCACCGCGCCTCCGGGGTCACCCCATGAAGCGCGCCTCGGAGTCTATATATATCAATGGGTTACAAGCATCTTCAGGGAACCTCTAGCCCTGTTTCAACTTGACTTATAGGCCACTGATGGTATTGTGGCGGGCCGCCCAAAATGGCCCTTTTCCAAAACCGATGATCGCTAAGACCCCGATAGGACTGCCGGAGAAACGTGGCCTCTATGACCCCGCAATGGAACACGATTCCTGCGGCGTAGGGTTCGTGGCCAATATCAAAGGCGTGGCCAGCCGCGAGATCATGGAAGATGCGTACATCATCAACTCGCGCATGGATCACCGCGGCGGCTGTGGCTTCGAAGCCAACACCGGTGACGGCGCGGGGATTCTGACCGCGTTGCCCCATCCGTTCTTCGCTCGCGTCGCCGCCGAACAGGGCGTTTCGCTGCCCGCACCGGGCGCGTATGCGGCCGGGAATATCTTCCTGCCGCAGGACACGACACTGCGCGGCGAGTTCCAGGCGGTGATCGAGGAGATCATTGCAGAAGAAGGTCAGCAGTTTCTGGCCTGGCGGGACGTACCTGTCGAGCCTGAAGAGGCCGACGTCGGACCGGCAGCCCGTGCCGCCCAGCCGCACATTGCCCAACTCCTCGTCGGCGCCGCCGACGGACTCGATCAGGATGCGTTCGAGCGCAAGCTGTACATCATCCGCCGGCGCTTGTCGCATACGTTGCGCGCCCGGGCAATCGAGACATTCGCGTGCACGCTGTCATCGCGGGTCATCGTGTATAAGGGAATGCTGACTCCGAGCCAGCTCTTCCCCTTCTACACGGATCTGCGTGATCCGGACTACACCACGCACCTGGCAATGGTCCACTCGCGCTTCTCGACGAACACCTTCCCCTCCTGGGACCGCGCCCAGCCAAACCGGTTCATGAGCCACAACGGCGAGATCAACACCCTGCGCGGCAACGTCAACCTCATGCGCGCCCGCGAAGGTGTCGCACAGTCGGATCTGTTCGGGGAAGACCTCGCGAAGCTGTTTCCCATCGTGGAACCGCACTGCTCCGACTCCGGGACTTTCGACAATGTCCTCGAGTTCCTGTTGATGACCGGCAGGTCGTTGCAGGAAGCGGTCATGATGATGATCCCGGAGGCGTGGCAGTCCGACACGAACATGCCTGCCGAAGAACGGGCCTTCTACGAGTACCACTCAGCGCTGATGGAGCCCTGGGACGGTCCGGCTTCCATCGCGTTCACCGACGGCCAGTACATCGGCGCCGTACTGGACCGGAACGGGCTGCGCCCCAGCCGTTACTACGTCACGAAGGACGACAAGGTCATCATGGCTTCGGAGGTGGGCGTCCTCGACGTCGATCCGGCCAATGTGGCCATCAAGGGGCGCCTGCAGCCGGGCCGAATGTTTCTGGTCGACTTCGAGCAAGGCCGGCTGATCCCTGATGAAGAACTGAAGAGCGACTTTGCCTCACGGCGCCCGTACGCGCAGTGGCTTGCCGAAGAACGGCTGGAACTGGCCGCGGTCCCACCCGCGAGCGCACAGCACGAATTCGATCCACAGACGCTGATCAGCCGCATGCAGGCATTCGGCTACACCGTCGAGACGATGCAGTTCATGCTGCTGCCTCTCGTGACCGAAGCACGCGACCCTCTCGGCTCCATGGGCAACGACGCGACCCTGGCGTGCCTGTCCGACAAGTCGCGGATGATCTACGACTACTTCAAACAGCTGTTCGCGCAGGTGACCAATCCCGCGATCGACTCGATTCGCGAAGAAGTTGTCATGTCGCTCGAGTGTTTCATCGGTCCGGAAGAAAACCTGATCGAAACTACGCCCAAACACGCGCGACGGCTGCGGATCCCGCACCCCATCCTGTCGAACGACGAACTTGCCGCGCTCCAGCACATGGACCACCGCGGCTGGCGTACCCGCACGATCGATGTGACCTATCCGCGGAAGGAAGGCAAGGCCGGCCTGCTCGCGGCGCTGGACCGCATCTGCCTCGAGGCAGAAGCCGCCATCGACGACGGCTACTCGCTGATCGTCCTGTCCGACCGCAACCTCGCGGCGGATTCGATGGCGCTGTCCTCGTTGCTCGCCTGCGGCGCCGTGCACCATCATCTAGTGATAACTAAGAAACGCACGCGGATCGGCATCGTCATCGAGACGGGCGAAGCGCGCGAGGTCCATCATCACTGCCTGCTCGTCGGCTACGGTGCCGACGCGATCAACCCGTACCTAGCGTTCGAGTCCCTCTGGCAATCGCGTGAAGACGGCCTGCTCGACCATGCCGCATACCCCGATCTCGACACGATTGTGACCGCCTACCGCAAAGGCGTCGCCAAGGGGATGCTGAAGGTGATGGCCAAGATGGGCATCTCCACGCTGCAGTCCTACAAAGGCGCGCAGATCTTCGAGGCTGTCGGCCTTGCCGACGAGATCATCGAGCGCTGCTTCGTCGGCACCGCAAGCCGGGTGCAGGGCGTCGACTTCGACATCCTGTTCGAGGAATCCGAGCGTCGTCACGACATCGGCTACCCGGTGCGTGATGAGAACGTCATTGCCGTATTGCCCAATCCCGGCGATTTCCACTGGCGCCAGGGCGGCGACGCCCACATGTGGGACCCGGCGACGATCGCGAACCTTCAGATCGCCTCGCGAACCAATGATGAAGACGCCTACTGGCGTTTCTCCGACCATGTGAATACCCAATCCACCCGTGCCGCAACGTTCCGCGGCCTGCTGGATTTCAAGCCTGCGGCGATGGAGAACCCGATCGACCTGGCGGAGGTCGAACCGGAAAGCGAAATCGTCAAACGCTTCTGCACCGGCGCAATGAGCTTCGGCTCCATCTCGGCGGAGAGCCACGAATCGCTGGCGATCGCCATGAACCGTCTCGGCGGCAAGTCCAACACAGGCGAAGGCGGCGAGGACCCGGAACGCTTCATACCGCTCGCAAACGGCGACTCGAAGCGCTCTGCGATCAAACAGGTCGCCTCCGGTCGCTTCGGCGTCACCATCTGGTACCTCGCCAACTCCGACGAGTTGCAGATCAAGATTGCGCAGGGCGCCAAGCCCGGCGAAGGCGGCGAACTGCCGGGTCACAAGGTTGACCCCTACATCGCGCGGATTCGGCACTCGACGCCGGGCGTCGAACTGATCAGCCCACCCCCGCACCACGATATCTACTCGATCGAGGACATCGCGCAGCTCATTCACGACCTGAAGAACGCCAATCGACAAGCTCGAATCAGCGTGAAGCTCGTCCCCGAGATCGGCGTCGGCACAATCGCTGCCGGCGTGACCAAGGCCAAGACGGATCACCTGGTGATCGCAGGCCACGACGGCGGTACGGGCGCATCGCCCCTCACGTCGATCAAGCACGCCGGTCTGCCGTGGGAACTCGGCATCGCGGAAACCCACCAGACCCTCGTCATGAACAACCTGCGTTCACGCGTCGTGCTGCAGACCGACGGCCAGCTCAAGACCGGTCGGGACGTTGCCATGGCCGCGCTGCTGGGCGCCGAGGAGTTTGGTTTTGCAACCGCGCCGCTCGTGACCCTTGGCTGCATCATGATGCGCAAGTGCCACCTGAATACCTGTCCCGTCGGCATCGCGACCCAGGACCCGGAGCTTCGCGAGAAGTTCAGCGGCAGCCCTGATCACGTCGTCAACTACTTCTTCATGGTGGCCAAGGAACTACGGCAGATCATGGCCCAACTCGGGTTCAGGAAGCTGACGGACATGGTCGGACGCGCGGACGTCCTCGAGACAAACCGCGCAATCTCGCACTGGAAGAGCGACGGACTCGACCTGACCGCACTCCTGACGCCGGCAAAGGCGGTGTATCCCAACACCGAAGTCCATCAGACCATCGGCCAGGATCACGGTCTCGAACTGGCGCTGGATCAGGAGCTGATCAAACAGGCCGAACCCGCAATCAACCGCGGCGAGAAGGTCTCTATCGAGCTGCCGGTCGCCAACACCAACCGCGTCGTAGGCACCATGCTGTCGAACGAAATCGCGAAGGTACATGGCGCCGACCTGCTGCCCGAAGACACGGTCAACATCAAGCTCACCGGCTCCGCCGGTCAGAGCATTGGCGCCTGGCTGGCCAAAGGCGTGACGATCGAAGTCGAAGGCGACGCGAACGACTACGTCGGCAAAGGGCTCTCCGGCGGCAAACTGATCATCTATCCGCCGGCAGTCAGCTCGTTCAGGGCCGAAGAGAACATCCTGATCGGCAACGTCGCACTGTATGGCGCAACCTCGGGCGAAGCGTATTTCCGTGGGATCGCCGCCGAGCGTTTTTGCGTGCGCAACAGTGGCGCAACCGCGGTTGTCGAAGGGATTGGCGATCACGGCTGCGAGTACATGACGGGCGGTCGCGCCGTCATCCTCGGCGAGACCGGGCGCAACTTCGGCGCGGGAATGAGCGGCGGCATTGCCTACGTGTGGGACCGGGACGGCAGTTTTGCGTCCAGGTGCAACGCGGGAACGTTCGAGCTGGAGTCGATTGAGGCTGCAGACGACATAGCCGAGCTGAGACGCCTCATCGAGAATCACCGCCAGTACACGGGTTCGACCGTCGCGGACACCATTCTCAATGACTTCGACAATCAGCTTGGTCGTTTCCTCAAAGTCATGCCGAATGACTACAAGCGCGTTCTGATGGAACTTGCGGCCGCCTGACCGGCCAACTGGAATCTAAGCCACAAGCTAAGCAAAACATGGGTAAAACGACCGGATTCAAGGAATACGAGCGGAAGGCTGCGCCTTATCGCGAGCCGCTGGTGCGGGTCCTCGACTTCGAAGAGATCTACACCGACCGCGACGACGACCGGCTGCAGCAGCAGGGTGCCCGCTGTATGGATTGCGGCGTCCCGTTCTGTCAGTCGTCTGTCAGCGCGCCGCCGGATACCGGCTGCCCCGTTTACAACCTCATCCCGGAGTGGAACGACCTCGTCTATCGGGGGCGCTGGCGCGACGCGCTCGATCGTCTGCACAAGACCAACAACTTCCCCGAATTCACGGGGCGTGTCTGCCCGGCTCCCTGCGAAGGCGCCTGCGTGTTGGGCATCACAAGCCCACCGGTAACCATCAAGAACATCGAATGCGCGATCGTCGACAAAGGCTTCGAAGAAGGCTGGATCGTGCCCGAGCCGCCCCAGCGTCGGACAGGTAAATCGGTTGTTGTTGTCGGTTCGGGGCCAGCTGGGCTCGCCTCTGCTGCCCAGCTCAACAAAGCTGGTCACACAGTCACGGTCTATGAGCGCGCCGATCGTGTCGGCGGACTCCTGATGTACGGCATCCCGAACATGAAGCTGGACAAGGGCATCGTCCAGCGTCGGGTCGACCTGCTTGCTGAGGAAGGAGTGACCTTCAGAACGGGGGTCGACGTCGGCAACGACATGAGCATCGAAGATCTCGCACGGGACAACGATGCGGTGCTGCTGACAACCGGCGCGACAAACCCCCGCGATCTGCCGATCACCGGGCGCGAGGGTGACGGCGTCCACTTTGCAATGGACTTCCTGCGACCGAATACCAAGAGCCTGCTCGATTCGAAGCACGCCGACGGTGCCTACCTCTCAGCCGAAGGCAAGAACGTGATCGTGATCGGTGGTGGGGACACAGGAACCGACTGCGTCGGGACGTCCCTTCGCCACGGCTGCAAGTCGCTCGTCAACTTCGAAATCATGCCGATGGCGCCCCCCGAGCGGACGCCGAACAACCCCTGGCCGATGTGGCCGCGGGTGTACCGGGTCGACTACGGCCACGAGGAAGCCGCCGCGAAGTTCGGCGACGACCCGCGCGAGTACCAGATCTCGGCGAAGGAATTTCTGCGTGACGCGGACGGCAACCTGACGGGTGTCATGACGGTCAATGTGGACAACCAGATGCAGGAAGTCGAGGGCACGGCCAAGACATGGCCCGCGGAACTCGTGCTGCTGGCGATGGGCTATCTTGGTCCCGAAAACTACGTGAGCGAGCCTCTCGGCATCGAGTACGACCAGCGCAGCAACTATCTTGCTGACCGCCAGACCTACCGCACCACGCAGGCAGGCGTGTACGCTGCCGGTGACTGCCGCAGCGGTCAGTCGCTCGTCGTGCGCGCGATCAACGAAGGTCGGGAAGCGGCCCGGGAGATCGACCGCGACCTGATGGGGCGGACCAGCCTGCTGTAGCCCGCGTCCGGCTCTCGGAGCGGGGCGGTATGACCGGACGCTGAAGCGCGTCGAACTGTCATAGTGAATTCCAGCAAAGACCAGACTG
>MDTE01058936.1_pt1 | contig 10080 bp, 9 predicted proteins | sample 811231 | NCBI WGS metagenome assembly MDTE01 (sample SAMN05326651, study PRJNA326480) | marine metagenome | isolation source: seawater | place: Indian Ocean: Red Sea | collected 2010 | reverse complement strand
CCCATCGCCTCCAAGTGTTCGGACTTCACCACCGACACCACCACCGGTCAGGCTGAATTGAAACTCACCACGTGGAAGGAACTGCGAGAGCAAGTGGTCTTGGCAACCGAACTGGAATTCGCCGCCACCCTCTCGGCCACCGCCTACGAAGGCACCGCCTTCACCTACGGCGTTGGCGGCCTCCTGGGCGATTTGGAAGAACTCTCGCCGGGTCTCGGCATGGTGATTGCACCGGTGGAGCTGGCCGAGTTCTTCGGCAACGCCTACATCACCAAGGACGCTACGGGGACGAGTTCAGGTTGGGAATGGCGCGTGACGGGTTCAGAGAAAGTTGGCTCCACCAACATGTGGAAGGTCACCGCCAGCCATCGGGACGTGCGAGATTTTTGCCTCGGATACGCCACGATGACGATGTGGCTCGATGCGGAGAGCCCGTGGGCAGCGCGGCAGACGGTGGACGTCGCCATCAGCAGCAGCGAAGCCTCCCAGACCTCTTGTTCGGCATGGCAGCAGCGAGGCATTGACGCCGTGTTGCCCGAGGGAGAACTCGAACTCCATCACACCTTCGAGCGAACCACGCTTTCGCGCGGCATCAAGGCCGTCGAACTCGGGAAAACCTACGACAATCGTCCACAGGCGAACGACCTCAACCCCGACAGCGACGAGTTGGTGGGGTGGGGCGTGGACGGCACTCACCTGCCGGACAACTCCACGGCACGCAGTCATCCGCTCGACGAGGCCATGACCTGCATCAGCGAATTCAGCGGAGTGGCGTCCGGGGCCGTTACGGCGTTGGAAAACGACGGCTACGTTTGGCGAGCGGTCAACGAGCAGAACGGAAGTGCGACCGAATGGAACCTATCCTGGGTGGATTCGGACACCACTGCCGGCTGGCTCAAGTTTGCCGTGTCCGGAAGCACGGGAGCGTTGAATTGCGAGTTCCTCGCCAAAGGCACCTTTGATGAATCCATCACCCACAATCGCGACTCCATCCCGAAAGCGTTACCCCTCCACGACGTTGAAACCCGCCTCATGGACAACCAGCGCTACCCGGCGCTCACCGGGCCCAATGCGTTGTTCACGGGCAGCGGTCTCCACGACACCACACGGGTTGGCTACCTCGTGGTGGTTCCCGGAACGGGCTTTGGCATTGACTTCAGCGATCTCCTTGACACGTCGGGCGCCACAACGGTGGACCTTCAGCGGCAGTGGGAGGACGGCGGAAAAGACCGCAGTTTCTCCCTGCTGGCCGACGGCACCGACGGACGTCTCATCGGCTGGACCAGCCTTTCGGTCGAGGAGTTGGCCTGATGAGCACCGACGGTCGCGGCCTGGACCACCTGATGGAGCAAAACGACACCGAGTTGGATTTTCTGTCGGCTTACGGCGGGGTGGACGACGGGCAGCAAAGCGACGGAGGTGCCCTTTTGGCGGCGCTTCAACGTTTTTTGAAAGCTGGCGGTCTTGACGCCGTGGTCGATGAAGCGACGTTGGTCTTCGATGGCGGTCGAGCCGTGGCCGAACCGTCCGGTTGCCGATTGACGTTCAAGGGGAAGCATCTCCCGCTGGTGGCCAGTGACGTGAAGGGCCCCGGTTTTGCAGAGGGCACCATCACCGTCGACCGGGGTGAAGTCAGCGTGTTACTGACCGCATGGTCCGTTGAGCAGCGTCGTTTCGTCGAACGCCTCGTGGAGCATCGGCTTCACGGCTAAGTCAGGGTTTGCGGGCGGCCACCACAACAGCGCCGGTCAGCGCCGCCACGGCCAACATCAAGCCGGGTGCGGGAAGGAACCCTTCGCTCTCACCTGATGACGGGACGTTGCATCCGTCACCGTCGGCGTGAACACCGCCGTATGAGCCATCGCTGTAGTAGCAACTCGACCACGTCTTGTACCAGTCACCCTGAGGGAAGTTTTCCGTGGAATCGTCAGCGTAGGTCGCCTTAACCCGCCAGTTCACGTAGGAGTGGTCGGTGGGTGGCTCGAGGTCCATCGTGTAGGTGCGGCCGTCCTCGCTGACGGCCGCTTCTTGCGGCGTGGGCGGGTCGCACACGCCGTTGTTGAGGCAAATTTGGGTCGTGATGGCCAGCGTGGTGCCGTTGTCAAGAGCCTCCTGGTCGAGCGCCACGGAAAGGGTCCACGTCTGCCCGTCTTGGGACGGTGTCGTTCGTTCTTCGACCGTGAACGGGACGTCGTCGCTCGGGTTGACGTCCTCTCCACCGGTGGCGGTGCCGGCCTGGGCGGCCGAGGAGGTCAACATCAGTCCAATCACCACAAGGAGGGCGAGGCTTCGCTTCATGGGCTGGAGGGGACGCGGCTCCCTTATTTGGGTTCCTTTCATTCCATTTCCCACAGTTCGTCGCCGACCCAGTGCACCGTTTTGATGCCCTTTCCTTTGGTGTTCTCAACCAGCGTTTCGGCGTCGTCCACCGCCCATCCCAAGGCCAGGGGGCGCTTGTGGGTCATGTCCCGAATCCAAACCAAGTCCCCGGCCTGCACCGAGGGTTCGGCCCCGTGGACACCGGCCACCATGCAGTCCGCACCGTTCATCAAGAACGGAATGGCACCGTGGTCAACCTCCACCCACTTGAGGGCGTCCATGTGGCTCAAGAATCCACGAAGGGTCAGGAAGACGCAGCGTTCCTCCGCCTCGTCCAGCAGTTCGATCACGATCGGCGTTCGGTCAACGAACACCATCGTCCACGGCCCGTACTCAGCCATTTCGAGGAACGCTCCGTCCACGTTGAGATCGATGGCCAGATCGTTCTCAAGGCGCTTGAGGAGCGGAGCGATGTGCTTGCGCCGTACGGGTCGTCGCTTCCGGACGTTCCATTCGTTGGCCATGGTCAAAGGAAGGGATTGGAGGCTATCATCCTTGGGCATCGCGTTGTTGATGAACCACACCAACCTCAACGATGCATGGCGATGTGGTGCACCATACGAACCTTCGCAAAACACGCCATTGAACTCGGCAACACGCCGCCCGTCGAGCCGATTTTTTTCGTCAAACCTGACGGCTGCCTCCACGGCGACGGCCCGCTGCTCGTGAGCGATCACCCGGGGGAAGTCCACCATGAAGTGGAATGTGTCGTCCTTCTGGACGAGGCGATGGAGCCGATTTCCGTTGCGGTGGGCTTGGATCTCACCGATCGTGCCACCCAAGGTGAACTTCGCGCCGGTCAGCTTCCTTGGGCCAAAGGCAAGTGCTTTCGCTCCAGTGCCGTGGTGGGCCCGTGGTCGCCTTGGACGGGGACGTGGGACGATTTGGTGAAGCCCGAATGCGGGTTGCATCTTTCCCTCTCGGTCAACGGTGAAGAGCGGCAATCAACGCCGCTCTCCGAAATGTCCGTCACGCCCCGTCAGCAGGTGGAGGCGCTCACGCCGTGGGCCCCGGTTCAAAGCGGTGACCTTCTGTTCACCGGCACGCCTCAGGGCGTGGGCCAGTTGCATCCGGGTGACCACGTGATGGCTGTCCTGACCGGGTTGGACGGCGTTGTGTTGTCCAGCCTTGACGTGCGCTGTGCCTGAGGGTTGCTTTCATATAGCCCGTGCCGGTGGGTGGCGACGCAGGAGGCATCCCCATGGCTCAATGGCACGGAATTTCACGACGCAAACCATCCGGCGGACGCAAGGTTCAGGCACGCGGCAAGCGAGCCACCGAAATCTCCACCGAGAAGCAATTCGCTCTCGTGGGCGAGCCCAAGCGCAAGATCTACCGCAAGACCGGTGGGAACACCATGGTTCGAGTGATGGCCGCCAACCAGGTCAGCATCAACAACCCCAAAACCGGTAAGACGACCTTGGGCACCATTCACAGCGTGGTTGAGAACGCTTCGGACCCCAACTACGTCCGTCGAAACATCTTGGTCAAGGGTGCCGTGATCGAGACCGACAAGGGGCGCGTCCGCATCACGTCCCGACCCGGTAAAGACGGTGTCATCAACGGCGTTTTGCTCGAATGACGGCGAGCGACGGCTTGAAGAAAGCACGTCGTCACCGTTCCTGTGAGGCGAGACCATGGACCACAACCCCGACCGACTCTGCGTGTGGCCGGGGTATTTCGACATGAAGCGCTCTCGGCGTGCTGGCCGCCGGGTCCCCAAGGATTCGTCCGTTCTCAAGCCCGACTTGGAGGGCCTGTTCAATGCAGCACGGGCCGTTGGCCTGCGCAAGATCAAGCGCGAGGAACACACCTCGCACCCTCGTCGTCCCCACGGCCGTGAAGGACGCCTCTGGGTGTCTTCATCCGGCGCGAAGGAATCCATCGGGGCAGGGAGCAAGGAAGAGTTGCTCCAACTCATCGGTGGTCAGTGGCGGGAAATGCAGCGCAATCAGCGTCAGGCCGCCGTTCAGGAAACGGCACGCGGGCCCAAGGCGGGCGACCGACGGGCGCGCTCTCAACGCAAAAATACACAGCAGCGAAGCGGTTTCAAGAAGCGCAAGAGCTTCAAGAACCGCTGAATTCCAAAACAGAAATTGATAACCTTTGAGGGTCATTTCTGAACATGCGTTCCCTCGTTTTGCTCAGCGTGTTGCTGCTGTGTTCGTCCGGACTGCAGGGTGACCTGACCGCTCAAGCGGACGAACCCGAGACCGTGGTGATCTCCGTTGACAGCACCAACCTTCGCTTTTCGCCGTCCTCCGTGACCATCACGGAGGGCGACACGGTCCGGTTCTTTTGGAGCGGCCAAGCCTTGCCGCACAACGCCGTGGAGAACAACGGCGTGTTTGATTCGGGCGAACCCGCTCGAGCCGTTGACTACAGCTTCACCTTTGAGCGCGGCATGAACGGCACCTACGATTTCGTTTGCGAACCGCATGCTTCAGCGGGCATGGTCGGCCAAATCGTGGTTGAGCCCGCTGCACCCCTCAACGAAACCAACGCGACCGAGGACGTGGAGCCGATGACGATGGACACGCCGTCGGTGTCGCTCGTGGCCACCGTTGGCGTACTCGGCCTGGCTTGGGTCGCCGGCCAGCGCCGTCAGGGCAACGGGTGAAGCCACCCAAAGACGTCCTCTTCGGTTTCGTTCTGGATGCCTGTCAGGGCGTCGTAGAGTTTGACCGTCGTGGCACCGGGGCTTCCGTCGCCGTAGACCTTCTTCACACCGTCGTGGGTGATGGAACCGATGGGGGAGATGACGGCCGCCGTTCCGCAGCAGAACGCTTCGTCAGCGGTCATGGCAAAGTCCGCGGCGACCTTCCCTTCAACAACATCGTGGCCGAGGTGTCGAGCCAGTTGAATGATGGAGTCTCGCGTGATACCTGGAAGGATGGTTCCTGTGAGTTCGGGGGTGTACAGGACGTTGTCCTTGATGCAGAAGAAATTGGCTGCACCGACTTCCTCGATGTCGGTGTGCGTTTCAGCGTCGAGGTAAATCACCTCGGCGTAGCCCTGGGCTTTTGCTTCCTTGCTCGGTTTCATGCCGGGGGCGTAGTTGCCAATGGCTTTGACGCCACCCGAACCGCCGGGGGCTGCGCGGTGGTGGTGCTCGGAGATGAGCAGGTCGATGGCGCTCATGCCGCCTTTGAAGTAGGGGCCAACGGGCGTGACGTAGATCAGGAAGGTGTAGGAGGGCGCCGGTGAGACACCCAGCACCGGACCGCTTCCCATCAAGAGCGGTCGAACGTACATGGCGCCTTTGCCCGTGGGCGGCACCCAGTGCTTGTTGGCTTCGACGACCTGCTCCACGGCGTCCACGAAGATGGATTCCGGAACGGGCGGCATCTTGAGTCGGTCAGCGCCCCGTTGCATTCGTCGAGCGTTTTCCTCGGGCCTGAAGAACACGATGCGGCCCTTCGAGGTGCGGTACGCCTTCATGCCTTCAAAGAGGCCCTGCCCGTAGTTGAGCACGCCCGCAGCGGGGGACATTGGAACATCGCCGTAGGGGCGCAAGTCGCCGGGCATCCACGGGTCCTCCGCCGTGGTGGTGGTGAGGTACATCGTCTCGGTTGGTGTTAAGGAAAAGGTCAGGCTGTCCCAATCAAACGATTCATCCATGCGGCCCCGCTCCTGTCAAAATGAGCCATTGGAATGAGGCTTTCAAGGGTTCCTCTTCGAATCAATGCCCTTCGAGGGCGTTTCTCCATGTGTGCTCGTAGATGGGTTCTAATGGGGTGAAACGGTGAAGTAACTTGAGGTCGCCGTATGGAAGGTCGCATGGGGATTGTTAGCGGTCGCTACCGCTCCTCTTCCAGCGATGCAGAACCCTCCGAACCGCAGACCGTCGTGGAACTCTTTGGGCGATGCGAAGACGGGCGTTCGATCTGTTTACTCGTCCATGGTCTTCGCCCGTCGTTTGAGATTGCTCCCATCGGTTCGTGGGACGCTGAGCAGGGCGTTCCCTCCTTCGTCGAGGACCGTTTGGCTCACGTCCGGGCCATGGAGAACGTGGTGAAGGTCACCGGTCCGGTGGTCAAATGGACGCAGTTGGGAGACCGGCCGGTCTGGAACATCGAGGTGGACCAACCTTTCCACGTTCCCGCCCTTCGCAAGTTGCTCAAAACCCGTTCCTGGCAAATTTTCTCAGGGGACATCCCCTTCGTGAATCGATTCTTTCTCGACGGCGACGTTGGGATGCACGTTGCTTTTTCCGGCGAGGTGGTTGACCGGCGAAGCGACGACGGACCGGCCCTGAAACCCGAGGTCGTTCAGGCGGGTGGTGGCGGTCGCTACAGCGTTGACCTCACGGTTCGATGCGAGGTGGCCGACGTGCGCTCCACCGAACCGTTTGCGGTGCCCTACACGTTGTTGTCGTTTGACCTTGAGACCAGCATCGAACACGAAACGGTGCTGTGTGCGGCGGCGTGCGTGGAGCACCTCGGCACGAACGAACGGCAGGTCTTCGAGTACCGAGGCAGCGAAGCGGAGATTCTCGAGGGCCTCACGGCCACGGTCCAAGCCACCGACCCGGACATCATCACCGGGTACAACATCGACAACTTTGACCTGCCACGTTTGGCGGACCGGACCGGCGTCCTCCAGCGCGGGCGAGGTTGGGAAGGGACGGCCGATCTGTTTGGATGGGGACGAGCACCGCGGCTCGAGACCGAACTGAAGCGGAATCGAGACGCCCTGGTGCCCAAGCGCCAGAGCAACCGTGCATGGAACCTGTCGGGGCGCGTGGTGATGGATGCGTGGTGGCAAGCACGTCAAACGCTTCGTCCACGGCGCGAAACCTTGTCCTTCGTCGCTTCGTTGCTGTTCCCCGACGATGAAGACAAGCACAAAATGGACGTGGACGCCTCAAACATGGACGAGGAATGGGCGCGTCGTCCTGACGAGGTGATGGCGTACTGCGTGAGGGATGCCGAGCTTCCGCTGGACATCCTCGGGGCCATTCAAGCCGTTCGTCGCAAAGAAGCGGTCGCGGCGGTCGCCAAGGTGCCGTTTGAAACGGCGGCCAACGGGAGCACCAGCCAGCTCATCGATTCGCTCGTGATCCGTCTCGCCGACGCACAGGACGTGGCCGTTCCACTGACGGGGTCGGCCGAGGCCAAGGAGGGTCAAATCACCGGTGGCTACGTGCACGACGTGGAGGCTGGACTTCATCCGTGGATCGCCGTTCTTGATTTCAAGAGCATGTACCCCTCCATCATGATCGGTCACAACATCTGCTACACCACGCGCATCGATCCCGCCCAGCCTGCACCCGGGGAGGGGCGGTACCACACCTCGCCCATCGAGAGCAAGTTCCGTTTGGCGGAAGATCGCAAAGGCATGGTGCCAACCCTCCTCGAGGACTTGATGGCGCAGCGTGACGAGCACAAAGCGGCCATCAAAGCGGCCAAGTCATCAGGCGACGCCCCGGCGGAGGCCTTCCACGACGCCATGCAGTACGCCGTGAAAATTCTGATGAATTCCTTCTACGGGGTCTTCGCCAGCGGCTTTTACCGTTTCACGCATCGAGATTTGGGCTCCTCCATCACCGCATGGGCCCGGCAGAACATCAAGGGCATCATTGCCGCCGTCGAGGCCGAAGGGCACGGCGTGGTGTATTCCGATACCGACTCGATTTTCGTTCGTTCTCCCGTTGACCCCGAGGCGCCGCGCCAAATCCCCGAAGACCTCCGGGCCCTTGCCGAGCAGGGCGACGCTGAGGCCACCTCGACCGTGGCGGCTTACGACGCTGCGTGCCAAAACATGGTTGATTTCGGCACCGGTTTGGCCGCGAAATACAGCCGTGACTCGGCGGTGCTCGAGTTTGAGAAGGGGCTCTCCGTGTTCTTCAGTCACGGCGCGAAAAAGCGGTACATTGGACAAGTCGTTTGGCCGTCTCACGAAATGCTCGTTCGAGGCTATGAAACGCAGCGGACCGATTCCTTCAGCTACCTGACCGCCACCATGAAGGAAATCTTCCGCTACACGCTGGCCGACCAAGGCGACGAACTGGTGGCCTACGCCAAACAGCGGGTGGAAGCGCTTCGTACGGGCCAAGTACCCGCCAGCGAGGTGGTGCTGGCGAAATCCTGCAAGGGTCGCGTCGTGCGAACCCCGGTGAAAACGGCGGCGGACGTCGATTTTACCAAAGACTACAGCAAGCCCGACAGCATGGTCCAAGTGCGCGTGGCCAAACAACGCATCGAGCGTGGTCTGGGGTTCACGACGGGCATGAAGGTGTCCTACGTGGTCACCGACGCCGCCAAGCCGCCGATGGCCGCCGTGCCGTGGCCGGACACGGAGGAGGAGCAGGCCAAGGTCACGTACGACGGGCGGTTCTACGCCGAACGACTGGCGGCGGCCGTTGGTCGAATCACCGAAGCCTTCGGTTGGGAAGCCAAGGACCTCATGGCCGGCAACAAGCAAACGAGTTTGTTCTCCTTTTAGCCCGGCCGGACGAGGAAGCCCTTTTGATGAACGAGCCACCACCTCCCTCCATGGGAAGCCATTCACGAACCCTCATGGTGGTGGGGCTGATGCTTTGTTCTTCGCTGGCAGGATGCATCTTCGAAAGCGGTTCGAGCGACGAGGACGAAGAGGTGCTGGCGGTGTTCAGTTTCAGCCCGAGCAAGAACATCAAGGTCGGCACAACGGTCAGTTTTGACGCCTCGAGTTCCACTCCCAGCGACGGCTCCTTGACCTACCGCTGGAATTTCGATACCGAGGGCACGATTGACATCGACGCCACCGGCTTGACCGCGACGTGGTCGTTTGACGAAGCCAAGACGTACAAGGTGACCCTCGAGGTTTCCGATGGCTCCTCGACGTCCGAACAAACGCGGGACATCACGGTGTATGCGGAGAGTGCAGAGCCGCCCACGGCGGAGATCACCCAGTACGCCGACGACGAAGACTGTGAAGACGACGAAATCACCGAAACACGCCACATTCTGGTCTGGATTTGTGCTCGCGAAAAGAGCATCACCGACCGCACGGTCTCCGAGACCACGACCGTTCAGCTTGATGCCTCAGACTCCACGCCGGGTGATTCTCAATCGCAGTACATCCCTGAGGACGGCTACACGTGGGACTTGGATCTCAACGACGACAAGGACAACGACGGCGACCCTGAAAACGACGACGATCTGGTCGGCTCAACCGTTGACTGGAGCAACGTAGCACCCGGCGAGTACGAAATCGCCTTGACGGTGAGGAACAACGTCGACATGACCGACAGTTCCACCATTCGCGTGTACGTCAGTTACGCCGGATATTGGAGTGACTTCGAAATCGGCGGCAACAGCAGCGGCAACGCAGCAGAGTTGGATTTTGATGCCATCATCCATTACGACAAAGAAGCAGGGAACACCATCGTCAAGACCCAAGTCGAGTTGGAATACCCCAAGCAGGACGACGACTGTACGAACATTCCTGGGGCCAACAACTGTCGAACCGAACTCAACATCTTCGCCTACAACGAAGAGGACGAAGAGGCCTCCAACACCACGTCGACCGACGTGGAATCCCGAGATGACGGGGATTGCGATGACGAGCAAGACTGCATTCACCTGAAACTCTCCGGCTACATGTTTTCCGACACGGAATCCACCTACGGCGACGGTGAATGGACCATGAAGATTCAAAACGACCGCGTGAACGATTTCAACATCGATCAGTTCGTGATCCGCCTCTATTACAAGT
>MDTE01007347.1_pt1 | contig 10080 bp, 6 predicted proteins | sample 811231 | NCBI WGS metagenome assembly MDTE01 (sample SAMN05326651, study PRJNA326480) | marine metagenome | isolation source: seawater | place: Indian Ocean: Red Sea | collected 2010 | reverse complement strand
CAAGAACATAGCTGAAAGTTCGCCTGATGTAAAGCCGATTGGATTAAGAGTGAAAATGGAACCAGCTAGTGTGATTGCTGTGAGTGATCTTGACCAAAGTGGATTACCAGAACCAAAAGACGCTGCGTAAAGTCCTACGCCTGAAAGTTGTAAGAAAAAGGATGCTCCAATTAATCTTACTAATGCCCACTGACCAGTGCCGCTAGTAATATTTCCAGTAATTACTACTGTAAGAGTAGAAACCGGGAAAGAGATTAATCCAATAATAATTAACCACCCTGGAAATGCTATTTTTCGTTCTCTAGAAGATGCTGTTAGGAGTAGGTTTACAATAATTGCAATAAGTGCTAAAGAATTAATTACTGTAGAAATTAATAATATCTTTACTCCAAAAATCTCTGGCCTGTATGCACCAATTACCATAATGGAGACTGAGAGTGCCCAGACAAATGATACCAATGTAGCATTTTTTTCACTCGCTAGGTTTGTATTCGCGAGATTGGGCACTATATGCAATGCAGAGCCAATCAGGAACATTCCAACCGCACCAAAAATTGTGGAAAGTTTTCCGGCAAGAAGTAAGCTTTCGGAAGTTGGGTTTAATCCCCACGCTGATAGGCTGTGAAGAGCGTTTGGTTCATGACCTAACCATAATCCGATAAATGTTAGAGTGGATGAGATTGCCAGCCATACTGCTCCTTGTATTATCCAAGCAACAGATCCTGAGCCACTCCTTCCCTCGGCGAAGTCTATTGCTGGACCTAATGCTTTCTCGAGCATGAAAAGGCTAAATCCCTTTGTTACATCCGTAAATACCCAAATTCCCCTGTTCAACATTACGTAAACAACAATCATCAACAGCCAAAAAACCATTAATATAGTGATTAATCCCATTTTCTAACCTCACTCACTGGTAGCTTCCGTAAGCATAGTTCCCAATATTGCAAATGCACCTATCATTATCCCTAGTATGAAAAACCAAAGTCCTGAATCAAATACTCCTTCAAAAATGGGTAGAATAGTAGAAACTACTGGTAAATCACTTCCTGGAAATAATACTCCATACAGAACTAGAAAAATTATCGTTATCACAAATCCTAAAATAAATAGTATCCAAGACGCTGCTGGTTCATTTTCACCTTCAATGAATTCACTGACAGAATCTTTTTTTCCATTTTCCATGATTACATCCCAACTACTGACTATGTTGCCACCACTAATCATCTGGACTTAAGCATTAGGAGACAGGATGGGGCTTACCTACTAAGGTGCACTAAAAATATCAACATTTTCGCCTCTTCTAAAAACTCCATTCCCCAAAGGAGTTGGGAGGCTGAAAAATGAATCTATTTCTTCTTTCCAGACTAATCTACAAGAGCAATCAATACCGAGAAATTCTCTAGTATCTCCAGATACTGAGAAATTTTCAATTGCTTTAATTATTGAAGCATCACATTTTCCACAGTTATGTGCACCACGGATTTTTCCACCTGCTGTTGGATGAACAATTAGTCTGCAGTCTAAATCGGAAATTTTTGCTTTTGAACTAACTATCATCTCAACCAGAGACCATAACCAAGGGGGCCTATACTCTCGATTACGGAAAATTCTTTCTACAACTGTCTTTTTCTGGATATTCATCGGATTTACAGAAATTTCATCACAATAAGGGGCTATTTTGCTTATCCACGAAACGGTGTGGTGTAGTGCATCCCCTTCAGACATGAATGGTGGTTTGAAAAGTAAATATGTTTTTACATATAGATTATTGGCTTTAAGTAAATCTACTGCTTTATGCCATTGTTTAACCGTAAATCCTTTATTGACATGAAAACGTAAGGATTTGTCATCATATGACTCTAACCCAATGGCAACTGTGCAATTAGGATTTAGTTTTGCTAACCAAGAGATTTTTTCAGGATTGCACATTTGGGCTTGTGCCTCAACAACAAGATGGATGTTTCTTTCATAAGTTTCTCTTAATACTGCTTCCTGCCATTCAATGGGATTTTCGCGATCTTCGAAGAAAGTCCCTGAAGTGTAAACTTTAATCATCTGACAGTCTTCAAAATTGTTAGTTTGCCTTCTTGCCTCTTCCCATTGGGAAAACATATTTTCAGTGGTTACATCATCTCTAACATCATTAAAATAGCCACAAAAAGTACAACCAGATTTCCACCACCATGCGCATCCCTTGGTTCTAAGAATAACTGTTGCCGCTGTACAAATTTCTCCATTTGGCAGTATCTCAGGTGTTTTGTACACGATTACAGGTTTATTAGCATCCCAAGATTCTCTGATCTTTATAGATTCAGAAGTATTTTCTGGGGCCTTAATTAGATGATGAAGTTTTACAGTTTTTGTTCCAGAACCTATGATACCGCACGCACTACCCATGGCTCCCGTTTGTACAATTACATTTCAATACTAACCAATAAAATATATTTATTTAATTATAATAATAAAATGAATGTTGAAATGTACACCTCATATAATAGAGTACACTAAAATACGATACTCGATTCGTGAAAAAGATAAGATGAGTTTTGGTACGATAGAGAGCTTTTCAACTCAACAAAATATGGAATTAAGAAGTTGGTATTGGTACGATTGGGCAAATCAAGCATTCGCACTCACAGTGAGTACGATATTGGCGCCGGCTTTGATTTCAAGATATTTTGACCTAGCAACTGGAGGTGGTTCCAATGTAGGTGGAATTGTAATAACAGGAGATAGTTTCTATGCTCTAGTATTAGGTTTTTCAATGATGTTTGTAGCAATTACAAGTCCAATTTTAGGTGCAATTGCTGATAGGGTACCAATAAAGAAAAAGATAATTTGGGTTTATACGATTATTGGAATAATATTTACCGCATTTATGGGATTAGCACCGCATTTTGGAGAAGATTCGAGTTTTAAATATCTAGCTTTCTTTTTCGTAATGGGACAAATTGGATTTTCTGGAGCTAATACAATCTATTATGCATTTATGCCTTATCTTGCGGATAAAGAAAAAATGGATCATGTGTCTAGCTGGGGTTATGCATATGGTTTCATTGGCGGTTCTTTGATTTTGATTTTACATCTATTGGTACTATCATTTGCAGAGAATAGTAATTGGGCATTATCTTTTGTCTTTGTTTCAACGGCATTATGGTGGTTAATATTTGCATTACCATTTTTCAAAAATACCCCAGAGCCAGAAATTCATAATAAAGTTGAATATGAGTCAATTATTGATGCAGTAAAAAATGGTTTTTTGGAAGTCAAAAATTCATTCAAAGAAATTAAAAAATATAAGCAGTTGGTAATTTTTCTTGTTGCTTATTTGTTATTCTATGATGGCATTAATACAATAGGTGGTTTAGCTGCAGCATTTGCAGAATCTGTGCTTCGATTAAGCCAACAAATGAATTTTGTTTTGATACTGCTAGTAAATGTAATTGCAATTCCAATGTCAATTGTTGGTGGAAAATTGGCAATGAAGTTTGGTACTAAAAGAGTTCTTGGATGGGCCCTCGGAGTATATCTATTTACTGCAATTGTGGCCATAGGATTTGCTCCTTTGGAGCTAAATGATGATTACGAACGTTATGATTTTCAATATCAGTATAATGAAGAAAGTGGTCAATATGAGCTAGATACTTTGTATGGTAGGGGAATCAAAGGATGGGTAAGTAAATCGGGTGAAGGAGATGAAAAATTTAGGGATGCATTCATGATATTCATGATTGAGGGGAAAATAGAAGGAATTCGATGGCAAGATTCGGATATAGAAAGAAATATCATCTCGGTAGATGAAGGAAGGATGTTAGTAATTGCTATGGAAAATAATACAGATCATAGATTTTCATTCTATTTCATGGGCGGTAAACTAAATTCTGAAAAATCTGTGGGAGACAATCACCCGACAATCATTGAAGGTGGTGTACTTGATTTCTGGCCAAATTTTCTTAGAGACAATGTCTGGAGTCCATTAAATTTCGGCGTTAATCTTCAATGGATTCTACTCGGAACCATGGTTGGAATGGTGATGGGTACAGCAGGTGCTCAAGCTAGAAGTTTATTCTCTATGTTAGTCCCAAAAACAAAAACCGCAGAATTCTTCGGTTTTTTTGGATTTATGGGCAAGGCTGCAGCAGTTTTTGGACCGTTTATTTATGCATTGACTGCATCGTCAATGGATAGTAGGGTCGGGCTTATGTCAATACTGCTTGTAATTGTTCTTGGGTGGATTTTATTCCCATTTATTAATATTGAAGAAGGAATTAGAGTAGCTAAACAGGTCGATGATGGTACATACATGTCGGAGGATAATTGAAATGAAATATTTTAGTTTAGTGCAACATTCTCTTTCAATAATTGTGATGGCTTTCTTCGGAATTTTAATTGGTTTGGCAATGGTTCCCTCTTATTTTTTGTTTTACGAAATCACTGAATTAACGAATGATGATGGGATGATACTGGAAGCATTTGGTATCTGTGTTAGTCTTGGATTAGGATATATTTTATGGGGAATTAATATTCTACTAATTTGTGGTTTTTGGGGTATGCTTTTTAAGATAAGGAAGAAGGAAGGAAGATATCCTTTGAGATCATTCATATCAATTCAATGGGCATTTGGAATAGTTTCACATAGAATAGCAATGTTATTTTTAAAATTGGTACTTCCATCGTTCGTTGGGAATCTATACTACAGAATGATGGGTGCAAAAATTGGAAATGGTGTACAAATAGTCTCTGATTCAATTAATGATGCTGCAATGATATCTATAGGTGATAATGTAGTAATAGGTGGAAGGGCAACTATCAATGGACATCTTGTTGAAAGTGGCGAGATAGTATTGGCTCCAGTGAAAATAGGAAATAATGCATTGATCGGTGGCGGATGTATAATTCAACCTGGTAGTGTAATTGGAGAAGGTGCAGTAATTGCATCTAGAGCTGTGGTTCCAAAATGGTCTAATATTCCAGATAGAGAAATTTGGGGTGGAATTCCAGCAAAATTCATTAAGAAACTAGAAGATTAATCAGTACTGCTCTCTTTTTTTTCTTTAGATACTTCTTTTGCTGCTTCAATTGCTTCTTCCATTCGGTCTTTGAATAAATCGCCTTTTTCCGCAACTTCCTTAGCAAAATCCATTGCCCTTGTAATCATTTTTTCTCTCTCTTGTGTAGCTTTATTCAGATCTTCCCAAAGTTGCATATGTTGAGTATACCAATCATCTCTGGCAGTTAATTCTGACTGAGCAGTTTTATTCTGCTCATCTAATTCTTCGGCTATTTCGAATACTCTACCTACTCTAGCTTTGGATTGAGCTAATAATTCTTCAGTGGTCTCTAATTTAGGCTCTAAATACTCTATTCTTTTCTGAGCCTTTGCACCTTCTAGTTCCATCTCACGAATCCTATTATCTTTTTCAGAAAGCAAAGATTCGAGACCTTCCTTTTCGATTTGTTTGTCCACTATTTCCCGATTTAGGACCTCGATTTCCGTCTTTGAACTCTGTAGTTCTTCCTCTAGTTTGTCATAACCAACTAAGAGCTTTTGTAATGCTTCTTTGTCCTTTTCAGATTGTTCTTCTAACTGACGAATTCGGACTTCAGGCATCACTTCGGGAGTTCCGTCATCGGCAGCCATCAGTATACCCACAAGTTCACCCGATATAACCCCGGCGGATTATTTTGTAAAATATAGACAATTATCTATCATTTGATAGAGCTGATATCACAGCCGAAATTACTGTAGTTAATCGCTTACTAGCAGGGATGTGAAGCTTTTCATCTGGTCCATGTGCATTATTTCCTGGACCAGAAGTTCCAGTACAGAGAAACATTGATTCAGGATATTTAGATTGCATCATAGCCATGAATGGAATTGTTCCACCAGACCAAGAAACTAGTGGTGGCAATCCTGTTAATTCCATAGACGCAGATTGGATTGCTTCACCAAGTATTTCATTCAATGGTGGTGCATGAAAACCGTCAGCTATTGAGTCGGGAATAAATTCAACTTTGGCCCCATAAGGTGGATTTTTTTCGAGAACCTCTTTGACTTTGGAAATAGCGAAATTAGCATCTATTCCCGGGGGAATTCTAAAACTTAAATTCAAATCTGTATTGGTTCTGAGTACATTTCCCGCATTCTTTATTGAAGGAATTCCATCTGCTCCGATAATACATAGAGAAGGTTTCCAATTCATTCCTAAAATCATATCTAACGTAGTTTTGGATACAGATTCTAAAGAATCCACTTTAGGGAATGTGTTCCATAATTCATCTTCTAGTATTTGAACGAGATTTTCAGCTTGATCAATGATTTCTGGGGAAATCTCGGTATGTAGTTCGGGAATAAGAATTTCTCCAGTATCTGAATCTTCCACTCTGTCTAATAATATTCTTTGGATTCGAAATGAAGATGGAATTGTGCCACCAGAATTTCCTGAATGAATTCCTTCATTTGAAACCTGAACTGAAAGTGTTCCTGAGACTAAACCCCTGAGGGCCCCAGTAGTCCATATATGTTCATAGTCATGTCCACCACTGTCTAGTACTACAATTAAATCTGGATTTCCTAAATTCGTGGATAGTTTTTCTAAATATGGAGGTAAATGAAATGATCCTGATTCCTCACATGTTTCAATTAAGAAAGTACATTTTGGATGATTAATATTTTGTTCCTGAAGTAGCATTATAGACGCGAGACAGAGATAGCCACCATAACCATCGTCTACTGTCCCTCTTCCATATAGCCAAGGTTCTTTTCTAACAGCCTTAAGTGGATGTAACCCTTCAGACCATAGCTTTGGGTTAGATGGTTGTTTGTCTAAATGAGAATAAAAAATGACTTCTCCCGGTCCTGTGCCATCTATAGAAATTAAGAGTACGGGAGATTTATCTGCTATTGTATGAACTTCATAACTTAACCCGGATATATCTTGTTTTTCGACCCATTTACAAAATAATTCTATTGCAGCATCTAGCTCACCTAAATCTTTCCAATTGGGTTCAAAAAGTGGAGAAAGGGCGTGAATTTCAATTAGTTCTGTAAGGCTGGGTAAAATTGATGATTCCCAAATCTCATCACTACGTTTTTGCATGGATTGTAAATCCAACAACATATTTTTACTGGGGGGGACTTTATTCAAGGATTCTTCTGTTTAATGTTTTATCATCTACTACTGAAGATAGATATATTTTTGCAGCTTTGATAAATATATTTTCTAATCTTGATCTTGCATCATTAAACATTTCTTCTGGATAAATTAGTAATCTACCTGTTACTCCAACTAGTAATCCTGGCAAAACTACTTCTCTTCGTTTATTTTCGGGCTTATTTTTTTCGATTTTTTCCAAAACGCTATGATATAGAGCTAATTGTAGACTATGTGCCATTAGTAAATCATATTCTGCTTGATTAAGTGGTGTAGTCTCATTGCTTCCAAAGGTTTCCATAAGTGGCCCAGAGTCATCCAATACTGAAAAGGCCTGAGAAGTCTTCAAATCAATCGGTCTAATATAAGATTTTGAATTACTTTGCGTACATAGTACTAAATCAATAGACCCGGACATATCTATCTTAACCGAATTGATATTTCTAACTGTTTCTCTCCCTGAAGGGGTCCATCTAGAACGAGTAATTGGGGGAACTTGTATATGATTAGTGAAAAAGAATGGAAATTCTGTTCGGAGTCCATCTACCGAGTGATGGTCAATATTTTCTCCTGAGGTTAATCTCCCTACAATTCCTGAGGAAATTCGATTTAATATCTTATTTATGATTGTCTTTGAAACTTCATAATCAATTCCAAGTGGCATTAATTCATCAAAAACCGTGGAAAGTAATTTTTCATCAAGTAGTCTATTTGGAGAAAATTGAGTCCATGTCGCTGGTAGGTCTTGAAAGGGACCACCAATTACATTACTCGGATTTCCTATTCCGAGCTCTATAATTCTATGAATAATAAGACCTAAAGTGGATGAATCTGGTAAGTTTGATTGTGGATTTATTTCCATCTTTTCATCCCACTCTTTTGTAGAAATATCTGAATTATCTGGATACAGTAAATTAGTAACACCACCCTTAATTTCCATAAAATAGGCCTCAGGATTTCGGTCTACAGTTGAGAGTTTATGGGGGGCAAGAGTAATTCTTGACTGTGATGAAAAATTGAAATGTTTTATGTTTTCTTTAGTTTGGGTATCATGTGCCCTCTTGTTAATATTAATGTGATTTGTGAGTGGTGAATCAATATCAATTGGTGCTTTAATATCAGTGTTAAAGCACTCATGTTTATGATATACAATCAAACTATTTGTTGTTTTATCTCCAGAAATAAATCCATTAGTAGATAATTCTGAGGGGTTAATGAGTATGTTTGTTCCTGATTCTGATTTGGGTTGAGTGGGGAATTCTAGATCATTAGGTTGGAGCCACGGACTAGATATTTCTTTTCTTTTCCATGAAGATTGTCTAATTGCTTCTATCCACATTTGGCCTAATTGTGTTCTTGATTTACTGTATTTCCAAGGAATTTCTAATCCTTTACCTTGTACCCATTCAGTATTCTTTGGTGAACCAACAATTATCAGTTGATTTTGTGCTCGGGTAGCAGCCACATAAAGTAGTCGTCTTGCTTCGGCATCTTTCCTAGAAGAATGGATTTGTCGAGCATGTTTCCATATGGCAGAAATAGGTTTTTCAGAAGCAGACCAAGGATTTGGATTTACGGCGAAAATTTCTGGTGATATAATTATTTTATTTCTATTTTCCAAAGTCATAGAAACTTGTCTATCTGAAAATAAGTCCGCTAAAATCACTACCTTTGATTCAAGGCCTTTAGAAGCATGGATTGACATTAGTCTTACACAATTTTTGTTTGTGATTATTTTTGATTCGGCTGATATGTTAGTCTGTTCTCTTATTTCTCTAATTTTATCTGCTATCACAATTTTATCTCCGCCAAAGTTAGAAGAAATATGTTCTATCAATTCGATGAATTCGGAGATATCTAGAAATGATGAGTCATCATTATTTGCTATCAGAATATCTGAGTAGTCTACTGTATCTTCAATTATTTGAATCAAATTTCCAGATGGAATTTGTGAAATCCATCGTTCAACTAGTTTTCTTTGTCTATCACTAGTAAATTCCCTTAACCTAGACAAAAAGTTAGTTTTTTCTTTGGGTTTTAGGAAATCCTGAAGTTGAAAGTCAGTCATTCCAATTAGTGTAGACCGAGCAACCCAAGCAGCTGCATTTCGTGAATGTGGCCTAGCTAATAACTGAATTAGTCCATCTAAGTCAGAAATTACTTGTCTACTCAATAGAGGTCCTTCTCTATCGGCTTGAGCAGGAATACCTTGATCTCGTAGGTGTCTGATAATTGGATCACGTAGTTTACTTCTACTGGCCATTAAAATCAATATATCTGAAAAATCTAATTTTTCATTTTGTGGAATTTCTTTCCATGTTCCATCTTTATCCATAACTCTTGTAGATTTACCAGAAATTAGAGATTTTACTCTCTTTGAAATCATTATAGCTTGCCTTTCAATTGAGTTTTTGGATAGGATTGAAAAGGGATCATAATAAGAATATAAATCTAAATTTTCTTTATCTTCAACAGAATTTTGCTGAGGACAAATCCACTCAATTATACCTGGTTTATCTTTATTAGATTCTGAAGGGAATAAATTTTGAAAATCGGCATAATAGTCAGATTTAGGAAAAAATCTGTGTCTTGGAGAAAAAATATCTTCCCACCAATTATTCATAACTTTCAATAATCCTGCACTTGTTCTATAATTAACCTGCAGTGAGATTAGTCCCTCACTTCTTCGTTTAATTTCATTTTCAGTGGGGAAATAATCTCCTTCGGGGGAGTTAAAGGGTATCCATTTCTCAATTTGTTTAGAATTACTGAATGTTAATTCTGAAGCTCGGATAATTGAGAAATTGTCTGAAACTAATGAATTTCTACTGGCATCTATACTCCTAAGAACTGGTTTTCTAGTTAATTCTGAGATATTACTAAATTCTTCATTATTTATGTTTCTGAGTATTTTTGAAAATTTCCT
>MDTE01156174.1_pt1 | contig 10081 bp, 6 predicted proteins | sample 811231 | NCBI WGS metagenome assembly MDTE01 (sample SAMN05326651, study PRJNA326480) | marine metagenome | isolation source: seawater | place: Indian Ocean: Red Sea | collected 2010 | reverse complement strand
TATCGCTTATCACAACACACACTAATTAATGTAGCGGCAGAAGCGGCATAACCTTCAACATAAGAATATACGGGTGATTTTAAACGTTCAATTGTATCAATAACATTAAATGTTGGTAATAACTCGCCACCAAAAGATTGAATATGCAAATGTATTGGCTCTTCTGTTTGATCAATATCACACAACGTCCTGGTTAACATTGCACATGTTTCAACAGTCACATCACCATAAAAATAAATACTACGAAGATTGTTTGATTCACCTGTATCGAGTTTCTTAACAGCCCTGCCACCGCCGGAGGCCGCCGTACTATTTATTGGTATAATATGCACGCCTGGAGTGGCAGCAACAGGAACTGTATTTATAATTATTCTACGCGACACATCAATACCAAACACATTTAATACAATAAAAAGCAACCTATACATGTATAGTTTAAAAATTCTTTAAATAGTATCACTAGAACGCACTGCTATATTTGTTGGAGGACCTGCTTGAATTGTTTCAGGCCCAGACACATCGCGACGTAAAGGAGAAAATGACAAGGCAAGATTTGAAGAAGCGAATTCATCATTATGTGGAAAAGGCGTAATTGGGGTGGAACGGGCATGCGCAGAACCAGGACCTTCGCTTTCCGGCCAATATTTAGACCAATTGTTCGATTCTTCTTTCGAACAAGCCTGACTAGTAAGTTCGCGCCGTTCCTCACTAAATTTTTCAACAATATTTTTAATATTTTTTATTTTTTCTAAAACCTCTACCTGGCGACCTTCGGCTTGACTGGAAACAACATCTAATTTAATATTTTCAATATCATCTAACAATTCTTTAAATATACTTTCATCAAATGGTATCGTTTTTGAAATGCATACAAGCAGACTTGTGCATACATTGCTCCAAGCTGTGGATTCATCAATATATGTTTTGTGTAATGTATCATAAGATTCAGATATTTGTTCACATTTCTTAATAAACTCTAGTATTTTTGCAACATTCATTTGTTCTTTCTTTTTAGAAAGAATGTCTCTTGCACTTTTTATTTTGGATTCTGAATCCATTATATTTAATAACATATTATTTACATTTAAAAGGCATGCACCAGAGGGGGGGCGGCCTCTGCGGAAGCATGTTTATGATTTAATAAGTCAAGTTCATATTGATAGACATTACCAGTATCATCATCAACTTCAGTAAAATCAGTATAAGTTATTCTTTCATCTTTGTCATTTAGGATAACTATGCGATGATTTGATGTATCAATATCATATAAAAATTCAGTTTTCATAGATATTTTTTTACTTCCGGGTACATCTCCCGATTTTTTGAAAACTCCATTGTGAAGAACATGATGGTCATAAGTAGATATTATTCCAGAATTTACAACTAAATTTGCATCTTCTCCCGAAAATTTCATAGCTCCTTCAACAACACTATTTCCAAACAACTCATCTCCTATTTTAACATCTTGAATATACTTAAAGTCGCCGTTTCTCATTAATATTCGTGTATTAAATGCAAAACAAGATGCTTTCTTGCGCTTTTTATTTCCCTTCTTTTTCTTTTTGAAACTCTTTTTTCCCTTCTTTTTCTTTTTACGACTCTTTTTCTTCTTCCTTTTCTTCTTTCTACCTAATTTATTAAAAATATTTTTTGCTTTATTGGCCATACCAACAGCGTCTTTAATTTTATTAGGTATTGGTTGTTGAATCGTTTTCGTTGCTGGTGCTCGATCAATACCTTCTGCAAAAAAGTGGTTATAAAAATCACAAGCTTTTACCTCAATAACAGCAACTACATTTTTTTGTTCGTTTATTCTTTCTACTTTCCAATTGTACTTCATGTTTACTCTAGGATCAATTTGTGAAAAAGCTACTGTACAAGCATCCCATGCACTTCGTTCCTTACGTCGGTTTCTCAAATATGTCTTCTGGAATTTTTGTCTAGTTTCTTTATCCATTATATAGTCTTTTAGGTCAGTTGGTCTATAGCATGTATCAATCGCATAACCATTTCCTAGTGTTCTAATTCTATTTCTACAAATTTTTCCTTTGTGTTTAAATTTGTAATAACCAAAAGCTTCCGAATCTGTATTTTTGAATTTTATAGGTGAACCAAATAGTTCAATAAAACATAATATTACAAAACTAACTGTTATAAAAGTACAAGTCATTCTATAATATTTATGATTTTGTGTATAAAGACCATCTTTTACTCTACTAATAAACAATGTCCATGCTTCAGATCTACCAGAACAAATAGGTCCTTTACTTTTTAAATTATTATACAATCTAGTCATATTATTGAATTCGTCTTTCTCTTCATCATCTTTATATACAAAATTATTCATAGCTTCTTCAAGATCTTCATCATCAAGAACCGTTTCGTATTTTCTTATCCATGAACACAATCGGGTTCTATCAATTTCATCTTGTTCTTCAGGCGTTCGCTTCGCCGGCGGCGGCGGCGGTGAATTAGGAGGATCAACCCATCTTGCGCTCGGTGGCGATGAGGCCGTTGCAGGCGAGACTGAGTCTGACTCATCCTCCGGCCCAGAACGATTTTTCTCCTTTCTTTTCTCGTTTCTATCTAATTTTTCTGCTAATTTAGCAAGTTTTGGCGACAGCAGATTCTGCTCCGCGGCCGCCGGCGCGGGGGCCGCGGGCTCGCGTGACTCATTCAGATGGGGATATTTGTCAACTCCCGAAACCGCCGCCCAATCAAACATGTCTTCAGCTTTGCGTCTAGGGGCACCACCTACACGGACATTGGCCTGCGGACCGGTATCATGAATGGGATTTTTAGTCTCGGGTGGTCTTGTCCATTCGGGTGACTCGACCGCGGCGGCGCCCGGGGTGTCAGCTCCACTTGCGTCCGTCGAAGCAGCGCTGGCAGTGGACACTCTCTTTTTAGCTGATTCTGGTGCATCTTCTAGCTCGCCGCCACTCGCGTCATTAAAGGCGGTGGGGTTGGTTGACACTCTCTTTTTAGCTGATTCTGGCGCTGCGGTCTCCTGCTGCGCATTTAATCCAACATCATCTACTGCAATTACTTTTGATTCTCCAACGGCGACTGGTTTATTATTGCTGTTTCCGTCGTCGTCGTTGCCTGACATTTTTGAAAATTGTTTTTTAGCGTGTAAATACTTTTCATATATATACCCAACTATAAAAACACAAAAAAAGATACAAATAGTTGATAATTGTCCAAACCAAATATAAGAAAAATGAATAGGAAGCCACAACAAAAACCCAATCATTTTATATACATCTCTAACTGATTTCAGTGGTGCTCTTGGTATTAACTTAAATATACATAATGCGACGACTAATAATAGCATTGATACTATTGTTGAACCAAATACAGTTTCATATCCCTCTATTCCTTCATATTCAGGTGGATTGTCGTTAAAAACTTGTTTATCACAATCTTTGTGAGGGTCGAGGTCGCTAGCGACCGATTCTTTCTTGGTGCAAATCGCACTCGTCGTCGCGCCAGCGCGCGATGTTGTGGTGCTTGTTGTGGGATGGTAATATAAAAATTCCTTCTCTCCAAGTGCTCTTTCACTTTTAATAGGTGGACATAGATTTTTAACTTTATTAAAATTTTGAGGGTCAATATCAACAGGTTGTTGAAAAACAATTGTTTTGTTTTTTTTGTCATTATAAATGTAATAGGCCGTATCAGATGGTAATACTTGCTGCGCAGACCATTCTTTTGAAGTTCTAATTTTAACTGTTTTATCTACATTGAATTGACCAACCTGAACATTCAAAAATTGTGAGAAAAAATCCTGAGAATCACAAAAACCCCTTGTTGTTCTTAAAAAAAAGGAGATTATTAAATTATTATCTCTTCCTTTGTGTATGAAAGTACATTCGCCTATTATTGTAGGATCGTTAGGATAACTAATATGTCTTCTTTTTCCAATAAAAATTTTATCTAACTTATAAGGGCTATTGTTAAAATACACATCCATACTCCCATTTCCGATATATTTGAAATATAGATGACCTTTCTTATTATATACATATTCGATATCACCTTTTGAATATGTACATCTGAGTCTACACAATAAATCACATCTTATAGAACGAGCCGGATCTATTATAATTGGTTCTAATGATGAAACATTTGTTGACATTACTCTATATCACAAAATTTACTCGGAGCAAAAAAGCGAATTTCTACGTATATATATTCTCTTAACATCAAGTTCTTCTCTTATAATTTGATATAAAAGCTGTTTAGTAGAAGCTTTTAATTTAGGTTGTTCAAGTATATAAAAGCTTTTTCCTTTTTTTGCTATTTTCATACGAAAGCCCATTTTGTATATATAATATAAATACGCATTTATCTTGTTTTTTTAATAATTTAAATGATAATATGGTGACATTCAGCGAATTGATTCAACGAAGAAAGGATCTACATAAATATAATAATAAAGATGTAGAAAGAAAGATTACTACTGATGGTATAAGAGAGAGTAGAAGAGGAGAAAACTACTTGGTATATAGCGGAACAATTACACCTGTAGATTATGGTTCGACTGTGGAATTAAGTTTAGAAATGGATGATGTTCCCGGTAATTTATATATTAATCTTAAAACATTGCAGACATCAGAAGTAAAAGCTATTTTGTCATCTGTATTACTAAGTTTATATACGTTCTTTGAAGCATCTGATATACATATAAATAGTTTCAATTTCACTGAAGGTAATAACGAAACATTAAATGTTAGTTTTGTAACATCAATTAAAAATAAAAATGGTTTACTTGTAACATCAAATGATTTAGACTTAACAAGTCAAGGTCCTCTACCATCATTAATAAACGTAATTGAAAATTCTTTTGTAAATACAGCAAACTCATCTCTTGAAGAAGGTGACACAGAATGGATACCTGATGATTTTAATATATTAGATATTACAATGTCAGCTTTAACACCCGAACCGGAACCAGAACCACAACCAGAACCGGAGCCTGAGCCTGAGCCGGCTCCGGAGCCTCAACCAGAACCAGAACCTCAGCCTGAGCCGCAGCCTGAGCCGCAGCCAGAACCACAACCGGCTCCCGAACCACAACCCGCTCCAGAACCACAACCGGCTCCTGAACCACAACCCGCTCCAGAACCACAACCGGCTCCTGAACCACAACCCGCTCCAGAACCAGTTCCACAATTTCCGCCAACTGGCTATGAAAATTATAAAGCAGCGGCCCGTATTACAAACGAAGGCAAATTACAAATGAGATTAAATGATACTGTATTTAACGAAAAGACTTTCAGTGGAGCACGCAATCCGGATGATCCCCTGTATCTATGGGGAATATTAGGTTCTTTTATTTTTAGCGCCGATAATATGGGTACTTTCATCGACGACAGTGGTGTAGACCGCAATTCAGCATATACTTGGGAATCTCAAGGCGGAAATAATCAATATACTTTAGCAGTAAATGCTATTGATGGTGTAACGCAAGATTCCGATATGTATCAATTTACAAAAAATACTTGGACAACAATATCAACTGGTATTGTTAATGGCCAAGTAAGAGAAGGAGATCCACCACCATTTACATATATTTCATTAATGCCCAATTATACATATGCTAGTCAAGGTAATCCATTCACAGCAATTGGTGGTTCGAGCAATAATGATTTCATTGTTGTTAAGGCGGATGGTGTAACAATACAAGAGTAATTCAAATAAAAAATTATATAAATTAATAACCTATGGTGCAGCCACCTTTTAACCATATGATGTTTTCAAAAAATATTACCATAACAGATTTCAATTATGGCACACCAGAAAATGGTTTTCAAGATGCTGATTTAACACCCTTTTTAAAATGGTATAGAAATATTCCTGGTGGAATCAGTCCATATAATAACGGTTTATATGAACCGAAACATCCTTATACACATCTAGTATTTGTAAATAATATTACTAGAACAGATTTCAATTATGGTACAATAAATAGTGGGTTTACAGACGGAGACCTAACTCATTTTCTTAAATGGTATAGAAACCAATCAGATGGTACAAGTCCTTATTACGAAGTACCACCCCCAGAGCCACAACCAGAACCAGAGCCTCAACCAGAACCAGAACCACAACCAGAACCTCAGCCAGAACCAGAGCCAGAGCCAGAACCACAACCAGAACCTGAACCATATGCTGATTTACGTGTTTTAATGGACCAAAGTACTGGTATGATAACATTAGTTGGAATGAATGAAGAATCTTTAACTGATTTAAAATTAAAAATTGTTCAATTAGTATTCGATGATTCATATGGCTGTGACGGAAATACTTATAATTGGGATACAACATCATTCAATGATAATAGCGATTGGTTACTAGAAAACTCTGGTAATTTTGGGAATAATGTAGTAGTTAATCAAGATGTTAATTATATCGCAAATTGTCTGACTAAAGCAACTGTTATTAATGTTAAAGATAATATTATTAATTTAATTCATATTGGTAATGCGACTGGGGGAGGCCGACCAAAATTAGACACGTTATCCAATCTTACTCAAGTAGTGTTATATAATCCTAATTATACTTCAAATCAAAATAAAAATATAACATTTAGAAAAGAGCCTTTTATAAATGAACGTCGCTTAACAATTATCAATTCTTAAAAAATATAATTTATTTTTTAATGGAATCACTTATTCAATTTAACACCAGTCCTATAATATTTTATACAACCAATATTTCAGGAAATCATCATAAATATCAACAAAAACAAATATTTTTATCAAACTATTCTACTAATTTTAAAGTATCTTTGTATTTGATGTTATTTGGAATAGATTCTAATTGGTCTAACTGGGAAATACTGGATGTTTATACTCCATCTGTTAAAAGCGATAGACTGTATTTTTTTTTTACGAACTATCAAGATTATACTGATTATACTGAGAACAAATGGGGGGATCAGGAGCTCAGAGATTATATGAAAAAAAAAATTTTTGAATATAAATATTCAACTGATTTCAAAATATCTTTATTTTCAATGTTGAGTTGTGTGTCTGCAAGTCATCAAATTACAGATATTTATAAACCGATTCCAATTCTTAATTATGATACGAAATATTCATTACTTTATGAACCACATCCTGAAGATTATAAACTAGTTGTTAATAATGAACGAGCGACTGCGGGAAAATTGAATATTCAAAAATTAGAAGCAAATATAAGCAACACATATTGGTCTGGAGATGTAAATCAAGATGGTGTAGTTGACTACGGGGATTTAAGTTATCTCATGGCATGGTTGTCTCTTGGTGGAAATATTAATAATATGATAGTTACATCAACTAGTGGATATGAATATAAAATTGAAAACATTAACTATGGTGATTTAGATAAGGATGGAAACATATCGTGGACTGATTTTCAGTATTTAATGAGTTTTTTATCATTAGGTGGTAGTATAACAAATACACAAGTTTTTTCTACGGGTGATAGAGAATTCAAAATAGAACTATATACAATAGAACCCGAGCCGGAGCCTGAGCCTGAACCAGAACCGGAACCAGAACCAGAACGATATCCCGATGGTGATGAAATAACGATTAGTCTATTCGCATCTGACGAATTTGGGGACGGGTGGAATGGTGCTGATTGGTATATTATTCCAACGGATGATGGACCGAATAATAGAGGATTTGTATATATAAATCAAGGCACCAGTAATAATTTAGAAAATAGTGAATTTACAAAAGCAGTTGATGAAAATGGTAATACTATAGAAGGCTCATTCAGTTGTACTATTACAAATGGTTTTAGTACTATATTCACATTTTTGCTTGAATATGGCGATTACTATATTAATGTTGGTGGTGGAGTATGGGATGATGCATTCTCTTCTGAAATTTCATGGCAAATTACAGGAGTAAATGTGTCATATAGTGGTTCAGGAACAACTAACGATTTATTAGTATCAATATTACCACCCCCCCCAGAACCCGAACCGGAGCCTGAGCCTGAGCCGGCTCCGGAACCAGAAGCTCTGTATCCAGAGCCAGAGCCACAGCCTGAACCAGAACCTGAACCAGAAATTCAAAGTACTAATATACTAATTTTATATAAAATTAACGACATAAATCTTTCTGATTTATCAATAAACCAACGCGAAAATATATTAAATGAAACAAAAGTGTATTTTTCAGATAATAACGATTTCCTATCAATAGAAGACATTAATATAATATTTGAATCAGATTCAAATATTATAAATTTTTATGTACAAATTAGTCTTTACAATTATATTGAAGATAATCAATTATATATAGCATTGATTGATAGTTTTTCAGTTAGTTCTGATACTAGAACAACGATTGAAAATCTATTCAAACAATACATAAATAATTCATATATAGATGAAGAAATTACTATCGTAATAAACGATAATTCACCACCTGAACCAGAACCAGAACCAGAACCGGAACCTGAGCCGGAACCTGAGCCTGAGCCAGCTCCGGAGCCAGAACCTGAACCGGAGCCGGCGCCTGAGCCGGAGCCGGAGCCAGAACCGGAGCCTGAGCCGGAACCTGAGCCTGAGCCAGAAGCGTTGTATCCAGAACCGGAGCCTCAGCCTGAGCCCGAGCCGGAGCCAGAAGCAATGTATCCCGAACCAGAACCGGAACCTCAGCCGGAGCCTGCTCCGGAGCCTCAGCCAGAACCAGAGCCGCAACCAGAACCACAACCAGAACCAGAGCCAGAACCGGCTCCAGAGCCTTCTCCAGAGCCAGAACCTGAACCTGAACCTGAGCCAGAAGAAATTATGGTTACGCAAGCGATAAACATACCAACTGGTTGGTCTTGGATATCTTTCTATGTTGAATTATCAAATAGATATTTATATGATCTTGAAGTCGATAATGAAACAAATTTAATTGATGTAAAAATAAAAGGACAGAGAGGGCGGGTAGACTTTGAATCAACGTATATTGAAGGTTGGGGATGGTATCCCGATAGATTATCAACTCCAGGAGAAAATGATGGAACTTGGGCAAATGGATTTGGTTTTCAAGTATATAATCCAAATCCAGTTGTTAACGTGTCTATGACAAATTATGTTCCCGATTCAATAAATATTACATTAAGACCTGGCTGGAATTGGATTGGATTCATTAATACTGAAGATAAATATATTGGAGATATAATTACTAATGGTAAAAATGGTTATTCTATTAAGAGCAAAGAACAATCTCCTGTTGCAACAGAATATTATGATGTTGAAGGTTTTAATGGATGGATTCCCGATGATTTTGTAATTAAACCCGGAACAGGCTATGAATTTTATTTAGATCCAAATGAATTTAGTGAAAATGAAGTTATAACAATTACAAGATAAACAATATACAACTTATAATATTTTCTATAGTAATATGGCCTACGAATTCCCTTTACAGACTACTATCACCAATCCAACAGCAATAGTATATGCTATTATTATCAAAGATGGAACACAAATAGAAAGTGGGCTTGTTGCAGCATTTTACAATGATGATATTCGTACTCCGGGTGGTGGTAATGGTTTTAGTTATTTCCCAATACCAGGAAACCAACATTACTACGCAACACTAAATATTGGTTTCCAAGTAAGTGAAGCAAGTGAGTTACAGTTTACTATGAAATATATGGATATTAATACTGGAGAAATTTTTGAATGTACTCCTAATATAAATATAGCAGCGAACGGAAGTTTAGGAAGCGCCCAAATTCCGGAAGAATTTAATATTGTTACACCCAGTCCAGAGCCAGAACCAGAACCTGAGCCTGAGCCTGAGCCTGAGCCGGCTCCGGAGCCTGAGCCTGAGCCGGCTCCGGAGCCAGAACCACAACCAGAACCACAACCAGAACCGGAGCCGGCGCCTGAGCCGGAGCCGGAGCCAGAGCCGCAACCAGAACCACAACCGGAACCAGAACCGGAACCAGAACCGGAACCAGAAATTCCTATTTATTTTCCTCCTGATGGACCATATCCTCCATTCTTTCAACCAGAGCCAGAGCCAGAGCCACAACCAGAGCCAGAGCCTCAACCAGAACCACAACCAGAGCCAGAACC
>MDTE01056446.1_pt1 | contig 10081 bp, 6 predicted proteins | sample 811231 | NCBI WGS metagenome assembly MDTE01 (sample SAMN05326651, study PRJNA326480) | marine metagenome | isolation source: seawater | place: Indian Ocean: Red Sea | collected 2010 | reverse complement strand
GGAGGAAATGAAACGCGGGGGTGGCCTGATCACGCGGCGAGACCTCGACGACTACCGCGCCCGCGTCCGATCGGCTGTTCACGGCACCTTCCGCGGTCATGACATCTACGGTGCTCCGGCCCCCAGTTCCGGTGGCACCTGTGTCGTTCAGATGCTGAATGTGCTCGAGCATTTTGACCTCCGGAAGCACCCGCGCTACTCGGCTCGCAATCTGCACGTAATGGCCGAGACGATGAAGCGGGCCTACTGCGACCGTGCCCGCCACCTGGGTGATTCGGACTTCGTCGATATCCCCTCCCACCTGGTCTCGAAGTCCTACGCCGCCAAACTGGCCGGCCAAATCGATCTCAAAACAGCTACCCCCAGTGAGAAGTTGGCCCCCGAGATCCGGATCGCCGACGAATCTCCCCAGACCACGCACTTTTCAGTTGTCGACCGTCGCGGAATGGCCGTTTCCAACACGACCACCCTGGAAGGCAGTTGGGGAGCCAAGATCGTCGTCCGGGGAGCGGGTTTTGTTTTGAACAACGAGATGGGGGACTTCAACTGGTTTCCCGGCCACACCGATCGCCGTGGCCGCATTGGAACGCCGGCCAACCGCATCCGGCCTCGCAAGAGAATGCTCAGTTCCCAGTCTCCGACGATCGTGGCGCGCAACGGACGGCCGGTGCTGGTCACCGGCAGCCCCGGCGGCCGCACCATCATCAACACCTCTCTGCAAATGGTCCTCGGCATCGTGGAATTCGGCCAGGATCTGCCGTCAGCGATGAGAGCTCCGCGGATTCATCATCAGTGGCTGCCCGACCGTTTGATCCTGGAAAACCACGGTGGGACCAACATCTCGAACGACGTGGTAAAAACACTCAGGGCGATGGGCCACACAGTCTCCACCCGGTCCCGCGGCAGTCACCAGGGCGACGCCCACTCGATCCTGGTCGACCACAAATCCGGCCGCCTACACGGTGTGGCAGACTGGCGACGAAATGGTCTTGCCGCAGGTTTCTAGGGAACCGGGGCTTCGCCATCCGGGTCCTCACGGGTGCCGTCTGACGACGATGTCAGCCAGTCGGCCAGGGGCTCGCGGCAACTTCACCAGTGCGACCAGAATCCCCAGCAGGATCAACACCGCACAGACTCCGAAGCTGATTCGAAATCCCAATGCGGTACTCGTCATGTCACCCAGTTGCCAACCAGCGTCCCTGACCGAATCGGCAATCGCACCAAACAGGTATCCGGTCGGAGCGGCCGGCACCATCAACAGCGTGACGAACGCCATGTTGCGTCGAATGTCACCGGGCCGGGACGCCGAGAGGATGTAGTTGGGAGCATAAACGCCGACCAATTCGCCGGCCCCGTACAGTCCAAACGCCACCAGGTAGGCCGTTCCGGTCGCAAAGATGGCCCAGACCTGGGCCAACAGGAAGATGGTCGCCGTGGCCACCAGGCCCTGACGAGGATGAGAGCGAGTCAACAGCCAGCCCAGAACGGCCCCGGCCACGACCTTGAACCCGAACCTCAGGGCATTCTGCATTCCGGCGAACTTGGCCGGCTCGTCGCCCAGGACCTCGGGCGAAAACAGGTTCATGTTCGATGGGATCGTGTTGCCCGAATACACCAGCACGGTGACCACCGTCGCCAGCAGCAACACCCGCTGGGTCAGGATCGGACGGAAGTGATACAGGAATCCGGCCGCCGACACTGCCGCCGCCAGGTATCCCCCAAACCGGTACAGAGGTGTCCCGGTGAACTCACCGGCCTGGACCAGGCCGATTGATGCCAACATCATCGGCAGCCCGACCAGCAGGCCCAGCACCTCGCCGATCGGCTCACGTGACGGCTCACTCTCCACCTCGGGCAACTTGAAGAACCACGACAGGACAGAAGCGATGACCATCACCGGCACACCACAGGCAAACAATACGACAAAGCCATCCAGATTCTCGGAGCTCTTGAACTCCAGGCCGAAAAACGTCCCGCCCATCAAGACCGCCTGTGCGAAAGACCCAATCACGGCCAGAACCGGCCCGGCCCCGAAAGCCAACCCGAGTGCCAAACCCCGTCGCCGTTCGTCGGACCCACGACCGACCATCTCCCACAGCAGTGCAATCGCCGTCGGTCCAGCGGCGCCCGAGACGGCTCCTTGCAGAATCACCACGCCGAGTTTCACCGAGTCTGCCACGGGCATCGACAGCACCAGTGCCGTGACGCCCAACATCGTTGCCGTCGAGCCGTAACAGATGCTGAGGTTTCGGCGGAGTGACCCGATCCCCGGTGACAGCCAGGCCAGCAAAACCGGCATCGCCGTCAGGGCAAAAAACATCGTCGCCGGCAGGTTGGCTACGCGGGCATCCGCCCCGAGTTTCTCGCACAACGACGCCTGGGTGATGCCCACGTACAGTACCGGAGCCGCCAGGTACTGCATCCCGGTGCACAGTGCAAACAGCACCAGGTTGTTCAACTGCACCCGTCTTGGCAGCGAACACTGTTCACTGGAATCCTGGACCGGGGTGTTCTCCAGATCACTCATCGGGACACTCGTTGCGGGATTCCTGCTCTACAGAGGAAGCGACACGACCTGACCCGACTGGGCTGATCGCAGACACGCCTCACAGATCTCGACCGCCTTGCGGCCCTCAGCACCGCCGACATGCGGCGGTCGCTGTTCCCGGATGCTGTTGACGAAGTCCTGGATCACTCCGGCGTGGGGAAACAGCCTGATTGGAGACTTCGGTTCCTTGAGGTAATCGAATCGCTCGGGCTCGTAGATCCGTTCCCACGACTCGCCCTGCCCGAGATCGAGGAACTCGAAATTCTCGAGATCAAACATCGCGTCCCGGCCGAAGACCTGGAACCGCACCTCGCTGGAGGGCAAGCTGGGAGCGGGCAACTCGGCGGTGATCCACATGTGAGCCTGGATGCCGTCTTCGAAACCGATCTGGGCCATCACCGAAAGGTTCGGCGTGTCCAGGTCGCTGAAGGTCGTCGACTGGGCGTAGACGCTGACCACCTCGCGGCCGGTCAGCCACCTCAGGAAATCGGTGTTGTGCGAGGCCATCCCCATGAACAGGCCACCACCAGCAGGGTCAAACATCCACTGGCGATCATCGAACAGTTCGCGGGTCGTCGGCAGCGGAAAGGCCGAGACCGTCCGCATCATCTGGATCGGACCGATTACGCCATCGTCGATCAGTGCCTTGGCCTTCATCGTGATCTTGCGGTATCGCTCGGTCTTGACCACGGCGAGATTCACCCCGGCCGCTTCACAGGCGGCGATCATCTCGTCGCACTCGGCGATTGTCGGCGCCATCGGTTTCTCGGCCAGCACGTGCTTCCCGGCAGCAGCCGCCTTGCGGGTCAGTTCAGGGCGATCCTGGTCCGGCGTGGCCAGCACCACCGCATCGATGTCGTCTCGGGCCAGCAACGCATCGACGTCCGGTTCGGCCGGAACCTCGTAATCCGCTGCCAGCACCGGTGCCCGACGCCCTCCGGCAATCGCCACCAGGTGACAGCCCTCGGTGTGGTTCGCCACGGACTCACTGTACGTGATCCCCATGAAACCGCTGCCAATCATCCCAACACCAACGCTGTCCATGGTCTTCCGTCCTAATCAGTGAGCTTGATTTCCACGCGATCCAGCACGGGGTACCGATCGCCATTGTCGGAACTGAACGTGGCACGGTACTGCAGAACACGTTCATCGGGCAACAGTGTGAACTTCCTGCCCTGGACCGCCTGCCACGGACGGGAGGCCAGTTGTTTCCTGGCCGCGGCCGCCCTCACCGCGATCGACAGTCCGCCACCCCGGGGCACATCCGCCTCGACCCGCACCCGGCCGCGCCTGGCTTCTCCGTCCCACTCCAGCGTCCGCGACACAAACGTCTCGCGGTAACTCCGATCCATCACATTGCCAATATCCAGGGCCCACATCAGGTGGGTTCCGTTGGTCGGCAGTCGAGTCATCCGCGGGTTCCGGAAGCGGTGCCCGTCGTTGTAGAAGACACGAGAGAAGGCCCGGTGATTGCCGTGCCGGGTATGACAGGCAACGGCCAGGTCGATCAGGCCGTCGCCATTGAAGTCGCCCGCCAGCGAGTCATTGACCGAATCGCAGATCAGGGTCGAACGGCGACGGGTGTGAAACCCCGTGGCAGAACCCCAATAGATGTGGCAGGCCAGATCCTCACGGGTCAGTTCGCCGCTGTGCTGGGGTGAAAAAATATCGAGATGGCCGTCACCATCGAAATCGGCAATCGTCCGCCCCAGCGGCGAGAAGCCGGGCAGCCACTGCGAATTCGACTGCTGGAAGCCTCGGCGGCGATCGCCCCAGAAAATGCGACTGCCCATGTCACGGATGACCGACACCGGATCGGCGTAGGTCCCAGCAAACAGGTCGACCTGGCCGTCCCCATCCAGGTCGGCCGCACTCATGCCCAGCACCCCGGCCAGGTTGAGCAGCGATGACCGTTTGACAGAAAATCCGTCACGTTGTCCCCACAGGATCCGGATGGTGTGCTGGGACCGCGAACCGTGAGCAATATCCAGCCAGCCGTCGTCGTTGAGATCGGCGACGACGTGCTCCTGAGAGTACCCCGGCTTGTCGAACTGCACCCGGCGACCGTGGCCATACCCCTTGGCAGAACCGTAATAGATGAACAACTGGTCGACCTGACCCGGCCCTTCGGGAGCAAACGCCTCGAGAACAAGGTCGAGCCATCCGTCACGATCCAGGTCAGCCACGCTGCTGGTGCCGAGGTAGTGCTCGTGAATCACCGAGCGACGCTTCTCCAGATCGTAACCGTTCTTGCCACCCCAGAAGATGTTGACTCCCAGCGTGTTTTTTCCGGGCGTATCGGTGTGCGAGTGCCCAGAATTGAGCAGCACAAGATCGACGTGGCCATCCGCGTTCAGGTCAGCCGCACTCGACTCGTAACCACTCTGAAAGGGAATCTTCCAGACCCGCTCTGGGTCAAAACCGTCCCGTCCGCCCCAATAAACATGAACCGGCACCGCTTCGTCGTACCGCCCGCCGATGCTGTTGGAGAACACAACCCGTCCCCGGCTTCCAACCTTGTTCGCCGAAGCAATCGCCACATCCGTCGTCCCGGACGTGCGGAAGCCGCCGGCAATTTCCCTGAAACCCCGTTTCCCATCCCCCAGCCATGCTCGCGACTTGCCATTGAAGGTCCCGTTGGCCTGGTGAACCGCTACGGCGAGGTCATTGTGCCCGTCACCATCCAGGTCGCCGATCGCCGATGCCGCCGCTGCGGGTGCGGCCAACCTGAGTTGCCGATCCCGTGAGAACAACGGCCCCTTCGCCCCGGCCGATCGTCCCCACAACACGATCACGGCATCTCGAGCCCCCTGTCCGGCCCCGGCCTGCTCACCACCTGCGGCTCGTGCGGAACTGAAGCGAGTCAGCACAAGATCGGGGGAGTTGTCGTCATCGACACGCCCCACGACAACCTGTGAAGCGGCATGCGCCGAATACGACTCGGGCGGAAACCACTTTCGCTTGCCACCCGAACGCACCGCCCACAGTGCTTCCCCCGACGTGCCGACAACCAGGTCTGACCGCCCATCGCCATCCACATCGCCTCCCGCCACGCACAACCCCACATTTCCTGGCAGATCGACGTCCTGCCGTTGTGTCTCGGACCAGAATACGGTCACCAGTCCATCAGACCTCAAGACCGCCAGGTCGTCGGATCCATCGCTGTCAAAATCCGCCGCGGCAATCTCGACCGCCTTCTCGACGCCCAGATCGGTGAATCCGGCCGCCGAGAAACCTCTGCTGCTGCCGTGGAACACGCGAATGATTCGCCCGTCGGGCTGAGCGATTCGCCAGCGACCACCGCCCAACACCGCAATGTCCGCCCAGCCGTCGTGATTCAGATCAACAATCCGAACGCTGGCGGCCTCGTTCATCGGCAGCCCACTGGTGACCCGCCTTCCCGACCAGCCTTCCGGTCCTCCCCAGGCAACCGAGAGGAAGCGTCGGGGGTGGTGCACACCGATCGCGTTGGGACAGAACACCGCATCCAGGTGACCATCCTTATCCAGGTCTCCCAGAACCACCCGCTGTGAACCTTCGACCGGCAGGTCGTGACTCACAGCTGCAGCTTTCTCGTCGACCATGCCCACCGTAGCCGGCAGCATCTGGTAAGTGTCGTGAGTGCAGTTGAAAACGAGATCCAGATGGCCGTCGCTGTTGAGATCAAAGCGATTGATCGTTCGCACGGTGCCGTCACGAGCGACATACAAATTGACCCCACCGCCCCCCAATCTCCCGGCAGAAAAATGCTCGAACGTCTCGTCGACGAACCGACCGGGTTCGCCACCGGTGGCGGGCGTCGCCGACACCATTGCAAGTCCCATCACGACCACTATCGGCAGGATTTGACCAAGCATTCGACTCACGGCACATTCTCCGTCAACAAGATTGATCACGTCGGCCCTCAGTGTACGACCCCGCGCTCGCGCATTCACCTCGTGCCAACACCTTCCCACCGTTGTTCTCCGGGGAAACTGGCCTTCGCCGGCCGAGCGAAGGTAGACTAGGCTGGTTGCACTGACTCCCGCCGATCACCGCCCCATGCTGACCGTACTCGGAAATCCTCGTCGAACCTGCCAGGGGCTGGACCGCCGCGAATGGCTGCAGGTCGGTGGTGCCGGCCTGTTCGGTGCTCACGAAGCACTGGCCCGCGCCGCCGAATCGACGGGTAACAACAGCACCGGCGGCAAGGCCAAGGCCGTGCTGTTTGTCTTCCTCTACGGCGGTCCCAGCCAACTCGACACTTTCGACATGAAGCCCGACATTCCCCGGGCTTATGGCGGTCCGTTTCGGCCGATTGATGCCGTGACACCCGGCCTGAGGATTTGCGAACACCTGCCCCGGTTGGCGGCACGATCGGATCGTTATGCCACCATTCGCACGGTCACGCACCCGCAGAATGACCACAACGGCACGCACTTCATCCAGACCGGCCACACCATCCCGCCGGCCAACCGGGGAGCTGCCAACGTGGCCGCCACCAATGTCGACTGGCCCGCGTTCGGCTCGGTCATCTCCTACCTCGACCACCAGGCGTCTCCGACCGGCCAACTCGATTTCCCACCCTACATCTACTTGCCCCAACGACTCGGGCATTACGCCGGCTACGACATCAACGGCCAGTACGCCGGCTGGCTGGGCAAGGCGTACGACCCGATGGCCACCGCCATCCCCAAACAGCATCCTCAGGACAACCCGTTTTTCCGTGACTGCACCGACAAGGAACTCGACTTCCGACTCACCGGCCTCGACCCGCTACCCGGAATCACTCTCGACCGACTCAACACGCGGCACCGACTGCTCACCCAGCTCGAATCACGTCGCCGCGAACTCGACTCCTCACCGGCCACTCGCACCTACACCGCACAGCAACAACAGGCTCTTGGGCTGATTCATTCCACCGACATCGCCCGGGCCTTTGACATCCGGCAGGAACCCGACAAACTCCGGGACACCTACGGTCGAAATCTCTTCGGCCAGTCCCTGGTGATGGCGCGACGGCTGATCGAATCGGGAGCACGCTTTGTCACTGTCGGATGGGACATGACCGTTCGCGGCGACGACACGACCAGTTGGGACAGCCACCGCGAGTTGACTCGCATCAATCGCGACCACCTGCTTCCGGGACTCGATGTCGGCCTCTCAGCCCTGCTGGACGACATGGGGCAGACCGGCCTGCTTGACGAGGTACTGGTAATCACCGGTGGCGAGATGGGCCGCACGCCGAAGTTCGAGAACCGGGGTTCCCAGGACGGCCGCGACCACTGGTCGTACTGCTTCCCGATGCTATTGGCGGGGGCCGGCGTCCAGGGCGGACTGATCCACGGAGTCTCCGACAAGCATTCCGCCTACCCCACCGAGCTTCCGGTGACTCCGGCTGACCTCGCCGCGACCGTCTACCACTCGCTGGGCATTCCGCCCGACACGCGAATCCCCGATGCCCAAGACCGCCCGACCCCCTTGGTCGAAAAGGGACGTCCATTGACCCGCCTGTTCAGTTGATCATCACAGGGCACGAGCGGTGAAACACACGGACCCGTTGTTCTGGAACTACGCGCTGGCCTACTTTCTGATCGGGGGCGGGGCAATTGCCCTCGTTCTCGAAGTCCTGGTCGGCGGCACATCGGGCTGGACCGGGATGATCATGGCCTGGCTCGGCGCGATGGTGCTGACGGCGGCCATGAGGAAACCACGAAACGAATGACCGGGTTTCCGCCGGCCCGACTCACTTTGGCAGCGGCGTATCCACCGCGATCACCCACCATGCCACCGGCCCAGCTTCGTCGGTTGCAAATCGCTCGAGCAGCCCGTCGTCGAGAATTCGGAACGAAGCGATTCGTCCACTGGACTCACCCGCTGCGTACAGGTAACGCCCCGTCGGATCGATCGTGAACGACCGGGGCGTCTTTTCTGTCGGCACCTGCCCCAGCGATGTGGCACGACCTGTCTTCTGGTTCACGGCATAACAGGCAATGCTTTCGTGCCCCCGATTGGCCACGTAAACGAATCGCCCGTCGGGGGACATTTCGCATCTCGCCGTGGCATTGGCCCCCTTGTTGAAGTCTGCGGGCAGACTGCTGAGAGTCTGGAGCGATTTCAACCGCCCGGTTTTCGTGTCCACCGAATACACGCCCAGGGAATCCCCGGCCTCGTTGCTTGTGTAGGCCCAACGATCGCTCGGATGCATCACGATATGACGTGGATGTTCGCCCTTGGGGCGAGCGACGAACGGCGGATCCAGAGCCGTCAGACGCCCCCTGTCCCGGTTGAAGGCGAACTGGTGGATGCGATTGCCGCCCGTATGAGGAACAAACACGAATCGGTCCTTCGAGTCGATGGCAACCCCGTGGGCCTTTTCCGCCGTCGGAATCGTCTGCAGCGGCTCTCTCGAGATTCGCCCCTGCTTGTCGAGACTGTGGACTGTCACCTTGTTCGAGATGTAGTAAGCCGAAATCAGGAACCGCCCCGAGGAATCCGGTTGCATGTACGCCGGATCGTCACCGCCGGGCACCACGCTCAGAGCCGTCAGATGTCCGTTGGCAGGATTGATCCGAAAGCTGGCCAGTTGACCGGTCGAACGAAACGACACGAACAGCGTCCGCCGATCCGGCGACACGTTCATCTGGGCCGGCTCGGCCGGCGTCGAGATCTCGTCCAGTCGGACGAGCTTTCCCGAAACCGGCATTCTCATGTAGGTCAGGATCTTCTTTTCCCGCAGCAACGAAGCGAACAGCCACGAAGCGGATTCAGCACGGGCCACCGACATGCAGTTTCCCGGCGTCGCCGCAAGCACAGCCGCCAACAACACGAGAACCAGCGGCCGGGGAATGAAGCGGTGCGTCATGGTTTGACCGATCTGCAGAGGAAACAATGATCGTCAGAATTATCTCTGAATGAGCACCCCCACGTCGAGTCGCCGAGCCAGCCGTGGTTGCGTCGATTCGTTGATTGCTCGAGAATCGCTGCTGTCGCCTTCCACTGCATTTTGTGGGCAGTCATCCTCTACCGCCCACCGGACACGCCGTCGATGCCCTCTGCCCTGCCGATAGCCACAGCCTGTGTCCTGGGCGTCCTCGGCACGACTCTCAATGCGGCCGAGCCTCCCGGCCGCGTCTCGTTCGAACGGGACGTGGCACCTCTGTTCCGCTCGGCTTGCATCGGTTGTCACAGCGGCTCCGACGCCAAGGGCGGCCTCGACCTGACCACCACACGTACGGCCATGGCCAGGGGAGACGACGGCCCCCGGATCGTTCCCGGCCAACCCGCCGCCAGCCCCTTGCTTGATCGGCTGATCGACGGGTCCATGCCACCCAAGGGGAAGTCGCCACGGCCGACAGCCGTCCAGATCGAGCGGGTGAGACACTGGATCCAACAGGGAGCCGCCTGGCCGCCCCGCCTGAAACTCAGCCGCTACGACATGACGACTGACCGCTGGGCTGGCCGGGACTGGTGGTCGTTGCAGCCGATCCACCGCCCGGCCCCACCCCCTCTGCCCAACGGGCTAACGGCCGCCAACCCGATTGACCGTTTTGT
>MDTE01176996.1_pt1 | contig 10082 bp, 9 predicted proteins | sample 811231 | NCBI WGS metagenome assembly MDTE01 (sample SAMN05326651, study PRJNA326480) | marine metagenome | isolation source: seawater | place: Indian Ocean: Red Sea | collected 2010 | reverse complement strand
GGTCCAGCAAATAAATCAATACCGACTTTGCCAAATAAAATTCTTTTAGCTTCTGCTACAAATTGATTTCCAGGTCCAACCAATATATCAGCTGGTGCATTTCCAAATAGTCCATTCGTCATAGCTGCAATTGCTTGAACACCACCTAAATTCATAATTACATCTGCCCCACAAAGATCAGCTGTGTATACAATTGAGGGATGAACACCAATACTTGGTTTTGGTGAACTACAAACCAAAATATTTTTTACACCTGCTACTTTAGCAGTAGTTACACTCATAACTGCTGAAGCTATATGTGCGTATCTTCCTGCTGGCACATAACATCCAGCAGTATTTACTGGAATTAATTTTTGACCAGCGAACAAACCATCAGATAATTCTACTTCAAAATCTTGACCATAATTTTTTAGTTGAGCCTCTGCAAACTTTCTTACTCTTTCATGAGAAAATTGAATATCGTCTTTAGTTTTTTGATCTAGGTTTTTTTTTATCTCTTCAATTTTTTCTTTTGATACAATTACCTCACCCTCATATTTATCAAATTTTTTAGAGAGCTCTTTACATCCGTCTTCTTTTGTTTTTTCTATATCTTTTAAAATTCCCTCAACAATTTCTCTTGTTTTACTATCATCTGTGGAAGATGTTTTTGGTGATTTTTTTAAATATTGTATTGCCATAATATTTTTATAAGGCTTTTATAATATAATTTTCAATTAAACAACTAGTCTAAAGCAACAACTGCAGCCGCAATAGATGCTAGCCTTGCTGGAGCGTCATCGGACCTACTTGTTATGACTACTGGAACTTTTCCACCTATTACTACACCTGCAGCACAAGCCCCCATAAAATAAATCATCATTTTAACTAGTGAATTACCAGTCTCGACATTTGGAACTAATAAAATATCTGCTTGTCCAGCTACATTATTTTTTATTCCTTTTATAGCTGCAGATTTTTTAGATATAGCATTATCAAAAGCTAATGGACCAAAAACATCAGCATCAATATTCTCTGATTTTGCAAGCTCTGTTAATTCTTTAGCATCTAAAGTTGTTGGAACACTTTCGATAACCTCCTCTGTAGCAGATAAAATTGCAACTTTTGGTCTTTCTATCCCTATTCTTTTTGCAAAATTCACAACATTTTTTAAAATATGCATTTTAGTTTTAGCATTAGGCGCCACGTTCAAAGCTCCATCTGTAATAATAATTGGATTATCATCTTTGTCTAAAGTCATATGCCAAACATGACTTAAACGAGTTTTATTGATTAATTTGTACTGTCTTTTAAGAACTTCTTTCATCAAAATATCAGTATGAATATGACCTTTAACAATAACGCGAACTTTGTCTTTAGATGCTAATTTTGCAGCAATTTCTGCTGTATTATTTTCTATTGGCTCATCTATTATTTCATAATTTGAAATATCCCACTTTAGATCATCCGCACATTTTTGAATTTCAGTTTTATCCCCTATGAAAATTGGCTCTATAAGCTTTTCGTTCACCGCATCTAAAACTGCAAGCATTGGAAGGGGTTTACCTGCATTAACTATTGCAGCTTTAATGCCCTTTTTTCCACTTGCTCTTTCTAGTAGATTATGAGGACAGACCACTTTTTTATCTGATAACATTGGAATTCTTATATTTGTTTTTTATATTTCTATAAAGAAATTTTAACAATTTTGTGATTTTATGATATTTAAATTATATGGAAATTGTTACAAAAATAGCACCAATTGCACTTGCACTGATAATGCTAGGTTTAGGACTTGGACTAACAATTCAAGATTTCACTAGGGTTGTGAAAACTCCCAAAGACTTTTTGGTAGGATTAATATCCCAATTAATAATTTTACCGATAATTGCATTTATATTGATAAAATTTTTGGGAACATCACCTGAAATTGCACTTGGAGTAATGATTATAGCAGCTGCGCCAGGTGGTATCACTTCAAATATTCTTACAAAATTTGCCGATGGAGATGTTGCATTATCAATTTCTTTAACAGCAGTTATAAGTATCATTAGTATAGTAACAGTACCATTAATTGTTTTTACATCTGCAGATCTTTTAGGAATAAGTTTTTCATCTGATAATATTAACATTACAGGAACAGCTTTAAAAATGGCATTAGTAGTTGCAGTACCAGTATTAGTTGGAATGATAATAAGAAAATTTGCTGACAATTTTATTTCTTCAAGAACTTCAATTATCAATAAGATTACTGGTTTTTTATTTTTAATAGTATTTATCGCAATTTGGTTTGAAGAAAGAGAAAATATTTTTAACTACCTAGCACAAGCAGGATTAGTTGTGTTAAATTTAAATATATTAATGATGGCAATAGCCTACTTTCTTGCTAAAACTTTTGCATCAGGAATACAGCAGGTAAAATGTATTTCTTTAGAATGTGGTCTTCAAAATGGAACTCTTGCAGTTTTTGTGGCTACCGAAATCTCAAATGAAATAATTTATATTATTCCAACGGCAGCTTATGCATTGATTATGTATATTACAGGTTTTATATTTATTTGGTTTTTGAGAAAATCGACTTAAAAATTACTTGATTAAATATTTTTGCTGTAAAATCACTAAATTCATTTAAAGATTGATTTTGTATATTATACATTTCAGCTTTATACTTACCCTGATCACCAGGATGGATCAATTTTTGTTTATCCATAATAAGATGTTTGTTTTGAATTAATTTTTTTAATTTTCTAGTTACAGTGGGTCGCGGAATTCCAGTTATATCTGAAAGCGACATCGTATTTATTCCTTGTGTTTCTATTTTTTCAATATCAGAACGCCATGAAGATATTGAGGTTGTAGGTTTTTTATTTAAGCGCATTTTATTTGCACGATGGAGCATAGGTATACACCATATAATAAATTTTTCTGTATCATTATTAAAAAACTTTTTCCAATTATACAACCAAAAAAAAATAAATTTATAGTAATGATACCATGTATATGTTAAATTTGCTTTCATAGCTTCTGTAATTTCATCTTTAGTTATATCATGTTTAATAATGTTATTACCTTTACAAATTTTATAAATTAAGTAAAAAACGTTGGTTAAATTTTTCATAGTATTAATTGGCTCTACCAATTTAATAGCTGTTTTATCAATTATTAAATGTTTACCTTTTTTTTTAATTACTCCAGCTTTTTCAAGTTCTGCAACTTTTCTTCTAGTAGTTTCTTTTGGTATCCCAAGTGCTTTTGCTATTTCAACAATATTTATTTTTTCAATATCAAAATGGTCTGTTTGATAAAATGTATCATAAGTTACTTTAATAAAGCTATCGTAATAGAATGTGACAGTTTTTCTAAATAGATAACCCAAAATGATATACTTATCTGCATCGTTGAAAGCCTTATAGGTTCCAGTGATCCATTCACCAAGAAATGACATATAATCTGGTGCAAAAGTTAGATAATTTTCTGAAATAATTACTTTTAGGCTTGCTTTATCGATAGCAGATGAAATGGATGGTATGTTTTTAAATTCTCCCATTACCCATTTTGAGCTATCCACGTCTTTTGTCAACCCATTTTGAACATCGCTGTTCTTAACAATGTTACTAAATGGTGGTTAAATTTAATTTATAAAAAATGAGTACCGAAACATTTAATAGAACATCTGTGGTTACTGAGGTTTACCCTCAAAAAGATTCCGATAAAAAGGACTTGTCCCCAAAAAAAGTAAATATAGATGTTCTAAAAAAGAGAGTATTCGAAGAAAAAAAAAGAGAGAGATTTAAGGGTAGAGTATTAATAGGAATGTTCTGTCTTTCAATTGCAATTTTGGGGTATATCGTTGTTTAACAAAAAGCATTATAAACCATTAAATATATTGTTTTTATCTTTATCTATTATTACACTAGCTTGGTTAGCCTCAGCTTTTATTTAATAAATTAATCTCAGCTAAAATATTTGAAGGAATATAAATTTCTTTTTTTGAGTTTATTTTGAATCTTTCAGCTTTATTTTCACCTGGATAATATATTTTTTTAACATTCTTTAATTTAGGAAGTTTTTTTATTATCTTAATATTTTCTTTTATTCTTTTAGTGTAATTTTTAACAAATAAATTAGGTTTAAAAACAATAAACAAATGTCCTATATTTTGTGGCCCAGAAAAATCATCGAAAGGATCTTTCACCTTACCTGCGTGATTTCCACCAGTAAGCACCCCTGATAAAATATCTACCATCCAAGCTAAACCAGATCCTCTAAATCCAGCTATTGGAAGTTGTAAACCTTTTAATGCTTTTTTTGGATCAGATGTAGGGTTTCCATTTTTGTCTAATGCTACACCGATTGGTATTTTATTTCCAAGTTTTGCGGCCCTTCTTATTTTACCTCTATTAATCATAGAAATTGATGTATCTAAAACAAAAGGAACATTACTTCCTGTTGGTGTGGCAAAACAAATTGGATTTGTGCCAAACAAAGTTTTTTTTGCACCGTGGGGAGCAATTGCAGGAGGTGCGTTTGTGAAACATAAAGCAACCAAACCTTTTTTAGCAGCTCTTTCTGCGTAATATCCAGAAAGTCCATAGTGACCACTATTTTTAACTGCCACAAAACCAATCCCTGTTTTTTTTGCATTTCGTATTGCATAATTTATTCCTAAATTCGCACCGATGAATCCTACTGCGTTGTCAGCGTTTATGCTTGTGATAGAAGATGAAATTCTTTTAATTTTAATTTTTGGTTTTGGATTTATAACTTTTTTTTTAATTCTATTACAATATGAAGACATCCTTGCTAAACCATGTGATGGTGCTCCAACCAATTCAGCATTTATTAAAGCTTTAGCACATACTAGAGCATGCTTTGACTCTAAACCATGTTTTTTAAATATACGAGTAACTAATTTTTTGACCAAATCTATTTTCATCTTTAAAACCATCTGATCATGCCAATGATTCCAGCTGTAGCATAAAATATCTGTAGAACTAAAATGCCTTTATGTTTTCCAAAATAAGCCCACAATCCAATTAAAATTGCTGAGATTAAAAGCAATGTAAAACCTAAAAATTCTGCACCAATATTAAATGCTACCAACAAAGAATAGATTATTGCAGTTATAACCCCAGTCCATTCTAGTGCTTTTTTATTTTTCAAATTAATACCTTGAGTAATTATGTTTTGTTTGTAATTATGTATATCACTTTTAATTGAGATGATTAAATTAAATTATAGAAATGAAATTGATGGATTAAGAGCAATTGCCATTTTGGGAGTAATATTATATCACGCAGAGTTTTTTTTCTTAGATAACAAAATATTTACCGGTGGTTATATAGGTGTAGATATTTTCTTTGTTATTTCTGGATATTTAATAACATCAATAATATTTAAAGAACTAAAAACAACACAAAATTTTTCATTAAAAAATTTCTTCTTTAGAAGAGCAAAAAGAATCCTGCCCGCGTTGTTTTTCATGATATTTGCCTCGATTTTCTTTGCCTGGATTTATTTAACCCCAAAGAATTTTCTGGAATATTCAAATTCAATAATTTCATCAATATTTTTTTATTCTAACTATTTTTTTTACTTTCAGGATTTAATTTATAACTCTGAGGATAGTTTATTAAAACCATTGTTACACACCTGGTCTCTTGCTGTAGAGGAACAATTTTACATTATTTTCCCAATAGTTATTATTTTTTCTTACAACATTATTAAAAATAATCTAATTAAGTATTTTTTAATTTTTATAATTTTATTCTTTTCTCTATCTCTTGGATTTACAATATTAAATTCAGCTTTAAGTTTCTTTGCTAGTTTTTCGAGGTTTTGGGAAATATTAATAGGCTCTTTATTAGCTGTTCTTGAACTAGAAAATAGGAAATTAAGATTTAAATTTTCATACTTAATGCCATATGTTGGCTTATTATTAATTTTATTATCATTGGTAATATTTGATAAAAAAACATTTCACCCATCATACTTAACACTAATACCAGTATTAGGAATATTTTTTGTTATTAAGTACATTGAAACTAATCAATTTATTTATAAATTTTTGAATTTAAAAATTTTATCTAAAATTGGAATTTGGTCTTATTCTCTTTACTTATGGCATTATCCAATTTTTGCTATAGCAAGGAATAGAGGTAAAGAGTTAAGTGAATTTGATAAAGTTGAATTAATTTTAATGACTTTAGTTTTTTCACTAATTTCTTATTATTTAATTGAGAAACCATTTAGGAAAATTGACTTAAAAAAAATATATTTACTAATTATTCCTTTGTTTATTTTTAGTATATCATTTGTTTATTTTAATAATTTATCAAAAAGTACAAATGGATTTGAAGATAGGGTCCATGTAATCTTGAAAAATATTTCTAGAGAAAACTTATGGGAAAAAAATCAAGACTCAGGTGGTTTTTGTTTTGATCGTGTTGAAAATTATTGTAATTTTTACTCAGAGAATGACAGATCGTTATTTATAATTGGAGACTCACAAATGGAAGTAGTGGCATCTGATTTAAAAGACAAAATTAGAGATTTTAACCTTATTACTATAAATAGAGCTGGATGTATTTATTTACCTAATGTAAAAAAATTATACAAAAACACATCTAAAGAAAAAGAAAATTGTACATTATTAAGTAAAATAAAAATCGATCAAATAATTGAGTCTAAGCCAAATTCAATAATTATAATTGGTGGTGAATTAACAAAACATCTTACTGAAAATAACGATTTATATGATTATAAAAGTGTGAATAGTAAAAGCATTAATGATAATTTTATTTCATCATTAAACAAAATTTTAGAGCTCAACTATGTTATTTTAATTTACCCAATACCGTCATTTAAATTTGATGTTACCAAAAGAATTATGAATGAAATACCCAAAACAAATCTTAATAGTGCTGAATATTTAAATCAAAACTCCTTTTACTCAAATTATAATGAATATATAAAGGAAAATAATTATATTATTGAAAAGTTTGAAAGTATTAATCATAAAAATCTCTTTAGAATTTATCCAGATGAAATTTTTTGCGATAAAACAAATAATAAGTGTTTCGCAAATAAAGGCAAAAATATTTTTTATTCAGATACCACTCATTTATCAAGTATAGGTGTAGATATGCTTAATAAAGAAATATTAGATAAAATTAATAAAATAAATAATTAATATTCTAATTATCCTTTTCCTCTCCATGGAATAGTTTTATCAATTATCTTTCTTATTGTGATATCGAATAATAAGCCCAACATACCCATTACAAATATTGTAATCCAAATAACTTCATACTGCATATATTTTCTTGCAACATTCTCAACAAAACCAATTCCAGTTGTTCCAGCTAAAAATTCTGCAGCAACTAAGGTTCCCCAGCACATCCCCACAGCAACCCTAATACCCGTTAAAATTTCAGGAAGTGAATTTGGAAATATAACTTCTCTTAAAATTTGCCATCTTGATGCACCAAGTGAATGCGCAGCATGTATTTTTGATAACTGTGTACCTGACGCACCAGCTCTTGCCGATATAATCATTATAGATAGTGAAACCATAAATAATAAGAAAATTTTACCTACATTATCTATTCCAAAAACTGTAATTACTAAAGGAGCCCAGGCTAAAGGAGGAACAGGTCTATACAATTCAACTAAAGGATCAAAAAAACCTTTTGCAAATCTATTTAGACCCATAAAAATTCCAAGAGGCACACCAAGGATTATTCCAAAAACTAAACCAAGAAAAACTCTTAAAAAGGAATCCCATATATGGCCTACAGGAACAGGTATTTTGAAAGCTTCAAAATCTCCTGTTACAACATCTAAAACTTTACTTTTAAAATTTGGTTTTACTTGACCGTCAGAACTATGGATTGGGTATTTTCCAGGAATAATATCTGCAATCCAGTCAGGAAGTATAAAGCCAACTATTTTATTAACACCCATCATTTCGTACCAAAGCATTGGAACAAACTTGAAACCTACACTTGGTTTTAGCATATCTGCAAAAATTCTGAATGTATCAGATGGTTTTGGCAACCATCTTCCAGGCCCATCCTCTGCACAAGTAGGTCCACTACTAACAATTGTTCCACCAGGAAAAAGAAATGTATCCTTTGTAGCTATAGAGCCTTGTTCTTTCTTTTGAACATTGTCAAAATTTCTTACCGCTTGTTCAAATTCAACAAGTGTACTTGGTGGAAATATACTAGCAAACTGAATTCTTTTATTTAGTTTATTTATTTCTTTAAGAAGTGTTATTTCTAATTCTTGATTATCATTTAATTTATCTCTATGGTTTTTTATGTCAGACTTTATGTCATCCATTAATGTCTTGTATTGAGGATTATGATTTCTGATTTGAAAAAATTCATCACTAACTAATCTTAATTCCTCAGCAGCTATATGATATTTAAGCCCTAACTTAGTTTCAGGTAAGGGTGGTATCTCCATGCCTGTTGCACCCCATCCAAGTTGTTTGCTTAAACCCTCGTTTAATTTTTGCTCTTCCTCAGAATTTAAAGCAGGTGGAAAGTTATCGGTTGGGAACACATTTGTTAAATTATTTATCCTCTTAGCCAACATATCAATTGTGTTTTTTGTTTCAAATTCAAGATATTTTTCATTAGTTAAGTAAGGAATTGAGAGTTTAATCTTATTTAAAACATTTACGTAAACATCTTTGTCAGCCTGACTTAAATTTGTATTTGAAGTGATTTCAGAAATATAATTTTGGATATTTTCATTTTCTCTGTGGATTATGGCTGTACTTTTATGCTGTCTTTCATCTATTGGAAAAAGATATTTTAGAGAGAGCATTGACTCTCTTACTTTTGCAACTTGGCAAATTTCATTTGCTGACTTTGGATAAAATGCTTTTGCTATATCCCAAGAATAGTAAAGCCATAGGAATAATAAAAAACTACTTCCAACAACGACCCAATGAATACCACCTTTAGATCTTTCAGGATTTCCAAAAACCGCATCAGACTTTTCAGTTTTAATTAATCTTTGTCCATAAAGAATAGCACCTATGACTGCAAAAATTATTAAAAATGTAAGAGTAGATATTATCATCTTGTATCTTTACCCATTATCTCTTCTTCCATATCCCAAATCATAGATAAAATTTCTTCTCTTTTGGTTACGAATTCTTTATCATTTTTTATTTCTCTTAAATCTTGTTTTAATCCTCTCGAGGCAAATGGAAGGTTATATTCTTTATGAATTCTTCCAGGTCTAGGAGCCATTACATAGACTCTTTCTCCCAACAAAAGAGCCTCTTCGACCGAATGTGTAATTAAAATAATTGTTTTTCCTGTTTCTTTCCAAATTTTTAATACTAATGATTGCATTTTTTCTCTTGTTAAAGCATCTAATGCCCCAAGGGGTTCATCCATTAAAATTAATTCTGGATCATTAATTAGACATCTTGCTAGAGCAACTCTTTGCTGCATTCCACCTGACAATTGATAAGTTGGAGTATTACCAAATCCCTTTAAGCCTACGATATCTAACCACTCCTCAACTTTTTTTTTAGTTGTAGCTGGATCAACTTTTTTCATTCTTAATCCAAAATTTACATTTTGTGCCACTGTTAACCATTCAAATAAAGCTCCTTGTTGGAACACCATTCCTCTTTCAACCCCAGGACCGCTAATTTCATTTCCACCTAATGTTATTATTCCAGAAGTTGGTTTTAAAAAACCTGCAGTGATATTTAACAAAGTTGTTTTCCCACAACCTGACGGCCCAAGAACAGTTAACAATTCACCTTTTTTTAAAGTAAAAGTTACATCTTTTAAAGCATGAACAGTTTCTCCTTTTGGAGACTTAAATATCATGTTTAAATCTTGGGAAACTAAATTACTCATTACGATCAATATATTAGAATTTTATAAAAAAAATAGGCACCAATTTATATAATTGGCGCCTATTAATTTTTTATTTACCTGATTATAAACCTGGTAAGTAATCTGTTGTTACTACTTTAGAGTAGTCTTTTAAAGCAGGGTTTTCTGCAGTTGCAAACATATTACCCATTACATCTAGGTATTTCATTAAAATACCACCTTTGTTCATGT
>MDTE01166255.1_pt1 | contig 10082 bp, 6 predicted proteins | sample 811231 | NCBI WGS metagenome assembly MDTE01 (sample SAMN05326651, study PRJNA326480) | marine metagenome | isolation source: seawater | place: Indian Ocean: Red Sea | collected 2010 | reverse complement strand
TGACTCCTGTTGGCAATTTTGTTAACAGCCAAAACGAAGCGTTGGCTGTTATCCAACGTAGATTAGACGAGATTACTAAGGCTACTAATGATGCTAGAGATGCTGGTATTGAACAAATTGATATAATTCAAAGCGAGGCTCAGAAGCAGTTAGATGCTACTTTCGCTAATCAGTACACTGTGTTAGATCCTATGACAGGTGAACCTCTTAAAGAGGGTGAGATGGACAGGTTGTTGAACACTTGGAGTGAGAAGCAATCTAAATCTAAGACTGCTCGTGAGGCTGATAAACAAACTATTAAAGACATTGCTTCTTTTGAAGGTGTTATAGAATCCGACATGGAGTTCGATACTATAGATACTTTGTATGGGGATCAGATGGATGCCCAGTTCCAGTACATTGATTCTCTTTATCGTATAGGTAAGTTGGCTAAAGATGACCGTGACGCAATGTTGGGTAACATTATGGCTGGCTACAAGTCTGATCTTGTAAGTAAGGCTATTGAGATTATTTTGGGCGCTGAGATTGATACGGCTGATAGGCGCGCTGAGATGCGTGAGGATGCTTTGGCTGCTAGGGATGTAGCCGAATATCTTGGGGCTGATGCTAATGCCATATTTGGTGGTATGCGTGGGGATATTCCTATTGGTGAGATGGCTTTCCAAACTAGTGAGCGTATAGCGGGACAAGATTTTGCTAGAGATGAAGCAGCGTTGGATCGTTTAGCGCAGGGTATTAATCCTGCTACTGGTAGACCTTATGGGTTTATGACTTCGGGTCCTTATGCTGGTATGACTATTGGTGAGGCTAATGCTGCCCGTCAGGAAAAAGATTTGATTGATCTTCAGATGGAAATTATGGAGGCTGAGGAACAGCGGGCTGTTGATGCTGTTGATTTGGAAGCGGAGCGTTATGCAGACAAGTGGCGTGAGGGTGCTTTCTATGATCGACAAGGCAATCTTATAAAGGGTGTTGGTACTGGTTGGTATGATATAGGTATTAATCCGGCTACGGGTGAACCGTGGGATACAGATGATGATGATGTTTATGGTGAGCCTATTCCTTCTGGTTTCTATGCCGCCGATTTTGAAGATATGGTTTTACCAAACGTTGAAGTTATTGATGGTCAATACTGGATGACTCCTACTCAGTTTGCTCAAATAGGTCCTATGTTGGAAGCAAATCTTGCTCAACAACAGTCGGGTGTGTTTGGTGATGTCGGTGATCCCGCAGGAGTTATTGAAACTGCTGCAATGAGAGTAGGGGGTACTCATTACGCTGATTGGGAAAAAGAAGTTAATAGAAGAATTGCTCTTTCTCAAAAAGCGGGTATTAAACCCGGAGATGCGGGATGGTTACCTCCGGGTACATCCAAGAGTGAAGTGTTTGAAAAACTGATTGCTGAACAGGCATATGGAGATCCTTATGCTGGTGCTGTTTGGGCTAATTACACTGGACGACCAGTAATGGGCGCTCTCACAGTATACACATTCACGGATCCTGATACTGGGCAAGTTGTTCCTAGAGGTACTCCTTTTACTGCTAATCCAGATGGGACTTTTGAACTCGGTGATTATTAGTCGTGGCTACTAATGTATACACGCAGGTTCAGCAGGCTTTAAACAGAGCCAAGTTAGGTAAAATACCTACTCCTTTTACACCTCCTAAACCTAGCGGGTTGAATAATTTACGGTTACCTACTAGATCGTCCAATGTTGTGGTTGGTGCTGCTACTCCTCAGGCTCCTAAGGTGGGTAAGGGCGGTATTCTTTCTGCTTTAGGTATCCTTGATTGGGGTCGTTCTGCTATTGCGAGTACCCTCAAAGAGGGTATCGACTTTTTTCAAGGTGAAGGTTTTGATACGTCTGATTGGTGGGATCAGACTAAATCTCATTATGGTTTTGGTGATTTGATTCGTGAGGAACGTACTGCTGTTGGTATTGGTTTAGCAGCGTTGACTCCGTTTACTGGTGGTATAACTGCTGGCTTGTTAGCGGGTGGTGTGTTGGCAGATAACATTCATTTGGATCGTGCTATTGGTTTTATTGGTGATGTTGCTATTGACCCGTTGACTTACATGGGTGGTTACAATGTTATTGCTCGTAACATGGGCGGCTACAAAAAGATGGGTAGCGAGTTATACGATTTAAGTAAGTTGGATCCTCAAGATTTGGTTCGTTTAGGCAACGAGGCTGGTGTTAAGAATCTTGGTAAAGGTTCTGCTGGTAAGATGAAGAAAGCGATTGATGATGCTATCAGGGCTGGTCGTGATGGCAGGTCGATGTCTTCTATTTCTCGGTCTTTGAACAAAACTGAGGCTGGTCAGGGTGTTGCTAAGATGATGGGGTTGGATGCTGGTATGCGTTTACGTGTGCCTTTCACTGGTCCTGTTTCTCGTGCTGGTAGGAATCTTGACAAGATGGTTTGGGAGGGGTTGAAAGGTTTAGATGGTCCTATTGGGAGCGGGTTAACTGGGGCTGCGAAAATGGCTCGTCGCGTGTTCCCTGATGACACTCCTTTGCATCGTTTGTTAGATGGTCAGCGTGTGCGTAATGTTCCTGTTGCCTATAAGAGGGGTTACACGGATGCGCAGTATAAAGATTTTGTTACAGAGATGCGTAAAGGTAGAGCATCTCAGGTTCCTGAAGATATAAGAAAGACTGTTGGTACTGTCACTCGTGCGCCTAGGGAAGTTAAATTACCTACGGGTGTTAAGGGTGGTCCTGTTTTTCGTCAAGCGGATTTCATTCAGCGTGGTTTAAGAAACTTGCCTCTTTTTGGTTCTGTTAAACCTTGGAGGCTGTGGCAGAAACTTTCCGAGAGTGAAACAGAGGACGCTAGGCAGGTTTTTAATCGGGATTATTGGAAGACTTTAACCCCTGAGGTTCGTGATGAACTGCAAGGCGGGTTGGTTAAAATGTTCCGTAACAGGTTCAGTGTTTCTGATCAGGTGTGGAGACAGGCAATGTTGTCTAATGACCCTGAGACTATTGCTGGGGCTTGGGCTGCGGAATCGGCGCAAAGGTTTAGTAAAGGTCGAAGCAACTTTGTGAGAGACATTGTTAAAAAAGGGCGTAACGCTATTTTTAATCGTTCTTCTGTTGTGGGTGCGCAGATAACTGCTACTGATGCTTACAAGTTAGCGGAGGCTGTTGCACGATTAGAGATGCTGATCTTGAATGCTGATGGTGTAGCGACGGGCATTAACCGTAACAGTGATTGGTTTAAGAACCTTCCGCACGAGGTGCGGGGACTCCCTGACGAAGTGCTAGTACAGTACGCTAACGATGTTCTTAGAATGATGGAAGGTGTCAGAGATGTAGCCTCCAAAGAGATCCCCGAGTTTGAGATGCTTATGCAGGAACTTCTCGCTAGAGAAGGTCAAGGGTTTATTCCTCGTCGTATGACACAATCTATGCGTAAACGTTTCGGTTTCAGTAGCAAAATTTATGAGGATGATTTCGATATTTCTGGGAGGATAACAAGCCAGTCGTCTAAACGCAGGGGTTGGGGTCCGGGTCAGCCTGTGACGCTACAAGGACAGGCTGTGGCTGATGCTCGTAGCGCTGGGAGGTTGACTACTTATAGGGGTGAGTTGGTTCTTAATCAGGCTAAGGGTTCTGATAAGCCTTTTATTGTTCAGGCTCCTCGTGATGCTGGTGTTTCTGTCCGTCAGCAGATTAATGATTTGAGTATGGATGTTTTTGGTGAAGCCATGTATGAGGACAATTTGTTCAAGGTGTTGGACAATTGGGGTTCTGGTATGGGTATGGATGTTTCTAATAATGCTTGGTTGTCTGAGTTGAAACGTCAGGGTTGGCCTATTGAGAGTTTCCCTGAGAGTATGCAGAATGCTTTGAGGAGGGAGTCTGAGAAGATGGTGGCGGATGCTGCTGCTGCTGAGGCTCGTGATTTGGCTAAGGGTGTTAAGCGTTTAACTAGGTTGCAGACTGCGGCTATGGCTTATAGGGCTACTAGTGAGGAGGATTTGAAGGAAGTTTCTCGGGTTTTGAAGGATTACCGTCGTAGGTTGGAGTCTCCTGAGAAGTTCAGGGATGATATGCCTATTGGTGTTGGGGACCCACGAGTAGCCGAAACTTCTGCGGTTGGTGGCAGGATCACTGATGGGATAATAGTTGATTTAGAAATGTTAACTCCTGCTAGATCCAACATGGTTGGTACAGGTGCTTTCTTTAAGAATGCTAAAGGCACGGGTGCGCTTGATCAGTTGTTTGCGAGGTTGGCGGAATCTGATCCTGATTTTGTTGAACGGTTAGCGTCATTTATGCAGCGTAATGCAGGCTGGCTTCCAGATCCGGTTGAACCTTCTATGTTGGTGGAACTTTATACTCAAAGTGGACACTTTTCTAGCATGCATCACAGCATTTCAAGAGCAACTCGATCACCTGATTCTCCAGAGTTTATTGATGAGATAGTTGAAAAACTTCCTCAATTGTTTTCTAAAGATGCTGATGGGTTGGTTCATACTATAGATCAGGATTGGGCTAGACAAGTTCTGTTAGATGAAGTTGATCGTGGTATACAGGAGATGGATCAGTATCAGAGACTTGTTTTAAGTCAGGTTAGTGTCGCTGGCGAGTTGCAAAACATTGCTGACGAGTTGGATGATATAGGACGCGAGTTGGCAGGTATCGGTAATACTCTACAGCCTTTTGGTAACGTTCCTAAAAGAGTTGACGAGTTGTTGTTACGACAGTACGAGTTGGGTGCTAGGTATCAGGAGTTGTATGACGATTTCAATAATGTGATCGCTCCTCAGATTAAGACTTTTGAACCTAGGATTACTTCGTTGGCTGAGGGTTTAGTTACCCGTCAGATACCTGAACAGATTGGTTATTCTCCTTCTGAGCCGGTTGTGTTTAAAGGGTTATCTAAATTAGAGAACGAAAACGTTAACGAAGTTTTAGACAGAATTTTTAATAACCGTCAAGACGGTGACACTATTCTGTTACGCCGGTTATTGGGGATAGGTGAGGACACTGTAGAGGGGTTTCATTCTGGTGCTATAGAGGCTAAAGGTTTAAGAGAGATAACTGCGGATGTTAAAGAAGCATATTTGCAATTTAGAGGGATGGTTAACGAAGGTGATTTAACTACGATTCCAGTAATTACTGATTTTATGGGTGATTTACCAAGTGATAGAGAGATAAGAGCCGTTCAAAAAGAATTACATAAACGTAGCCAAGAAGCGTTAGCGGACTTTCCAGAAACAATAACTGTTTACCGTTTCGGAGAACAACAAACTAATCCTTCTTTCACTTTGAACCCTACTTATGATCCTGTTGCAGCAGGCATACCACAATTAGGTAACAGAATGTCTGGAACTTCAGGCGCTAAAATGGAAGCGTTCACTGTTAAAAAGAAAGACATTCTTTTCGCTATGGACACACGTGGCGGTCCAATAAACATTTTTGATGTTCCTGAAGCGGAAGTTTTAATTAGTCCTTCTGTGTCTATGAGAGTTGCTCGTAAACCTGTGACTATTGTTCAAGATTTACAAGCAGGTAACAAAGAGTTAAGAACTCTAATTGATGATTCTACATTTAATATAGTAGAAAAATTGAAGTTAGTTAATGAGAGTGCTAAACAAATCAAGTTAACTGATCGGTCTATTGCAGCAATGCGTGATGTTGAAAACATTATTAATCAAAGCAAATTTGACCCCAGTGGAATTGAAGGTCCAAGACCGGGATTTGATGGATATTGGAAACTATTACCAGATGAACAAGGGGACATGGTTTGGCAAGAAGTGATGCTTCCTAAAAAAATCTTTGGATCATGGGAAGAGTACATGAACGCCGCTAAAGGCGACGATGTGTTTGGACACAACAATTTTATCGATATTCCTATTAACGGCACGATCAACATGGACGAAGCCAGAGGGCTTCTCGATGATGTTCTCAACAGGACAGCACGGTTAGAGCAATCCATATTATTAAACAGGACATTAGATCCTATTGAACGTGCTGGACGTAAAGCGTCCGTCAGATACAAACAGTTTGATATGACCGACGAAGAGATCGTAGCGGCTACACAGGAACTTACTGGCAAGTCTAAGGGGCTGTTTGATGAGGCTCAAAGGTTGCGTCAAGAGGCTGAAGCGTTACGGACACGTTTCGCTGGGTCTGAAAGCCCCCAATCCGCTGGTGACATAGAAGCGTTAGAAGAAATGGCTCTCGTCGCAGAGTTGGAAGCACAGGCTTTGGCTCGTGAAGCGGCAGATTTTATAAACTTGTCCGGTACGCAACGTGGTGTAGCCTCCTTGCAGGAAGCAGGTGCTGATTTGCCTAGCATACCTACACGTGGCGAAGCCTACGAACGTGTGTCTTATCTATTACCTGACGAGTTTGATCCTATAGCGAACCCTATGGGTATGGACAGTAGAGAAATTAACACTTGGATGGATTCAGTGTTGGACGGCATGTCCAACTGGGGTCCTTGGCGTATAGCAACAGGCAACACAGAGTTGAATGAGGGTATGGTTGCTGCTGCTGAAGCGTTTAAACGCATGAACACTCCTAAAGAAGTTGAAGGTTTCTTAAGACATTATGACAAATTCCAAAACTTCCTTAAAGCAGGAATGATCGCTACACCCGGATTCGTTTTCCGTAACGTTTTCGGTGCTTTCTTTAACGCATGGTTAGATGGTGTTAACCCTGTGCATATGATTAAGGCAGCGAACATCACGAAACGTGTTGGTGAAAAGGCGAGCAAAGATAATCTTTCTTTTGTTGAGGCTGCCCGTGCTTTAGCGGAGGCTAGCGATGATGAGTATTTGAAGAATTATGTGACGTTGTTGGAGGCGGGTGTGCGTGGTGGTGGTCAGGCTACTGTGAGTGTGAGGATACCTACTGCTGGTGGCGCTCAACCTATTTTACCTGACCGTGTATCACAAACGTTAAATCGACTTGATTCTCGCAGACAGACTGCTGGTACTTTACAGATGGCTAACACTCCTGTTGGTTTAGGCAACCATGTGCGTGGTCAGATAGTTTTCGGCATGCCTGATGCTGCCGCTAGTGATCTTGTGGCTACAAGCCTGTCTCCTTTGTCTAGCAACTTTGCTTATTATCAGATGATAAGAAGCGCTAACATGCAGGTTGAGGACATTATTCGTTTGGGTGTCGGGTTGGACACTATGCGTTGGGGTGGTTCTGTTGAGGATGGTTTGGAACGGATCGCTAAGTCACAGTTTGATTACAGTGAGTTGACTGAGTTTGAAAGAAACGTTATGCAAAGGTTGATGCCTTTCTACACTTGGACTCGTAAGAATGTTCCTTACCAGTTGCAACAGTTAGGTAAGCACCCTAATAAATATAATGCTGTGATGAACGCTAAACGTAACCTCGAGTGGGGTACCGAAGATGATGGTTTGGTGCCTGATTATTTGTTGCAACCTTTTGGTATCAGGATGCCTTTCACTGCGTCTGGTGCGAGAGTTTATTCTGTACCTGATCTTCCTTTCCAAGATTTGTTGAGGTATGATCCGACTGCTGTGCAGGCTGGTGAGTTGGGTGATCCTTTGTATGGTGTTAAGAACACTTTACAAAGTTTTGCTTGGCAGTTATCTCCTATTATTAAGACTCCTGTGGAGATGGCTTTTCAGAAACAATTGGCTGGTTATGGTGCGCCTTTTACTGGTGAGAAAGTTATCGCTCCTCAGCCTATTCGGAGTATTCCGGGGTTGATGCAAGCGTTGGAAAGTGTTGGTTGGGCTGAGAAAGATCCGGCTGAGGGTTGGCAAATGGCTGATCATAGTTTATATCTGGTCACTAATGCGCTGCCGGCTTTGAGTACGTTGCGAAGAATAATACCTTCTGAACCTAAGTATCAGGCAAAGTTTTTTGAAACGATGTTTTCTTCTATGGCTGGGTTGAGTGTGAGGCGTAACACTCCTGAAAGACAAGAAAGTTATGCTAAATATTTAAGGTATTTGCAGTCTAAATTAGACGCTGAACGTGGGGTTGCACGTATTAAGATGGGTAGGACATCTCGTACTAGTGTCAGATAGTCGGGACAGAAAGGGCTGATAGTTATGAAACACTTATCCAGAAGTGATTGGGGAGCGAAACCTCCTCCTAAAGGAAAGTTCGACAGGTTAAACCCTGCTCGTGTTACAGGCGTTGTTATACACCATTCTGGTGTAGAGAACGGACCTCGTGGGTCAGAGGCTGTTAAGGCTTTTGAACGCCATCACATGGGTAAAGGCTGGGATGGTATTGGCTACAACTGGCTTGTTGATGAGACTGGTACTATTTATGAGGGGCGCGGTTGGGATAACCGTGGCGCTGGTACTAAGGGTTGGAATAGTCGTTCCATTAGTGTGTGTTTCACTGGTTGGGGTTTCAAGAGTGTTCCTGAGAAGTCTTTGGAGTCTTTGAAGATTATTGTTGAGGCGGCTGAGGCTCATTTCGGTAAGGGCTTGTGGGTTTCCACTCATCGTAAGAAGAGCCGTCAGGGGTACACGACATGTCCGGGTGACTGGTTGGGTGACTGGGTTGAGAATGGTATGGGTACTCCTCACGCTCCTGATGCTGTTGATTGGGCTGCGATTATTCAGTTCTTTAAAGATTTACACGAGCAGGTTAAGAAGACTCCTTTGTCTCGACCTTCTCGTAGCAGAGGTTTGCCTGTGCGTTTGGTGCAGGGAAAGTTAGCGGAGCGTGGTTTCAATCCGGGTCCTGTTGATGGGGTTTATGGTAAGAAGACAGGTGATGCTGTTAGAGAGTTTCAAAAGACACAGGGTTTTTTGAAGGTTACTGGTGTGGTGAACGGTGATACGTTTGGCGCACTGTTTATACAATAAGGATATATTATGCCAAAAGGTAAAGGATACGGTCCTTCGTTCCAAGAAACATTTGGGTCGCAGGATGATCAGCCTTATAACTCTACATCTTCATTTAACATGTGGGATATGAGTCAGAAGGCTAAGAAAGCCGCAGCGTATTTGCGGGGAACTAATTTGGGCAACGCCAATCAAGGTGGCCGCCCTTTCGGAAAGTAGGTTAAGATGCCTCACAATTTAGATGGTACTACTCCTAGCACTAACGCTGAGAGTGTGGTCGTGTCGAGTGTGACACGCCCTACAGCTAATCTGGGTACGTTAACTGGTGACGCTATGTTGCGTATGAGTAACGGTATGCGCGCCAAGTTCGACGAGAACGACTAATGGCTCGTAAGCCTAGAAAACCTAGGTACTGAAGATGCCTCTTAAACGAGGATCGGATCAGAAAACTATTTCTCAAAACATAGGCACTCTAATCTCGGAGGGTTATAAACGGGATCAGGCTGCCGCTATAGCGTATGATAAAGCTAACAGGAGTAAAAAAAGAAAATGAAAAACTTTGGTGATTTATTAGAAAGAGCGGCTTGGACTTTCGCCCAGTCGTTTCTTGGTGTGTTTGTTGTTGCTGACTTGTCGTCAGCTAAAGGTGCGGGTATCGCAGGTTTAGCTGCCGCTGTGTCTGTTGCTAAAACGTTCGTTAAGGATCGTGTAGCTAAGTAACAATGGAAGAAAATGTTGATGTTGAGGAAAAATGGCAGGAGTTTCTGAACGCTGAAGGCTGGCAGATTTCCAAAGAGATTTATGACAATCTCCAAGCAACATCAAGAGTGTTAGACACTGATGATGGAACCCACGCAAAATGGTCCTCTAATGGAAAACTTGGGTTACTGTTGGTGTTTGATGGTGATGAAGCTGATGCCCTTGTCGCTACCTACTTCGCTGGAATGGATGGTAGTGACGAGGCTCAGTCTTGTTTCGGAATATGGGTAGCTTCGTTGATGAACATGTTAGACGCTTGCCTCGGAGACATGCCCACTGACGGGCAGATCGAAAGTCCTTAAGTCTAACATTATCCCTATGATCGAATAGCCGATCAGATCTTTGAAAGTGTCAGCTAAAGGTTCCCAACCTGGGTCTGCGTGCATAGCGACCAGATTTTCCATGCGTGCCACTTTGTCGTGTGAACGCACCCATAAACCTGTCTGACCGAAACGGCGTATGTTCTCATACCCGTACGCTTTCTGTTTCTCCGTGAGGAAACCTATGAGCTGTTTAG
>MDTE01161620.1_pt1 | contig 10082 bp, 8 predicted proteins | sample 811231 | NCBI WGS metagenome assembly MDTE01 (sample SAMN05326651, study PRJNA326480) | marine metagenome | isolation source: seawater | place: Indian Ocean: Red Sea | collected 2010 | reverse complement strand
GAAGGGGTTTCAAACCGAGCTTGGCGCGAATCGCGTTCGCCTCTGCGATTTCGGGATCGACGTCTGTCGATTCCTTCTTTTCCTTCTTCTCCTTTTTCTCCTTTTTCGCGGGGGGCGAACGGGATCGACTGCGCCGTCTCTCGCGTCGTTGATCGCGACGATGCGTCGGTTCTCGCGCGCTCGTTTTGTGCGATGGCGCGCTCGCGTCGTCCAATTCGCCCTCCTCGCGCCGGCGTTTACCAGTCGCCGCCGCGCCTTCGCCGTCCGCCGACGTCGGTTTTTCCTCGTCTTCGTCGACATCCATCTTCATCTCTCTTCCTATCGCTTCTTCCACGGCTTGTTCTAATTGTTCCTCTAAATCTACGATGTCTTCCTCGAGCGCGCTGACTCTCGGCTCGAGCGCACCCGCGGCTTCGAGCGCCTGACGATGCGGCACTCTCGGCAGCGCCACGTCGCAAAACATATCCTTCGTCAACAAATTGTGCACAAACTCGTCCACGTGCGTCAGGGCGTACTTCCCATCCTTACTTCGATACCGAACTTTCCTATAATCGTTCAGCAACGGTTCCAAGTACTGATACACGTCCGTCGGCTTGCCCACCAAGCGCATGTAAAACGCGCCGAGCAGGCGCACGTACTTGTGGTCCTCGTTCTTGATAAACTCCAAAATGATCTCCTTCTCCGGTTGAATCTGTAACAATTTCAGCGTCAGGCACAAAAACTCCGTCGCTCGATTGTTCCCACCGTAGATCCCACCCACCGCGCGAAGATCCACCGCCAAATCCACCAACGCCTCGGCGCTCACGCCGAAGCACTTCTCCTTCCAATACGTCATGGCGTACACCTTATCCCTCGTGATGCGCTCCATGAGATTCTGCGTCGACGCGCGCACCAATCGTCAGTCTCCGCGCGCGCACCGTCGCTCTCTCTCGCTCTCTATCTCTCTCGCGCGCGCACGCGACCGCTCGCGCGCGCGTTCGACGCCGCCATCCTCGAGTCCTCGTCCGAATCGAACCACCGCGCGCGCACCTGCGGATCCATCCCGCGCACGCTCTTGGCGAGCGGATCGGTCGCGTTCGCCATGACGCTCGCGTCGTCTCGCTCGCGCGACTCCTCCCCTCGCGCGTCCTCCGCCGTCGACTGCCGCGCGAGCGGGAAGGCGGGCGCGACCGCGCGCGAGAGACAACACACACACACACACACACATGGGAAAAAACACGCGTCAATACGACTGAACACGACAGAAGGCGACGCGCGTCATTCAATCATGGCGCGTCGATTACACGGGAAGCGCTTCAAGGTGCGCGCGCGAGCGAGCGCGACGGATGCGCGCGGCGCGATGCGCGCCGGTTCTTTTCGCGCGGCGATCGCGCGCTTTGTCGTCGCGAGACGAGACGCGCGCGGAACGAAACGGCGTCGATCGCGTCCTCGACCATGCGGATGAAATTCAAAAAACCGAACGACCACCGACGACTGACGACGACGACGACGACCCGCGCAGGCGCCGCAGAGACGATTATCGGGCGCGGATGGCGTCGAGAGACGAGGTACGCTCGATCGACGCGACGACGCGCGATGCGATGCGCGACGAGACGCGAACGACCATGCGCTCGGTCGGGGGGTGAATTTCAAATTATTTTCTCGTCGACGCCGCGCCGGCGCGCGAAAAACGAGCGAGGACGCGACCGAGACGCGACGCGCGGGCGCGCACATCCGTGATGTGCAAAGAAAATCTCGCGGACGATGATGATGATGACGACTGACGACGCGCGTTTCGGTTCCGTCGCCATTCGATCGCAGACGTAGTAGACAAGAAGAAGCGCCGCTATCGTCCCGGGACGTTGGCGCTCAAGGAGATTAGACGATTCCAAAAGACGACGGATCTGTTGATTCGAAAGATGCCCTTCGCGCGCTTAGTGCGAGAGATCTCCAACGAACTCTCCCCCGAACCGTTGCGATACACCGCGGAGAGCTTGTTGGCGTTACAGGAGGCGACGGAGGATTTTTTGGTACACCTCTTCGACGACTGCAACTTGTGCGCGATTCACGCCAAACGCGTCACCATCATGCCCAAGGATTTACAGCTCGCCCGCCGCATCAGAGGTCCGATTTACGGCGTCGCCGCGTACTAGCCACCGCCGCCGATCGAGTCCACGTAGCCAATCTCCCTAGACCCTTTTGTAAAAAACCATTTCATCGACAGAGAGACGAATCGAATCGAATCGCATTCATCACGTCCCGCGGGCCCGGACCCAAAATCCACGAGTCATGACTCAAAGATGAATCCCCTCGCGCCCCTCGTGCCGAGTGATGACGTCGACACCCACCGCCCATCCGACACACGTCGACGCGCGCGCGAGAACGTCGACCGCGTCGTCGACGTCGACCGAACGCGCGAATCGACGCGAACGAATTTATTCATCCACGTCGCGCGCGAAGAGACGCGCTCGACGCTCGACGCGAGAGGACCATCGCGCGCGAGGCCCGACGGGCGCCGCATGCCATTGACGGGCGCGCGCGAGACTCGAGCGCGAAGCGCATTCACCGCGACCGCGTTTCGATCGGTCGGACAGCAGACGAGCAGCGCGAGCACGTCGACGGAGATGACGACGGGGAGTAACGGCGGTGGACGAACGAGACGATCGAACGCGGGCGCGAGGGCGTCGGCGACGCAGACGACGCGGACGCCGGCGACGAGGGCGACGGGGACGCGAGGCGGGCGAGGCGCGAGCGCGAGCGCGGGGGGGAAGGAGGAGAGTTACGTGGGGTCCGCGATGCGAGGGTTGTCCCATGTGCCGCACGGGAACACGGCGTTGAGCGTCAAGGCGGACGAGGAGCGACTCAGTACGATCACGGATGAAAAGGAGCGAAAGAGGTTGAAACGTTTGCTTAGAAACCGCGTGTCGGCGCAACAGGCGAGAGAGCGAAAGAAGGCGTACTTAGCCTCGCTCGAACACACCGAGGTGGAAAAGGAGAGACAAATGCACGATTTGGAGAACCGCGTGGCGATTCTGGAACGAGAGAACCAGATGCTACGTCAAGTGATTCAGACCGTGACGAGAAAAGCCGTACCGCCGAACGCGGCGGATTTCAATCCCTGAACCTTCTACCACATGTGAACGTTTAGATACACTGCCCATTTTTAGATGTCGAGAAGCCTCACTCGTTCCTACGATCATTCTTTTGTCGCGTGGCTACTCGCGGCTTTATGTTTATTAATCCGAGGCTGGTGTATTGTTATTTTAATGTCATGTCTACATACAACATCGAACCCTCTCACTCACGCGCGTGCGTATCGCAGCGCGGTGAACGCTCGGGGATCGTCAAATGATTTGTTCCTACGTGCTTCGTTCGCATTCTAATCAGAGACGTCAATGACTTTGGCGGTCTCCTTGTTCGTTTCCAATTTCCATCGCTGAGACAGGTGTTTCATGACATCTTTGTGCGGCGTGGAGGCGCCGAGTTTGCTCTTGGCGTCCTTGAAGTGTTCCTTCACGAATAAAGAAAACGCAGTCGGTGCGCGCGACTGTACGACGTCTCCATTCTTCTTGAACTTGCCCAAATATTCCAACTTGCCTCCGCACGCGCCGCATCCTTTCTTCGCGATGTCGATTGACTTGCTGTGTCTACCGTATTCTTGTTGACACCAATCTCTCGTGCATCGCCACTTGTACGGCTGATGGATCGTGTACGCGTGACACGTGCTGACGCACGTTTCAGGGTACACAGACATCGCGAGTTGCGCCCACTTTTTGAAGACTGGTCCGTGCGGAGGCTTCGCCGTCTTGTCGATGAGCCAAGCCGAGGCGTGACACATCTCGTGCAACAGAGTCGCTTCAAGCTTTTCTACGGTGTCCAAAACCTTCGTGCTGAGTTCGATACGAGCACTATACGTCGTCTCGCCGGACTTCGAAGAGCGCTTGTAATGCGTCAGACCCGCAGTCGTGAGCAACTTGTTGTTCCAAGTGACGGTGAAGTCCCGCGGGAGAGCACCATCGAAGACACTTTCGTTGAATTCTTCAAATAAAGCGGACGTCAGCGCATCCTTGTGACGATTGAAGTTGAATTTTGCGTGGCCCTTCTTTGCGACGCTCTTCAGAGCCGATTGCAGAGCTTTGCTGTGCGACGGCGGAGGTCTGAACGCTTTCACCGCCGACGTGGGCGACAGCTCTTTCGGTGGCGTCGGAGTATGCAAATTCGAGGGACTGTACTCATCGATGACTAACTTTTCAGCAACCTCCTTGCTGATATCGGTCTCCGTCGTCGGTTTTCGTGGCGCAGGAGTGACGTTTTCCGCATCGCTGTCGTATTCAACTCGATATTCACCGTCTTCGTCATCCTCATCGGCGATGAAGTCATCGTCGCTCGTGTGTGCTTCCTCATCGTATTCAAATTCTTCACTTCCAGACAGATCATCATCGATGAATGCGTTCCTGAATGTAAACGACGGCTTACGCGTCGTCGCTCGACGCGGGCGAGCACTCACGGCAGGAGACGACGCGTCCTCGTCTTCATTCGCTTCACTCAATTCGTCTTCCAATGAGTCTTCCTCTTCGCTATCCAAGATCGCCCCGCGACGAGCCGTTCGATTCCTCGATCGACGCACATTCGGAGAGACGCGCGGAGAACGCGAGGCGTCGCGGTTGACGAGCGGAGAATCTTCGAAGCGAATGTGTGTGCCGATTTGCGCAACCGGCACCTCGGCGACTTCCTCGACGATTTCTACGTCGTCATCGATGCACGCTTCCTCGAGCACCACTTCATCCACGACCACGGTTTGATCTTCACTCTCTTCATCGATCAACTCCAAGGCGTCTACGGCCGCACCCAAACTCTCGATGTCGTCGACTTCCGTTCCCGCGATGGATTCTTCGTCGTCTTCACGCTCTTCGTCCGTCTCCACTATAGATTCCGTGACTTCCCGTGCAGATCTCGATGGAATGTCGCGCACCGGAAGTGCGAGCGGACCACCCCGAGCGTGCATCTCGACGAGCGTGCAGTTCTCCTCGCCGCAATCGCACGTCGGGAACGTCCCTTCCTCCTCCACCACTTCCTCCTCCGCCGTTTGATCGAAACTCTCCCCGACCGAACCGAACGACACGTCTTCGCTCACATCGCACGTCCACGCGCGCCCCCCGCCCGCGGACGTCGGCGTCACCGCCGAAAAGCTCAATCGTTTCCCATCCACTGGTCCCACCACCGGCGATAACGCGTCGATGGCGCGCGCCAACGCGTCGAACCCGTCCTCGCTTCCCTCGCGCGCGCCCGTCGTCTTCGCCAACGACGCAAACACGCGCGCGGGATCCATCCCTTGTCCACGGATCGTGCGCACCGTCTCCAACAGACACGCTTTCGTGGCGTCCGCGAGCTTCAACTGTTCGTCGAATTTCGTTCCCGCCACCGGCGTCCTCGTCGTCGTCCTCGCGTTCGTCTTTCTGGGCAACGGTTCCGTCGCGCGATCATCCTCGCCCCACGTCTCGCTCGGCGAGCGCGTCATCGACGTGTGACTTCGTTCGGCGTCTTGCATGAGCTCTCCGCTCGTGTCCTCGTTCTCCGCGTCGTCCTCCCCGCCCTCGCCCTCGCCGCCGGCTCGGCGTTCTTTCCCCCGAGCCGACGAATCCATCGCGTTCGCGCGCACCGTCGCCAACGGCGGTCGCGAACGACCGCTCGGCGTGGGGACGACGCGAGAGACCACCTCCTCGCCCTCACCGTCGCCGACGATGGACACGGACGGTCCCAGCCGCTTGCGTCGAGACGTCGACGGCATCGCGTCCTCGGCGTCGAGATGAACCGTCGCGTCCTCGCCCGCGGTCGTCGACGACGCGGCGCGCGACGCGCGGCGCGGGAGCGACGCGCGTCGAGACGCGCGCGGTTTCTGCGCGCTGAGCTTGGCGAAGAGATCGGTGGACATGTCCGGCGCGCGTCGTGTCGATCACTGGCGCGTTTCCCGCGACTCGAGAGCTCGCCGCGCGACGCGCGCGCGCGATGGCGTCGGCGCGCGCGGCGCCGCGCGACGACGGGCGGCGCGTCGAGAGCGTCGCCGCGCGCGTGCTCGTGAGCGCCGCGAGCGTCGCGTGCGCGACGACGGTGACGAACCCGCTCGACGTGCTCAAGGTGCGCCTGCAGACGGCCGCGCCGGAGGGCGCGCGCGCGATCGGGTTGGCGCGCACGGCGGCGACGATCGCGCGCGAGGAGGGTGCGGGAGCGTTTTGGCGAGGGATGTCCCCGGCGTTGGCGCGAGCGGTGCTGTACGGTGGATGTCGGTTGGGCCTGTACGAGCCCGCGCTCGGGGCGTATCGCGCGGCGACGGGGGACGACGAGGGCGCGCCGAGGGTGTCGACGCGACTCTTGGCGGGAGCGACGTCGGGTGCGTTGGCGGCGGCGGCGTTGAATCCCACCGAGTTGCTCAAGACGCGCATGCAGAACGCGACGAACGCGGGAACACCCGCGTGGGAACACCTGCGGCGAGCGGTGCGAGAGGACGGCGCGAGGAGTCTGTGGCGCGGGAGCGCGCTCGCGATGGGTCGATCGGCGGTGTTGACGGCGACGCAGGTGGCGACTTATGGGGAGACGAAGCGATATGTGATCGATACGGGCGTGGCGACCGAGGGCGTGACGTTACACTTCGCCGTGGCGTCGATTACTGGTCTCGTGACGACGGTGACCACCAACCCCATAGACATGATAAAGACGCGCGTGTACGTGGGCGAGGGCGCGTCGATCGCGAGCACGTTCGCCCATGTCTTGACCAGGCACGGTCCGCTCGGTTTGTTTCGAGGATTCAGCGCGAATTACCTTCGATTGGGGCCGCAGACCATGGTCACCTTCGTCGTCGCCGAATTTCTTAGAGAAAAATTCGGGCTCGGCGCCGTCATCTAGCGCTCGAGAGAGATCGCCTCGCGTCATGTGTAGCATCACGTGCGTTCGCGTAAACATTGGTAGCATTATTATTAGCTCTTCACACGGCGTGCTGCGTCTCGCCTCTGACCCCGCGCCGCGCGTCCCCGCAGACGCCGCCTCGGTTGCATGAAGAACAGAGCGCGCGATCCCCACGACGTCCTCGGCGTCGCCGAGGGCGCCGAGATCGACGAGATTAAAAAGCAATTTCGCGCCCGAGCCAAGGCGCTGCATCCAGACACGAGCGATGGCACCGCGAGCGAGGATGCGTTTCACGAGCTCAAGGCTGCGTACGAGACGCTCCTGGAACGTCGCGGCGCCGAGTCCGATCCACAGGACGAGGTGTACGGGCCGGGCATGCGCGCGAGATTAAACGCCGCGCGCGCGTGGCGCGAGCGAAGCGCGAGCAAGGCGTCGGGCGTGGCGCCGGCGAGGGAGTGGAGCGAGATTAATCAGATGAGACATTCGCGCGCGGCGGCGGGACGGGCGTTCGACGCGGAGTCTCGACAGACGCTGGATGAATTGCTCGCGGCGAGACGCGCGGCGAGAGCGAGCGCGTCGCCGTCGATGGGGGCGCGCGGATCGTTCGGTGGGGAGCTGAAGGGTGGGCGGTCGTCTCGCGCGTGGTTGGGCGTCGGCGTCGGATGTTGTTTGGCGCTCATTTTCGCACGGAGAATCGTGCACAAGATTGAGGAGAAGGAGAAGAGGAAAGCGAACGGCGAATCTTCGTGAGTGCGCGTTGATTTGAAGTTTTGCATGTCGGTGTCCAGTGGTCGTAGGTGTCTATTTGTCTAGTCGTAGTATTGTTGTGCGTAGCGCGAATTAGAATCAGAACTTTGTCGGCGGTTTATACGCCGTACTGTCGCGCGAATCTCCTTCAAAGAGAAGTCTGAACGCGTTCGCCGCGCGACGGTCATCGATGACGACCTCGAAATCTCTGTTGACGGGTCGACCGCTGTCGCTCGCCGGTTCGAAACTGCGCGGAATCGGAAACGGTAAATCGCTCGGCGACAAATTGCCCGTAGCCACCACCACTCGTTCGTCGTCGACAATCAGCACCTTCAGATGCGCGTACCGGAAGAAGTGGGGAGATGAGCGAAGAGACATCGTACCGTTCCCGCGCGCGTTCTCGCGCATGTACTCGACAACCTTTGTCGACGCTGTTCTATCTGAATCCATGAAAATGGCGCGCGACAACACCATCGACACGCGTACGTCGCGCTCGCGCATCAAATCGAGAATCACGTCGGCGATGTCCACATCTGTGATTTGATACGTGTAAATTCGAAGCGAATGCCTCGTCGATAACAGCGCCTCGCGGGCGACGGTCGCGCCTGCGTCTGGACTCGTCGCCACGGCGACGTTTGCGACATACGACGCGCGTTTCGGCACGTAATGCGAACGGTTCGAACTCGGTAACGGGAACGGCTCCAATCGCGTCGCATTTCGCATCATTCGAATGTCTTTTTCGTCGATACCGTCGGTCGGCGTCGCCCACGGTTCGGCGATTTTCCAATCGTATTCGAACACCGACGTCACGAACGCCGCCGCCTCCGTCGACGTCAGCACCACGCCAGCCTCGCGATTCGCGAGAAAACTCCCCTTGGACCAATTAACGCTCGAGATTGCCGTTCGTTCGCCGTCCACTACGATCACCTTCGCGTGTTGAAACGTCGTCGTGCGAAACATCGCCACCTCGGCGCTCATGGCCAAAAATCCGAGCGGCGACACCGCGCCCGCGCACGTCTTTTCGTCGTCGAACGCGTTCGTCAACACGCGCACGCGAACGCCTCGATATCGACACGCGTTCAGAAGCTCGCGAAAGAGTACGAATCGCTCCTCGTGGAGCACGTACGTCGGCTCACACCCCGAGCATCCGCGCCGCCGCGGCGTCGAACATCCGTTCCAACTCGACGAGCTCGGCGTCAAGACATCGATGGTCGCGTTCGCCGACGCGACGAGCCGCGCGAGAACGCTCGCGCTGGAATCCGGGGAAAAGAACGCTTCGACTGTCGAGCGGCCGCGCCAGGGGGTCGTGAATCTCGGCGCGTACGCGCGCGTCTGTGCGCGTACGAAAAGTTAGTTACGAGACCACCGCGATTCAACGAGACGCGCCGTTCGACGACGACGCGCGCGTCTCGCGCGCGCACCTGATGATCGTACGGTTCGCGACGTCCCCGGACGAGCGAGAGCGCCGCTATTGCCGCCGCGAGCGCGGCGAACGCGCGCATGCCTCGGAGTCGAGGCGTTGACTCCGAGACGAGTTCCTCACACCCGCGCGCGATCGCGCGCGCTCTGTCTCTCGCGCGCGTCATGGTCGCGCCCGAGGACGGTTCGAGCGCGCGCATCGCCGAGCGTTTACTTCGCGGATGGACGCTCACGGCGGAGCACTGTCCCGTGGCGTCGTGCGGGTGTCCGCTCATGCTCGAACCCGGTGCGGGCGACGCGCACTATTGCGCGCGCGCGAACGCCTCCGTGGGCCTGCGCGATCGCGAACACGGAGGCGAGCGAGGTGCGATCGTCGCCGACGACGCGAGCGCCGCGAGCGACGACGACGAGGACGAAGAGCGTCGCGTGCGGGCGATGACGGCGAGACCGGCGGCGACGGCGGCGAACCCGGCGGACGCGCCGCTCGAAAACGTCGACGTCTCGTCGCGGGTGGCGGATAAGTTGTTACGGGGATGGACGCTCGCGAGTGATTCGTGTCCGATGAAGGGATGCTCGACGCCGCTCGTGCGAGACGGCGCGGCGGGAGAACTCTTTTGTGTTCGACACGAGTTGTACGTGCGCGCGGCGCCGCCGGACGCGGCGCCTCGACCGCCGCCGGGCACCGCCGCCGCCGCGGGATCCGCGGACGTCGCGCGAGACGACGCGCGAACCGTTCGCGACGCCGTCGACGAATCATCGCTTCGAACGCTTCGCGTCTTGGAGGGTAAACTCGAATCGGCGCGCGCCGCGCTCGAGGCGGAGACGGAACCCGCCAAGTGCAGAGACTGGCTCGCGCTCCTCGACGACGTCCACGCGAGCATGCGCGCGCTTCGACCGTGATCGGTTCGTAAGACGAGTGACTAGGTTGTAACGCGAGTTCGGCGCGATGCGGTCGTCGTTTCCCAGATCGAGGCGACTAGCGCGGCCCTTCGAAGACTCGCGGGCGCCGGCGGACGACGTTCCCACAAAAAATGCCT
>MDTE01128689.1_pt1 | contig 10082 bp, 6 predicted proteins | sample 811231 | NCBI WGS metagenome assembly MDTE01 (sample SAMN05326651, study PRJNA326480) | marine metagenome | isolation source: seawater | place: Indian Ocean: Red Sea | collected 2010 | reverse complement strand
GGCCTGTCCTGCATCGCCCGTGCATTACCAGTACAACCCGATCAAGACGGTCAAGACCTCGGTTATGGGCGCGATCAACTGCCTTGGTTTGGCCAAGCGGGTGGGAGCCCGTATTCTTCAAGCTTCCACGTCCGAGGTCTACGGTGACCCCGAGGTTCATCCGCAACCGGAAGAATATCGGGGGAACGTCAACCCTATCGGTTTGCGCGCTTGTTATGATGAGGGAAAGCGGTGCGCGGAAACCCTGTTCTTCGATTATCACCGGGAAAACAAGGTGGATATCCGGGTGATTCGCATATTCAATACTTACGGTCCGCGTATGCTTGCGGATGACGGCCGGGTAGTCTCGAACTTCATTGTGCAGGCACTGAAAGGTGAAGACCTCACGATTTACGGAGATGGTACTCAAACTCGCTCCTTTTGCTTTGTCGACGATTTGCTTGAGGGAATGATGGCAATCATGGAGCAGGACACTACGGTTGGACCGGTCAACTTGGGCAACCCGACTGAGTTCACGATCAGGGAACTGGCGGAAAAGGTTCTCGAAAAAGTGGGTTCTTCCTCCAGGTTGATTGAAAAACCTTTGCCTGCCGATGACCCCATGCAACGAAAGCCAGACATTTCCTTGGCCCAAGAGGTCATTGACTGGACTCCCGGTATCGAGCTTGACGAAGGCCTTGATCGTACGATTCCTTATTTTCGCTCCCTCCTCGAATCCTGACCTTTTTTCCTTATCATGAATCTCTTCGCCCCCATCAAGTCCTTGCTGAATTCTCTCAAAGGCAGGAATCATAGAAAATACCTAAAGAAATGCGCCCCGGTCGTTGCTGAAATCAACCGGATCGAGAAGGAATACCAAAGTCTGTCCGACGAAGAGTTGAAGGCCAAAACCAAGGAGTTCATGGAGCGCAATCAAAACGGGGAGTCATTGGAGGAACTTTTGCCCGAGGCTTTTGCCACCGTCAAAAATGCGGCCCGTCGCCTGTGCGGTCAGTCGATTTCCGTATGTGACCACCCGATCCTTTGGGAAATGGTTCATTACGACGTCCAATTAATCGGGGGAATGGCTTTGCACGAGAGACACATTGCCGAAATGGCGACCGGCGAGGGAAAAACCTTGGTCTCGACTTGCCCGCTTTATCTGAATGCGCTCAGCGGGAAAAACTGCCAGCTCGTCACGGTAAATGATTACCTCGCGTTGAGAGATTCCCACTGGATGGGGGCTCTGTTCGAATTTCTCGGCCTCACCGTCGGTTGTATCCAGAACAACATGCCTTCCGCGGAGCGACGCGAGATGTACGAGAAGCACATTACCTACGGAACCGCTTCTGAGTTCGGATTCGATTACCTGCGGGATAATGGCATGGCTACTTGCAAGGAGGATCAAGTCCAGCGTGATCATTACTTTTGCATTATTGATGAAGCTGACTCCATCCTTATTGACGAAGCCCGCACGCCCTTGATCATTTCCGGTCCTATGCGTGAGGATCATCCATTGCCTTTCGTGGAGATGAAGCCCAAGGTGATGAAACTATTCGAGGCCCAGCTGAAGCAGTGCAATAAGTTGGGCGAGGAGGCAAAGAAGGCCTTTGCTCAGGAAGAACTATCCGAAGAACTTGCGGACGAGGCCACTGCCAAGCTCTATCAAATCAAGCGTGGCATGCCCACTCACCGGCAGTTCATGAAGATGATGGAAAACGCCTCGGTGCGGAAGCGTTTTGAAAAATTCGACCTCGAGATGAATTCCGATTACAACAAGGTCCGGGCCTATGACCTGAAGGAGGAATTGCACTACGTGATCGACGAGAAGAACCAGCAGGCCGACCTTACCGAAAAGGGTAGGGGGTTGATCAGTCCTGATGATCCGGAGGGATTCGTTATTCCTGATCTTGCCGACATGTATGTGAACATTGAACGGGACACGGCATCTTCGGATGACGAAAAGCGGCAAAAGAAGGAAGAAGCCGAACAAGATTTCCAGGTAAGGAGCGAGCGCATTCATACGGTCTCTCAACTTCTTCGAGCCTATGGGTTGTACGAGAAGGACAAGCAATACGTTGTGCAAGGCGGAAAGGTGATGATCGTGGATGAGAACACCGGTCGCTTGATGCCCGGTCGTCGATGGAGCAACGGTTTGCACCAGGCGGTCGAGGCGAAGGAAGGGGTTGCCATCGAAAAGGAGACCAAGACCTACGCAACCATTACCATCCAAAACTATTTCAGAATGTACGATAAGTTGGCCGGTATGACTGGTACGGCGGAGACCGAGGCTGGTGAGTTTCATGACATCTACAGGCTCGGGGTGATGGTGATCCCTACTCATCGTCCATGCGTTAGGAAGGACTTGAACGACTTGATGTTCAAGGGACGCAGGCAAAAATTCAACCACGTGCTCGAGGACTTGACCGAGGCCCATAGAAAAGGCCAACCTGTCCTGATCGGTACTGCATCGGTCGAGTCATCGGAGGTTTTCAGCCGGATGCTCAAGAGAGCGAATATTCGACACACTGTTCTCAATGCGAAGTTTCACGAAAGGGAAGCGGAAATCGTTGCCCAAGCCGGACAAAGCGGGGCTGTCACCATTGCCACGAACATGGCTGGGCGCGGGACCGACATCAAGCTGGGAGACGGGGTTAAGGAGCTTGGTGGATTACTGGTTCTCGGAACGGAAAGGCATGAGTCCCGAAGGATCGACCGACAATTGCGCGGTCGATGCGCCCGCCAAGGGGATCCCGGCGAATCCAGGTTTTACGTTTCCTTGGAGGATGACCTGATGCGCCTCTTTGCCAATCAAGGCGCTTTGTCAAAAATGTTGGAGAAGTCTTTTGGGGAGGATGAAGCCCTTGAGCATGGGACCTTGGACTGGTCCATCCAAAACGCTCAGAAAAAGGTCGAGCAGCAAAATTATTCGATTCGCAAACGCTTGCTTCAATACGATGACGTCTTGAACCGGCAACGCGAAATCGTCTATTCCATCCGGAATGACGTGCTTCTCGAGGACGATCCCGGCAAGATTTTGCTCGAGCTCATCGAGGAAGAGGTGGAAGTGCGAATCGGTTCGGTACCTGAGTCCGAATTCAAGGCTGCGAAGGGTGAGGAGATGCCCGAATTGGAATCCGTCCTTGCGTCGTGGGTAAACGTTACCTTTCCCTTGTCCGTTCGTTTGGATGAATTGGTCGGGAAATCCGAAGAGCGAGTCAGGGAAATCATTCTTGAGAAAATTACTTCAGCCTACGAAGCAAAGAGGAAGCTCGAAGATCCGGATCAATTGCAAGGGTTGGAAAGATACGTCGTGGTGAATGCAGTGGACTTGCATTGGCAGGATCACCTTACCGAAATGGAGGAATTGCGACGAAGCGTCGGGCTTCGCGGATATGGGCAGAAAGATCCCCTGAGCGAATACAAGAACGAGGCTTTCCGTGCATTTGAGGAGATGATGGGGGCCATGCGCTCGGACGTTTGTTCTGGAATGTTTCGCTCGTCCACGAATTTGGCCGTTTTCGAAAACATGCTCTCCACCCTTAGCGACGTGGCAAAGACAACAGGCCCGGAAAGTACGAGTGATGGTGGGTTTGACCAATTTCGACCATCAGGGGGCGGGCAATCCGCACCAGTTCCTTCGGACGCGCCGGAAATCCCGGAAGTTGCCGTTCCCGTTACCCGCGACGCCCCCAAGGTCGGCCGAAATGATCCGTGTCCATGCGGGAGCGGGAAAAAATACAAGAAGTGTTGCGGAGCAGCATCTGCCGCCTAGATCGCCGGCTGACGGGCTAGGCTTTTCCATGTCACCGGCTCGATTTGTTCCGGACGAAGGGTGTGGGGTAGTTCATTCTCGTTCAGCCAATTCTCGATTCTTCTGCGGCTTTCGTCTTTCTCTTGCTTGGCCAGGGATCCGATTTGCTTTCGCCTTTGAGTGAAGATTCGACGAATCAAGGCGCGGTCCGGTTGGGAAAACAAAAAAGGAGATTCAAGCCGGTCCATTCTCACAAGCATGGAGTCGACGGCGGGGGCAGGGAAGAAACATTGTCGGGAAACCGCATGTGACTGGAGGTTTTCGAATGAAAGCTGTAAGAAGATTGAAAGGGCGTTGAAATTCTTTGTTCCGTGCAGAGCCCACATGCGGTCGATCGCTTCGCGCTGCAGCATGAGGACCATTCGGGCGGGGAGGCGACCGGTCGCCAACAGAGCCTCCAGCCAAGGGGATGAAATTGCGTATGGCAGGTTGGCTACCACGGCATAGTCTCCGGCGTTTTCCGGGAGAGAACCGATTGGTTCCTTTACAGCGTCTGCACGGGTAAGGTTGAGTTGCTTGCTTTTGACGAACGGAGCAAGGGAGGATTTGATGTTATCGAACAGGCATCGATCAATTTCAACCGCATGCACGGGATGACCGGCTTCCAATAGTCTTTTGGTCAGGGTGCCCAATCCCGGTCCGATTTCCACGACCGGTAGATGGGGGGGCAGTTCTGCCATTCCCAAGGATTTCTGGACGATATTGCCGTCGATCAGGAAATTCTGGCCAAGCTTTTTTTTCGGGCGATGCCCAAGCCTTTCCAGTAAATTCGTTGTTTCCTTGGGTGTCAGGGGCATGCTGCGCAAATGGAACGAAAAAACTTATTCCCGTTCCTTCATTTCGTGAATCAGGGCTTCGGGGTCATCCGCTCTCATCAGGGTTTCCCCGCAAAGGACTGCATCTGCTCCTGCTTCTCTCACGCGCCATGCATCTTCCGGGTCGATGATTCCGCTTTCGCTTACCTTCAGGATGCCTTCCGGAATCAACGGGAAAAGGTTCTCGGTTGTTTCCAAATCAGTTGTGAAACGGGTGAGGTCCCTGTTGTTTACACCAAGTAGTTGCGGGTCACTTTTGAGAGCTTTTCCAAGTTCCTCCTCTTCGTGAATCTCGTATAAGCAATCCAATCCGGCAAGGTCCGCAGCTTCTCTGAGAATCTTGAGCTCATCTTCCTCGAGAGCCCGGACGATCAGTAGAATGGCTCGGGCTCCGGCTTCCAACGCCTCGAGAACCTGGATTGGATGGACCATGAAATCCTTTCTCAGGGTCGGTACGGATCGTTGGTGGCTGCGGATGAAGTCATTGACCTCCCACAAGTCTTCCAGTTCCCCTCCGAAGTATTTCTCGTCGGTCAGGACGGAAAGCGCATCGGCATCCGAATTAAGGTAGGAACGGGCTTGTTCGACTGCGGAGATTCCTTCCGCTATGTCACCGGCGGAAGGTGATTTTCTCTTGATTTCGGCAATCACGGAAAGCTCGTCAGGGTCCGCAAGGGAGTCTCTGAAGGACATGCCTTTCATCTTCTCTCCCAGCGAGCTTAGCTCCTGTGGGCTGACCGGCCGGATGCGCGAGGCAATTTCCTTGCGCTTCCAAGCCATGATTTCAGTTAGTTTGTCCATGATGTAGAAAGGTTTTTTCATTCTTGAGATGGAATGATTTGCCAAGAATGAGATGAGATACAGAATGCGCGAGAGTGAGCGAAATTCAACGACTAAGAGAAATCGTTTTTAAACTGCGTGCCCCGGACGGTTGTCCGTGGGACCGTGAGCAGACCCACAAGTCCTTGGCCCGATGCCTGGTGGAGGAGGCGTCCGAGGTGCTTGAGGCAATTGACGAGGAAGACTATGAACTAATGGAGGAGGAATTGGGTGACCTGCTCTTGCAAGTTGTCATGCATGCTTGTTTGGCTGAGGAAGTCGACCGCTTCGATCTCGAGGACGTGGCCAAGGGAATTAGCGAGAAACTCATTCGGCGCCATCCTCATGTATTTGGGGACCAATCCCAGCGGGTGAAAACTTCTTCCGAGGTTTTGGATCGATGGGAATTGATCAAGGCCGAGGAAAAGCAAAAGAAGGGAGATTTGTCAGATGAAGTGAAACCTGAGGTGTTCAAAGCCTTGCCTCCGCGCTTGCCGGCTTTGCTCTTTGCCTTCGACGTATACAAGCGCTCGGTCAAGGCGGGCCTTGAGTCAGGCGGGACTTGGGACGAGGGAAAGGTGGAGGGGTTGTCGGATGGCATGGACGAGGAGAGTGCCGGCAAGTTGCTTTTCGAGTTGGTTGGCGCTTGCAGGAAGGCGGGGATCGACCCGGAGTCGGCCTTGAGAAGATATGCATCCGAGCAAGTTTCCCGCCTTGAGGGATTGGCCTCACCAAAGGAATAGGTCTTCGCGCAATGGTGGAAAAGATCGAGCGCGTCACCCTGAATGATGACGGGCATCCCCGGTTCGTTGACTGCGTGATCAGGAAGTCCGCCCGGGCTAAAAGAATCAGTTTGCGCGTCGCCTCCTCGGACCGGGCAATCCTGACCTTGCCCAAATGGTCGTCATGGTCGTCGGGTTTTTCTTTCCTGTCGGCCGAGCGTGAGTGGTTGACGGAGAAAACGGGAAATTATCCGAGCATTCCCTCCTTGTCGGAATATTTTTCCGGAGGAGGGGAACTTTGGCTCGATGATTCTCCACGAACCTTGAGTTGGAACCGGGGGGGTGATTATTCGAAGAGTTCTTGTAGGGTCGGGGCAAACGCCGTTTCAGCTTGTCTACCCGGGAAGGTCGGTCTTGAGGATGAACTGCTGGAGACCTGTCGCTCGCTCGCAAGGTCTTCGTTGACCGCCAGACTGGAGTCACTCGGTCAAAGGCATGATTTGAAGTGGAATAAGTTGAGGATTGGGAACCAGCGCAGTCGCTGGGGCTCATGTTCGGAGAGTGGCACGATTTCCTTGAACTGGCGATTGATCTTGCTCCGTTACGAACTGGGCAATTACGTCCTTTGTCATGAACTTGCTCATTTGGAGCACATGAACCACTCGGTTGCCTTTTGGGATTTTCTGGAAAGCTTGGTCCCTGGTGCAAAAAAAATGGACGTCGAACTGAGGGAGTTGAGCAGGGCCGTCATGGGACTGGCCCGAAACACCTGAGCCTTCGTAGAAGGATGGTGCCAGGGCACTAAATCTGCGTTGAAAATGGACTCGCAGGCTCGTCCCTCCAAGAATCGTGATAATGAAAACGGACTCCAAGAATTGTCGTCTTGAAACTGGAGGGACGAGCCTGCGAGTCCGACCCCCGTGGAATCTTTACAACAAGGTGGGCTTACTTGTCCATCGGGTCGGGTTCCCGTCCCAGCTCCCATGCAGTGCGCCCCCCAAGAGCTCTCAAGTAGGGGAGGGCATCGCCTTCGTCCTCTGCGACGTCGGTTGGGGTAATGCCGTCATCGCCATAGCGCGGGTTGATTCCAAGCCCGAGGGAAAGGGCCTTCTTGACCATGCTTTTCTTTCCCGAAAAGGCAGCTCCGTGCATGAGTGTGTAACCATCTTTGGCTGCAATTTTCGGGTTGGCTTTACGGGATAGGAGAAAATCGACCACTTCTTCCTGCCCGGAGACCGTTGCTATGAGGAGAGGCGTGGCGCCAAAGGAATCCCTTTCGTTGACGTCTCGACCACCATTGAGGAGTGCTTTGACCTTCTTGAGATCCCCCAATCCTGAGGCAACGTGCAAGGGGTTTTTGTTTTTTACCCCAATCTTGAGCAGGAGATCGACAATGACCGAATGTCCGCCAGCGGCAGCCAAGTCGATTAGGTTCGTTCCGTGATCGTCCTCGGCATGTGGATCGGCAGACAAGGCGAACAAAATCTCAAGGATATCCTTTTCTCCTCTCAGTGAAGCCGTCATTCCCGGAGTCTCTCCCTCTTCCGTCCGCGCATTTACGTCCGCGCCTTCTTCCAGCAGCACTTCAAGAGCGGCAACGTTTCTTCCCCAAGCGGCGCTGTGGAGCGGGGTGGAGTCGTGTCTGCCCTGTACGTTCGGATTCCCGCCATTCCGAAGAAGAAACTGGAGGATTCGAGCGTTCCCCTTGTAAGCGGTGAAATGCAGGGGTGTGTGTCCGAATCTGTCAGTTGCGTTAATCAGGGCTCCGCTATTCACAGCCTGAACCGCGGCAGTGAAGTCGTTCAAGGCAACTGATCGGAAAAGGTCCTCGTTGATTGAATCGATCAGTTCCTGTCCGACGTGCTTGGCCACTACTTCCCATCCCTGTTTATCCAAATCTGCAAGCTTGAGGGTTCCGGTTAGCTTGCCTTCTTTGCCCGAAAGAAGGGTGAGGCTTGAAAAGTCCTGGACCCAGCTTAGGGTTTTCAGTTGATCGTAGTTCAAATTGTCGAGTTTCCGAAGAGACCGGTTTGCCTTTTGCAAATCCAGAGAGAGCGCGAAAAAATGCTCATTAAGCAATTTTGTCCTAACCTTCGATAGGGGGACGATTGGTTTTTGAGCCCGAACTTCCCGCAGATAGTCGAACGTCGAAAGCCAAACGTCGTCCTTGTTTTCGGTCAGATGGAGTTCGTTGATGTCCAAAAGCGTGTCAAGGGACTTGGAAGAGTTTAGCCCGGCAATGAATTGCTTGAAGGTAAAGGGGCGTGATATGCCTAGGCCGAGAGCGAAGGATGGTTCGAGCTTCGTTGTGGTCTTGGAATCACCTGCTGGCATGATTTTCGAACGAAAGGATCCGCCGCCAAAAACGAAGTCCCCACTGGGTGCGGAAAGCAACTCGCTTGCCGAGATGTCAAAACCGGGCAAGACCGAATCCTTGGTGATCTTTCCATTGCTCATGAACTTGAGCACGTGGTCGAGCGCTTTGCCGATCGATGATTTGAAGGAGTCGTTCGGGATGGTCCAGCGCGCGACCAGTGGCGCGTCGCCGGGGAGTTTTTCGACCATTGGCAATGGGGTAGGCTCTTTTGGTTGTTTGGCTCCCTGGACCGAATATTCCGATGCCGTTAGCTTGATTGCTCCCTTGATGGATTGGAAATGGATTCCCAGTTGCCTATTGAAGAGCGCGTCGAGAGTGGGGAGTAGTTTCTTCCATTGATCGTCTGGCCAAAAGTCTTCGATTATTTTCGCAAGACCCGTACCGTCGATATAAACGGCCAGGTCGGATGGTTTGTCGAGGTGGGCTTTCAAGCTGGCGGGCAACTCTTTTGCCTGGTCCTCGGACTGGAAGCTTTGAGCAAAATCCTTTAAGCGCTCGTCCATGGGCGGGGCGTCCTTGGTTTTGGTGACCGGAGCAACCCCCAGAAGAAAGCAGATTCTGCCCTTGCGCCCGATTACAATGGGGAAGCCCGTTTTTCCATATCTGACCCCCTTTCCTTTTATCCGTTGAATATTCAGGAACTGGGCAAGTTGAGCAAGTGTCTGGTCCGCCCGCTTGGGGTCTTCCGCCATGATGATTATTCCGTAGGAGGGAGAAGAAAAATCCTGTTTCCCCGTGCGGGCAAAGACTTGCATGGGTGATTGAAGCTTTAAGCCGCTTGAGTCGCGGTCGAGTAGAATCTCGTGAAGACCGGGGTAGGCTTGAGCCAGTCTTTCGACAAGTGGTTCCCAGGTCTTGCTCTTGAGCAAATTCGTTTTTTGGAGAAAGGTTTCTCCCTTGAGGGATAGGACGAGAAAGGAGTCGGACGGGAGGAGGTTGGCGCTCGGAGGTATTGCCTTCAATTGCCAACTGCCCAAGCAAAGAGCGAGGGAGGCAATCAGAAAAAATATACGGCTTCTCGGATAAATCGAAATTGTCATGAGCATGTATGCAAGGTACATTTCGGAAGCAATGGGTCAAATTATCTTTCAATTATTCCTCCGGTTCCTTTGAATATCCCTCACTGGAAATGTTTACCGGGATTGTAGAGAACGTGGGAAAGGTAGTTTCCCTCAGCGAGGGGGAGGAAGCTTGGACCCTTCGCCTTTCCTTGCCTTTTGAGAATGGGGAGGGGCTTGAGGCAGGCGCAAGCTTGTCCGTGAATGGTTGTTGCCTGACCTTGCGGGAGAGCAGCGATGGGAACGAGGCATCCTTCGATCTTCTGGACGAAACCCTTGAGCGGACGAACTTGAGTGATTTTAAAAAGGGCAACTTGGTCAATCTCGAAAGATCCTTGCCTGCAAACGGACGGGTAGGGGGACATTTTGTTACCGGTCACGTCGATGCTCTCGGAAAGATCTTGGTTTTCGAAGAACGCGGAAAAAACCTATTCCTTCAAATCAAGGTCCCTTCCGGTTGCGAACAATACCTTGTGGACAAGGGTTGCATTGCGGTGG
>MDTE01083255.1_pt1 | contig 10084 bp, 9 predicted proteins | sample 811231 | NCBI WGS metagenome assembly MDTE01 (sample SAMN05326651, study PRJNA326480) | marine metagenome | isolation source: seawater | place: Indian Ocean: Red Sea | collected 2010 | reverse complement strand
GGAAAAGATTCCATTATTAAATTAGATATAACACCTAATCGCGGAGATTGCTTCAGTGTGTATGGAGTTGCAAGAGAGTTGGCAGTTATCAATAACCTTAAACTAAAGCATCCTGCTTTGAAATCTATTGAAAGTTCTTTCAAGGAAGACTTAAGAGTTAAAGTATGCAAGGAAGCTCCAATATACGTTGGAAGATCCATAAACAATATAAATCTTCAAACAAAAACGCTCCCTTTAGTTGCTGAAAGATTAGCTTTAAGTGATAAAAAGCTCATTGACCCTGTGGTTGATATTACTAACTATATTCTTTTAGAGCTGGGCCAGCCTCTTCATGCGTTTGATAGAGATAAACTAGAAGGCAACATTAATGTACGGAAAGCTAAAAAAGGAGAGAGTCTAATTTTGCTTGATGACCAAGAGATTAAATTAGACCCAGACTGTTTAGTTATTTCTGATGAAAAGAAGTCAATAGCTCTTGCGGGGATAATGGGAGGAAAGAATACATGTGTTACTGACAACACGAAGTCTATTTTCTTAGAAAGTGCTTTCTTCAAGCCTTCAGTTATTAGAGGTAGAGCAAGAAGGTTTGGTTTCCAAACAGATGCTTCGATAAGATTTGAAAGAGGAGTGGATTATGAAATCCAAGAACTTGCCGTTGAAAAAGCGAGTGAAATTCTTTATCAAACTGTAGGAGGAGAATTTGGAACAATTCGAAAGAGTAAATTAACAAAAGAGTTACCTAAAACTAGAAAGGTCTCATTAGATCTTGATAGAGCCAATAAAATTCTTGGCACTAATATCACTAGCTTAAAAGCTAAGAAATATCTAAAAGGTCTAGGAATGGATCCCAAAGGCTCAGCTAGAAAATTAGCTCTTACTTCACCATCGTGGAGATACGATATTGAAATTGAGGCAGATCTTATAGAAGAATTAGCAAGATTAGAGGGTTATGATTCATTACCGACTGTATCACTTGAACCTAAACTGAAAATAAAATCTGAGTCAAAAGAAAAAGTCATTTCTGACTCTTTAGTATCTGAGGGATTTACTGAAGTCATCAATTATTCTTTTATAAGCGAAGATGAAGAAATGGTTTTCGGAGAATCTAAAACAATGGTAGAAGTAGAAAATCCTATTTCTCAAAATATGAGATACATGAGGTCTAGTCTGTTTCCAGGTTTGATCAATACTTTTACTCATAATCTAAACAATGGACTGTATTCTCAAAAATTGTTTGAGATTGGATCAGTTTTTAGCCATAAGAAATCTACTACACCTGTGGAAAGAACAAGAGTCTCCGGTTTAATCTGTGGAGACATTTCCTTAAATCACTGGCTGGATAAGCCGAGAAAAGTTAATTTCTACGATGCTAAGAGTTATATTGAAAAGATCATATCTAGCTTTGATGCTTCTATTAACTTCGATTCCAAGTCTTCTAATTTCTTTCATCCCGGCATTTCATCTACTATTTATAACGGCACTAAAGAGATAGGTCTTTTAGGGGCTTTATCCCCTGATATTTTAGAAAAGTTAGGTCTTAAGGAGGATGTTTTCTTGTTCTCTTTAGATATAGAGGCTCTAAAATTAAAACCATTACAAAAATTTACTAAGTTCTCTAAATTCCCCTCTATTCAGAGAGACCTAGCTTTTGTTATTGATAAAGATATAACAAGTCTTGAATTAAGTAACGTCATTAAGACCAACGGAGGGAAGGATTTCAACAGTTTGGAATTATTTGATGTTTATGAAGGGAAGGGGATTGATGAAAATAAAAAAAGTCTAGCGATCTCTTTAACTTGGCAATCTTCTAAGGGAACTTTGTTAGATGCAGATATTGATAAGGTTGTTGAAAAGATTGTAAACTCAGTTAAGAAAGAGTTGGATGGTGAATTAAGGAATTAATGGAAAAGACAATAACTAAAGCAGATATAGTTGATTACCTTCATTCACAATTAGGTCTAAATAAAAGTGAATCGAAGAAGTTAATAGAAGATTTCTTCGATGAAATTAAGAAATCTCTAGCAAATAATGAAGAGGTAAAGTTATCTGGTTTTGGTAATTTTGAATTAATAGATAAGAAATCTAGGCCAGGCAGAAATCCTAAAACAGGAGAAGAGGTAACTATTTCTGCTAGAAGAGTTGTTACTTTTAGGGCCGGTAATAAATTGAGAAAGAAGATAGCTTCTCAGAATGACTAAAGAAATTTCATTTTCAGATAAAAAATATTTCTCCATAAGTGAGGTATCAGAGTTATGTTCAGTTAAACCTCATACTTTGAGATTCTGGGAAAGTGAGTTTAAGGCTTTAAAGCCAATTACAAGAAAAGGGAAAAGGCGATATTATCAAAAAAAGGATATTGAGATGATAGGTATGATTCAAAGCCTTCTGTACGAAGAAGGTCTTACTATTTCTGGTGTAAAAAGAAAGTTAAGTTCTGCTGCTAAAGACAATTCTATAAGTGAATCTTCAGAAAAGATCGTTGAAGATCTTGAAAAGCTTTTAAAAGCTATTAATTAATCGGGGCGTGGCGCAGTCTGGTAGCGCACCACACTGGGGGTGTGGTGGTCGCTGGTTCAAATCCAGCCGTCCCGACCAACTAAAGGATGATATAGTTATATTATGAAAAATTTATTGTTAACAGGAGCTTCTGGGGGAATAGGTTCTGAAATTGCGCAATATGCAAGCGAAGCAGGATACAGGGTGGGCTTAATTGACATAGACCAAAAGAAACTTGAAGAAACTCAATCTGTAATAAAAAATTCTATAGTGCTTAAGGCAGATATAACACAAGAAAGTTCAGTTTTAGAAGCTCTGGAATCTTTCGGAGAGACTCCCGATGCTTTGATTAATTGTGCTGGAATAGTTAGGTTTGGTAGCCTTTTAGAACAGGAAGTGAAGGATTTTGAAGATGTAATAAATGTTAATCTATTAGGTTGTTTTATTGTTAGTTGTGCCACTGCAAGGCTTATGAAAGAAAAAGGCTCAGGTAACATAATAAATATAAGCTCCATAAGTGGCGGGAAACATCCAGCCATACATTCTGGAGCTTATGCTGCTACAAAAGCTGGCATGGCAATGCTAACAGAGCAAATGTCTCTTGAATGGGGAAAAGTAGGGATTCGAGTGAACGCTATCTCTCCAGGTTTTATAGATTCTGGTATGTCCGCATCGCATTATGCAGATCCAATAGAAAGAAAAAAAAGAGAAGAAATGGTTCCTGCACAAAGGATTGGTTCAGCTGAAGATATTGCTAAAGTTGTTATGTTTTTATTATCTGAAGACTCCTCTTATATTCATGGAGAAAATATAGTAGTAGATGGAGGTGTAATGAACGGCGTCTTGGCTAATATTGGTAGAGACTAGACCAGCTTAAATTATATACGTAATAGTTTTTTAGCATTCTCAGCAAGATAAGAAGGGATTTCTTTAATGGAGTCTCTGTTAGGCTGGTCCCAACCTAAGAAGTTAGTACCCAATACCTGTCTTTCTCGTCCTACTATATCTTCCAATAATTTTAACGAAGCGTCTTGATGAACGTGATTATCAAACCAGATCAAATTGAGTTGTCTCATAAATTCACCCCTTTCTTTAATCCATTCAGGAGAAGTGTTCCTGTGCTCAGCAGCTAATGCCATCCTGCCAGCGAGAAAAGCTATATTACCGCCCCCATGACTAATACATACATCAAGGTCGGGATGTCTATGTAATACCCCTCCAAATATCAAATTACCTAAAGCAGCAGTTTCATCATTAGCGAAACCAACAGTTAAGTCTAAGCTATATAAGTCCAATCTATTATCAGAGTAAGGTCCATTAATTCCTTGCGGAGCAGGGTGTATAAACAGAGGCACATCTAAATCAACACAAGATCTATAAAAATCATCCATCTGTTTATCTGCCAGGCCTAATGGGAAATCTGTTCCTATATATGCCCCTAGAAAACCAAGCTCTTTTACGCTTCTTTCAAGCTCTTTAGAGGCTGCTTCCGGGTCTTGCATTGGTAAAGATGCAAAACCGCCCAAACTTTCTTTATGGTTTGAAATACAATTAGCCATAGTGTCATTATGTAATTGGCAATAATTTATAGCTTCTTTAGGTTCTATAAAATGGAAATAGGTTATAGGATTTGGAGATAGAACTTGATAATCAATACCTAGTGATTCCATGGCCTCTAATCTTAGATTTATATCCATGAATGGTGTATTTTCATACCTTACACCTTCAAGTTTATAATCTCCTACACGAAACCAAGGATTATCTTTATCACCTCCTATTTCGGGACCTAATCCTTTTATAGAATTTAAAGTTTCCTTAAAAATTGCGTGAGCATGAATATCAATTACGTCCATCGCGAAGTTTTACCAGTCACTTCCTTCTTTGCCCATAAATTTTTCTATCCAATTATGGTAATTTTGGACAGCTGGTTCATTTTTACCGTAAACAAAGTTGTGAGATTCAAGTTTTGAAATATTGGCTTGGATTTGAAGCCCCATTTTATAATCCTCATCAACAACTGCCTGTAGGACCATGTTGCTAAACTCTTGAGTTATTTTTTTATCTCCTTTCGTTTTAGGTTTTGTAGCAGATAGGATAGTTTGCCTGGTAATAGTTGACTCAGGAGATGAAGTAGGAAAGATCTGGCTAACTAAACAATGCCCTCCTAATACGCCAGAGATTGATAAGTTAGGAAAACCAGAATGTATTAAGCGTATATGGTCTAAAGGATCGTCCCATTGTTCTTCAGGTTTTTCTACAAGTTCGCTCAATGATTTTCTACCAAAAGTTAATCTTTGATGTGGTCCGTATGTATCTAAAACTAGCAGATTGCCAACAGTATGTTTTCCAACTGTATCGCCGTGTAATTGATTATGATGATAAGCCTCTAAATAACCATCTAAAGCAACTTTCCAACCAGGTCCTTCAATTTCCCTTTGGTCATAAATATACCAATCTTTTAAACTAAGACTTTCAAGCTCTAACGCAAAATCTCCTAGCCAGTCATCGATATCAAATTTAACTTCAGGACTTAATGTCACCCATATTAGTCCTGCTCTCTCTTGGCAATTTAACTCTATTAAACCAAAATCTTCTTTATTTATATCACCAAAGGTTTTTTCTCCATACATTCCTATCAATTGACCTTCGTGGTTATAGGTCCAAGCATGATATGGACATATAAAATTTCTTTTTTCTCCTTTACCCTCTTCACAAACTTGAGATCCTCTATGTCGGCAGACATTTAGAAATGCTCTTGCCCTCATGTCTTTAGCTCTTGTTATAAGAACGGGAGTATCAATCACATTCATTGCCCTATGGCTATTTGGATTTGATAGCTCACTACTCAGACATAATGCTAAAGGAAGAGTCTTATAAATTCTTTCAATCTCATTTTCATACCGTTCAGGGTTTACATAAGCTTCAATCGTATTCGACATTACACTCTCAGCTTGATCAGTAGTTTTATTTTTAAAATGCTCAAGAGCCCTTTTAGCAAGGCCAAGCATTTCTTCTGAATTTGTACTATTTCTTTTCACTCTTATGTTTTTGTTGAAATTCAATCCAGGCAGGAACAGATTCGGGTATATCAGCAGCGATATTTGTTTCTCCCATGCCAACTCTTAGAGGGCTGGTGAGAGTTTCTACATAATCTTTAGTTTTAACGTAATAAAAGAAATGAATAACTCTTTTAGAAAATTTCCAAGTACCATCTTCTATTGCGTATTGATCGTCATATCTCATAGCAGCAAGGCTAACTACCCCATCTCGGGTAGTTTCTGCGTGACTATAAACAGTTCCAGTAGCTAAATCTTTCTGTTCAGAATCTACTTTTACTCTTACGTCATGAGTCCAATGGAAAGAAGGGCCTCTTGACTGGAACACTTCAAGATACATATTTAGTATATTTTGGCGGCCTTTACTTTTAAGCATTCCACTAGGTGAATCAAACTCAGCATCCAGTGTAAATAGCTTTTCTAGTGACTCTAAATCTTGTTGGTCACACGCTTCTGCGTATTTAGAAACTAAATCTCTAATTTCTTCTTTAGACTCTAATCTTTCCAGTCTTGCGATAATTTCTTTATTTTCTTCCATATTTAGAATTTAGATGAAGTTGAAGCTGACAATATCTCTATCCAATAACCATCTGGATCTTTTATAAAAGCTAATCCTTTCATATTTCCATCGTCAGGTTTTTTTACAAATTCTATTCCTTTCCTTTCAAATTCTTCGCAGGCAGCGTATACATCAGGAACAGCAACCCCAATATGTCCAAACCCTCTTGGATCAGAATTACCATCATGGTAAGAAAATGAATCGTCATCTTCAGTGCCATAATTATGTGTTAGCTCAAGCATAGCTTTTTGACTAAAAGCGTATTCTGCTCTCTTTACAGGATCAGAAGGAACTGGTTCATCTTCTTCTCTTAGATAACCAAGAAAATATAAAGTGAATTCCATATCAGGAAAATCTAACTGCTTAATTAAAGTCATTCCCATTACATTGACATAAAACTCAAGTGATTCTTTTGGGTCCTTAATCCTCAGCATGGTCTGATTAAATATATAACCTTCAGTTCCTAAAGCTTGAGGTTTTGTTAGTTCGTCCATCTATTTCTCCTTTTTCGTCCATTATAGACAGCAAGAATAAAAAAAATGAATAAAATTTTAAAAACCCCAAGTAAAGTGTACAAAATTTTATCTAATAAAAAAAATAGGTAAATGTGTTGAAAATTAGTAATTTATTGGTAAATTGAGGTCCACAAATCATTTAAAAATGGTTTTTTTCAATAAATTGGGGAATAAATATGAATTTCATGACTAAAAGTCTATTTACGGTCATTTCTATCTCGGTACTCTCGTTTCCAGCTTTTTCAGCAGAACCTTCTGAAGATGTTTCAGCGTCAAGTACTTTAGATGAGATCATTGTTACAGCAAGAAAGAGAGAAGAGTCTCTTTTAGATATATCAGAATCTGTTTCAGCAATATCTGGCTCAGATATAGAAGATCAAAATATTAAAGGGTTAGATAAAGTAGGATTGCTTATTCCAAACCTTAACCTTGCGATGAGAGCAGATGGTTATCCAAACGTGTCAATTAGAGGTATCGGAGCATTTGGTCTTACTCAAGGTGTGGGCTTTTATCTTGATGATGTGCAATTATTTAGTGATGCATCTTCTAGATTCGGAGATCTTGACAGAATAGAAGTCTTGAAAGGACCTCAAGGTATTTTATACGGCGGAAGCAATATAGGTGGTGCTGTAAAATTTGTTAGCAAAAGACCAAGTTCAGAAGAAGGCTTGACTGGTAAAGTTAAATATCAAACAGGTGAACAGGGTATAGGTGATACAGAAGTTTCAGCAAATATTCCTCTACAGAATGACTGGGCAATGAGAATATTTGCTTTTTCGAGAGATGATGACGGTTTTATAAAAAACCCAAATTCTGATGGAATAGATAATCAACCTACAAACGTAGGAGCTTACAGTCAAGATGGTGCAAGAATTTCTATCGCAGGTTCTCTGACAGACAATCTTTCGTTATATGCTTCATACAGAAGAAATGAATATTTAGGGCCAGTTAATGCATGGGCCAGGGAGCTGGGTCAGCCTGGTTCTTTCCAATACCCTAAAATACTAGATACTGGAAGAAATTCTACAAGAGATGCTGAAACTACTTCAGCTACTTTAGAACTGAACTGGTCTCTAGATGGATTTGATATTACTAGCATAACCTCTTCAACGGATACTGAGAGTACTAGGATTACAGATGTTGATTTAACTCAGTTCTGGTACTTTAATACGACTAGACCAGAGGAAATGGATGTTACAACTCAAGAAATTCGTTTCACTTCTACCTCTGATAGTAATTTGCAATGGATCTTCGGTGCTTATATGTCAGATTATGAAAGAACGATGGATTCATTTTTAGAGTTTGGCCCTGATGCGCTGGGACTAGGGTTTGTATTTGCAATGCCTTTTGAAAAGATTCTTGAAGAAAACACTCATAATGCTTTCTTTGGAAATGTATCCTATGAAATGGATCAATGGAGATTTGATGTAGGTTTTAGATCTGATAAGTGGGAAGAAAAAGAGCTTAATCTTGATTCAGAAACAAATGGGGGAATCCACGCAGGCGTAGTAAATGACACCGAAACACTCCCAAGAATTTCAATCACAAGAACTCTAGATAATAATTCAATAGTTTATTTAACATCATCTCAAGGATACGAGCCGGGTGGTTTAAATAATGGTGTTCCTTATACAGATGCCAGTGGCAATAGATTGCTGGGTTCTTTTGGTAAAGAAGAGGCAACTCAAAATGAACTGGGCTGGAAAGGGTCCTTAAACGATGGAAGAACCTCTGTTGCAATAGCTTATTTTGATATCGACTATAAAGATAGAGCTTTCCAAGTAGTGGCTCCTAATCCTGGAGGACCTGGATTAATAGAGTATGTTACAAATATAGGAGACAGTGAACAAAATGGTCTTGAACTTGAAGTTGCAATGAAAGCTACTGATAATTTAACTTTGTCAATGGCTGCCGGTTGGGTAAATTCTGATTTTAGTGAAGGTACTATTCTAGCCGATGGAACAGATCTAAGTGGACTTACTCCTTCAGGAACTATAGATAATAGCTTCTTAATAGGTGCTGATTACGCAACTACAATTTATGATGGAACTGATTTTACGCTTGGTGTTCAGTGGAGCTACACAGGTCAGGGAGTAGGCATGCCTGTAGTAGGAGCGCTTAAAAATCCTAGTTATGAAGTTTTTAATATACAAGCAGGATTCAGTAAAGGCCCTTGGGATTTATTAATCACGCTAGATAACATTTTTGGTGAAGATTACTATACTGATATGGAGGTATTCCCTAATCTTTCCAATGACCAAGAAACTATAGGTGATACTTTTATTATCGGTACTTATGGTGTTCAAAAGTTATTCCAAGCTAGCTTAAGTTACAGTTTTTAGGAGATTTATATGAGCGAGTTACCTAATCCAGAATACAATCCATCAGGTGTTGCGGATTGTATAGACACAAATAAAATGCCTTGGTTGCCAGTAAAACACGTACCTGGTATGTCCATAAAGCCAGCTAGAGCTAGCAGCGAAAGTGGTATTTTCAGCTTAATTTTTAAACTTGAAGCAGGTTCATCTTTGCCTGCTTCTGTTTATTTAGGAAGCATGGACATGCTTATACTTTCCGGGAAAGCAGAATATACTCAAGAAGGTTCAACCAGTGTATTGAATCCAGGAACTTGGGGATTTGTATCTGCTAACTCTAAAGTAAATTCTTTTCAAGCAATTGAAGATACAGAGGTTCTTGCAAATTTCTATAGTGCAGTAGCTTTCCTAAATGAAGATGGGTCGATTAAATCTTTATTCACTGCGATGGATGTACTCCAGATGGCTAAAGACATTAAACTAACTTTAGTTCCTAATTCTTTATCTGAATGTATGGAGCTTGATCCAGAAGCATATAAAGGTAATGGCGAACCACTTGCTATAACTTCTGGTAATGCTGGAAAATTAGTGAATGATACTGCAGATGCTGCAACAACTAGTGAAGTCACTCATCCACATTTTGTAGATACGAAGGCAGTTCCATGGCTGGTACTACCTGGTATGGAGGATGTAGGATTAAAAATATTAAGAGTTAGTGAAGAGACTGGTTATGTTTCACTCATAGTTAGACATAATGGCGTAGCTGATCCTCATACTCATGTTGGCGCTAGCGATTTCTTAGTATTACAAGGGCAGCTTGGCGTAAGAGCCGGACCTCCTGAAGGTTATGGACCAGGTGTATGGTTTTATGAACCCGCTGGAGCAAGGCATGACGCTACACAAAGACTTACTGATGAAGATCTTATTTATACTGCAAATCTATATGGCCCTGTTATGTTCGATTCAGGTCCTGGTACCCAAATTGAATCTCTTTTATCTTGGGTTGAGTACAAAGGAATGGCAGAAGCAAATGGAATTAAGTTGGTACCAAGCACCAGACCGGATGATTCTAGTTTATTAGCTTGGGCTCCTTTGCAATCTTAGTTTTGTAGTAAACCTCAAAACAGGCCATAATAAAGTATG
>MDTE01035247.1_pt1 | contig 10084 bp, 10 predicted proteins | sample 811231 | NCBI WGS metagenome assembly MDTE01 (sample SAMN05326651, study PRJNA326480) | marine metagenome | isolation source: seawater | place: Indian Ocean: Red Sea | collected 2010 | reverse complement strand
GCAAATTTTACTTTGGACATTTCTATACGAACAACTATACGTAATATAATAGATGGTTAAAAGACGTAGGAAATTTTCTTTGTGTATTTTGTTAGGAATTACTTGCCTGTTTTCTGGCGTGTAATTTCATATGTCCTTTTTGAATACCCTCAGTTGCCAAAGCACGCATAGCAGCAAAATTTTGAGCAAGCCCAGTCGAAGCCATTATGCATGCTAAATCTTGAACGTTTGTTAATTGTAGAATTTTTGTACATATTTTTGCAATTGGATGATCATTTGTTACACCACCAACAATTCCAACTGATAATGGAAGTTCAAGAGTACCAACCAGATTTCCAGAATCATCTTTTGACCAACTAGTCAAAGAGCGATACCTACCAGTGTGAGAAGCATATGCATGTGCTGCAGCTTCAATTGCTCTGCTGTCTTGACCCGTAGCATTTGCAACAGATATTGTTCCATTCATTGTACCTTTGTTATGAGTCACAGCACGGTATACATCATTATCAGCAAATTCAAATGCCGAAATCATATCATTCACAACTTTTTCCCCTCCAATAGATTCTTTATCAAATGTTGCTGTAGCAGTTACCATTCTTCTAGTTGAATAGTTAGAAAGTATTCTTAGTAACGTTTTACCACCGGTAATTTTTTCTATTAAAGGTGCAACAGTTTCACACATCGTATTTGTAACATTAGCACCCATTGCATCTCCTACATCAATCATTAATTCTACAATCAACATTCGTGAGGAGGATGTATGAATTTCCTTGCAATGAACTTCTTTAGCTCCCTTACCTAGTTTAGGCAAAGTCTTACTAGCGGAATTTGCTAATTGAATTATTGCATTTGAATTTGATTTTATGCTAATCATAGATTCTTGTACATCTACATCTAAGACCTGAATTTGTCCAATACTGATATTTCCATTGACATTTGCAGAAAAACCACCATGAACTCTAGCAATTTTTGCAGCCTTTGATGCAGCTGCGATTACAGACGGTTCTTCTATAACCATTGGAATGAGATAATCTTTGTTGTTAATCTTAAAATTTGTAGCAATTCCTAATGGGAGAGAAAATGTTCCTATTGCATTTTCAATCATTTTGTTAGCATGCTCAAAATCTATTCCACCAGTTGCATTTTTGAGATGGTTTAGTTCGTCTTCATTAAGATCAGAGAAATTAGAAATAATTTTTAATTTTTCCTCGTGGGATTTTTCAAAAAATTTAGGAATGGATGAGTCAGTCATATTATTTTAATATCCTCAATAATTTGTCATCGTCTGGTGCTGGAAATGCTTTTCCATCTGTGTTAGTCGTGATAATGTACACATAGCCATCAGGACCCTGATTTACATCTCTAATTCTACCAACACCACTCAGAAGTCGGTCTAGATTTACCCCGTCATCGTAAACTTGAACTTTGAAAAGATTGGTTGCTTTTTGAGATGCGAGAATCATCTGATTATCAATGTCAAATTTATCCCCAGAATAAAAAATTATTCCGCCAGGTTCCAATCCAGGATCAAAACATTCAAGAGGGTTTACAAAATTTTGAATTTTTGAAAAACATTGTACGTCAGGCCAACCGTAATTGGAGCCAGCTTTAATCAGGTTTATTTCATCATTTTTTGTTGGACCAGATTCTGTTCCATACATTTCTCCTTCAGCAGTCCAAGCAAATCCTGTTGGATTTCGATGCCCATATGTAAATACATAAGATTCTTCAAATGGATTATCAGATGGGATTGTACCGTCATCATTTAGCCGGAGAATTTTCCCTGAAAGTGAATCAAGATTTTGTGGTTCATCTGAAGAATCAGAGACAGAACCAGTACCAACGTACAATTTTCCATCAGGACCAAATTTTATAACACCACCGTTACTAAACGCAGAGCCAGGAATCTTATCTAATATTGTAACGACTTGTACAGATTTGTTATCCTCTTCAGTAATTCGGATTACCTTATTCCATAAATTTTCATTTTCTTCATATGTGTAATATGCATACAGAAAATGATTATTTTTAAAATCAGGATGTGTTGTGATTCCAAGCAATCCACCACCAAAAATTTCAGGAGTTCTTAAACTAATCAAAGGTGAATCCAATATTCCAGACGGAGTAATAATTTTAATTTTTCCAGATTTTTCAGAGACAAATATTCTATCATCAGCAAAAGCAATTGACCACGGTTTGTCAAGGTTTGTTGCTATGATTTCTGCAGTATCTATAGTTGGAGGAGGAAGTGGTGGAGGATTTGAGGGAAGGGAATCAGTCAAGACCAACGCAGAAAATATCAATGCACCTGCAATTCCTATGATTTGGAATTTTTTAAGCATATTAAAAAATCGATTTGAATCCTTTTATTCATTTCCGAATTTGAAACGCGTATATACCACATAAGGAATTTTTTGTACAGCGGGGTGGGGAAGTCAGGTCATCCCGTCGGGCTCATAACCCGAAAACCAGTAGTTCAAATCTACTCCCCGCTATTATGATTTTAAAATTTTGAAAACCATTTAGAATTTGGATCAAATTTTTCAGTTTTGTTGTTTAGATTCATTCTTTGGACAGGTTTGGTGAGATGACGATGTGCAGATACATCTGGAACATAAAGCTGTTTTTTGATTGAGCGGGGAATTAATTGAGTGTTTTTTTGAGATGCAATATTCTTACAACGTAAGCATTGATAACCTTGATTTTTTCCCTTTGATTTCATCCGTTTTTTACATTTTAGGCAAACAGGATTTACTAATTTGATTTTCTTTTCGAGTTTCAATATTTCAATTAGCTCCAAATTTAATACTCTAGGTAAAGTCGAGGTTGCTTTACGAATACCTCCACCAACTTTAATTTTATCACCAACAATAAGCCCTTTTGCAATATCTGTAATTTTTGTGGGTTTGTAAACAGCACAATGAATTTCTTTCTTATTAGAAATAATTGTAAAAAATACATGACCTCCTTTTGAAACAGAAGGACTTGTAGCTACGGTTCCCTGAAGAATTCCGGAAGTATATGGTAAGAATGTATCCACATCAATTTTATTTTTCAAGTGATCACCTGTACCTTGATTAGATTTGAAGATTACATAACCTGCTAGTTTTTCTTTAGGCTGAATCATTTTTGATGCAGAGATAAGTGCCTTAGTGTTTTCTCCACGAACACCAAAAAATACAGGATCAGGTCCATGAGGCATTAACAACAGTTTGTTTTTGTTTGAATCATAACTGTTAAACGTATTTGGATAGGTTTTTTCTTGCATTTGTTTAACTTTAGATTTATCTAATGTGCGTTTTTTTCCAAACTCCGAAGGCTTTCTATATGATAATAATTCATAGGTCTGATCATCAAAATGGTATCCGATAATACTGGTTGCTCCAACAAGACCTTGACCATTTCCAAGATAGAAAAAATCAATGCCATATTTGGTCAAAATTTTTTTTGCTTGGCTTCTATGAATTAATTTCCACATAGCATCAGAGCTTAATTGAAAGAATTCTTCCGGAATATTTTCATCCTGACAGAAAACTAAACCTGGATTTGCACCATTTTTTACATCAGAATATTGTTTGACATATTGTTTAACTAGATTTTTAATTTTAGTTGGATTTGATGTGGAAATTTTTATACTGACAGCACCATTACCTCGGGTTTTCCATGGAATATTAGGATTAAATCTGATCAAATTTGGAAAATCAAGAAAATCAACATTTTCTTTTTTTAGTCTATCAATTAGTTTGTAAGCCAAAAATGTTGTACACATTCCTTTTGGTGAGTCAGTATCATCCATTCCAATGTGTAGAATTTGTTTTTCCATAATTATTGAGTAGATAATAGGAATTTTAGTGATTTGTAGGAGTGGGATTTAAATTCAAAATAGGAATCTGAAAAATACATGATAATAATTGATGAAAAGACAATTTTTGATATAATTTCTAAAAGAAAACCGGTTACAGTTGCATTAAATGCCCCAGATGGAATGTTGCCTCAAGTTCAAGAAACTGCAAAGAATATCACAAAAAAATTTGATATTCCAGCTTTTGTTTTAGCAGATACCACATGGGGAACATGTGATCTTAATTCCAACGGAGCCAAAGTGTTAGGAGCAGAAATTTTGTTCAATATAGGACATACAAATAAGCTAGAGACATTCCCAGGCGAACAAGACAATGTTATGATGATTGATGCATTTGATGATATCACTTTTGATAATGTTATTCCAAAAGCAACAGAAATCTTGAGAGGAAAGACAATTTCATTGATTACTGATAGTCAACACTTGAATCAAGTTGAACATGTTAAAAAAGAGTTGGAAAATGAAGGAGTGAATGTAAAAATTGGAAAGGGTAAAGGACAGTTGAATGATGGACAAGTTTTTGGATGTGAGTTTTATCCAGCAATGGAAATCAGACAAGAGGTGGACGCAAATTTATTTTTAGGTCAAAGTAATTTTCATGCAGCTGGTGTTGCTCTATCAACCAAGGTTAGGACATACATCTTAGATCCATATTTTAATGAGGTTAGAGATGTCACAAATTTTGCTGAAAAATTAGAGAAAAAAGCAACATTAAAGATTTTCAAAGCAACAGAAGCTAAAGTTTTTGGAATAATTGTTGGGCTAAAAGAAGGACAATTTGCAAAAGTTACAGCATTGAAATTTAAAAAAGAGTTGGAGGAGAGAGGTAAAGAAGTACAACTACTTGCTTTGACAGATATAACAAACGATAGATTGAAAAATTTTACTGGTATTGATGCATTTATTCAGGTTGCATGTCCAAGAATTTCTACAGATAATGAATTTGATAAACCAATGCTATCTACCCCTCAAGCAAATGCTCTGTTAAAAATGCTAAAAAATGAGAAATTGGATAATTATTTGGAGATTCCACACTGGTTATAGAAATAAAATGAAAAAGTCTTACATCTTCATCTTAACAGTTTTAATGATTCCAATTGTAATTTCCAATGTAAATGCACAAACACTCAATGTTGATATCGAGCATGACGAATTGAGCGAAATTGATGAATCAAAATATAGAGCGTCAGGAGTTACTGTTACTAGAAATGCTGAAGGAGAGTTAATCAGTGTCATTAGAGTAGATGCATCACGATATCTTGACCACCCAATTGTCGATGAGTTTTTGACTCAAGCACCTACTTCAACTTTGGTGAAAAAAGGAACTCTTGGAGGAGATACAATTAGTCATTACAGAGTGGTAGTAGATTACATGAATCCTGTTTGTTCAGAAATATTATTTGAGTTACCAGGATTTAATGATAGATGTAATTGGCATCAATCAGTTTTTTCTACTTTGTTTATGTTAGAAGATGAAGGTACTACTCATACAGCTTTTCGGGGACTAAATCATAGTTTTATAGTAAAATCAGGGTATGACCTTACAACATTTTGGGATATTTTTATTCGTGAATAGTTTTTCTCGATAAGATAATTCCTATTCCAATCGCTGAAAATACGATAAATGGAATAAAACGGTATGGTAGGATATAATAGAAGTCTGTAACTAAAGCAATCAGTGGTCCTGCAAGAATAGAACCTGCAAGAATTATTAAAATTGAATCTGCTTGTTTTGTGCCTTTCATAGATTTTATGAATAACCCAACTGTTAAAGGCAAAATACACAGTACAATTAAAGGATCTAATTGCATAGAATTTCCCCAACCTGTAAATCCATCTAAGAATGCATTAAAATTATAACGAATGATATCATCATAGATTATACTTCTTCCACTTTCAAAGATGAGATAGATTATTCCAATAATTACTCCATACAATGAAAAAAGAACAAGTTTAGATTTTTTTGAAATCTCTGCACGATAGATAAAGAAGAAATTCATCCAAAAGTAGGTTGCAGTAAATGCTTTGGTGAATATAGATAAAATGAATGCAATAGGAGATGTATGCCACCATTTTTTATTGATAGAATGTATGGAAATGAGATAAAATAAAACCCAGAAATTTTCATAAACTGCAATTGTGTCAAAATCTGTAAATGTCGGGCTTTGGAGCACTATAATCATTGCAATAATTCCAGATAGTCTTCTTTTTGATAGTTGGATTGTAATCAATGCAGTGAAGATTACTGTTAAAATACTTGCAACAAATGGAAGTATCTTTATGTTTTGAAAGAATTCTTGGGAGAAATCAAGTAAGATCATTCTCACATATCTAGTATTTTGTTCTTTGATGTATACGTTCCAACTGTCAGTTGAAGGCCAAATTTCTAATGCGTGAGCCAGGATATTATAATCAGACCATTGGTCAATCTCATCTATTGATAATTCGGGTATGGACAATCCAACATAAATTGACAAAATAATTATGCCAGAGATTACTGCAACTTTTCTTGAGATTTCAAAGCCTATGATACTATCAATTGTAGAGTGAATGCTTGTAGGTAGTTTTTTTTGTAGATACAGAAATCCTATGGAAAATAGAATTACAGAAGAGATGACAATTGGAGGTAACCAAGGGCTTGCCTCAAAAGGATCAATATCCAGAGGAAAATTGTATGTGTTTGAAATTATTAAAGCAGGGAAGGATATTGAGACAATACTAATACCAATTATGGTAATAGTAAACAAAAAAACAGAATATGTGACTATTTTACTTGAAATTTGTTCACTCACATTCGTATGAAATTGTTCTGATTTATCAATGGTATGTATGCCTAAAAACAATTAATAGTAAATTTTTCTGTCATTATGCATGAGTGAAACTCAAAAAATTCCAGGTGAGAAAATTGCCCAGATTGAGGAATATCTTCCAGGAGACAATACGTTTGAAGATAATGATGTAATTCGAGCAACAGCTATTGGAGAGATACAATTGGATACTACTGAAAGGTTGGCATCAATAAATCAACAAAAACAGATTACGGTACCAAAAGTCGGCGATGTGATAATCGGAGTAGTAGAAGCAAACCTACCATCCATGATTGCAATAATGATAAAATTTGTGAATGGAAAGAAGGTAAACTCAGATTTAGAATGTGTTTGTGTTACAAGACATATCAGAAAAAAGAACATAGCTTTGGCAAAAGACGTAGTTAAGGCAGAAATTATCAGTCACATTAATGGTACAATTCATGCAAGTATCGATTCACAGGACTTGGGTGTTTTATTTACAAAATGTAGAAAGTGCTTTGGAACAGTAGTAAAAATGCGTGATGCTGTAAAATGTAAAGATTGTGGATGGATTGATGATAGAAAACTATCACTAGACTTTGGAAAAACTGAATTTTTAGATCAAAATTAGAATGAACAAGGTATCTTTCCAAGGAGAGCATGGGGCATATAGCGAAAGTGCACTAAAGAAATTCTTTTCGGAGGTAACGGAATCTGTACCATGCAAAACGTTTTCAGATGCATTAAGAATTGCTGAAGAAGATAAAACCACTTATGCAATTTTACCTGTTGAAAATTCCATAGAAGGTACTGTGGGTCAAAGTATAGATGCCATCACAAATACCAGTCTACATTCAATTGGCGAGATATATCTCAAGGTGGAACATTGCTTAATTGGAAAAGGTACTCTAGAAGAAATAGAAACAGTATATTCACATCCTCAGGCACTAGGTCAATGTAGTGATTTTATTCAAGATAATCAATTAAAGACAGTATCAACATACGATACTGCAGGCAGTGTTAAAATAATTAAGGAATTGGATGATTCGCATTGTGCATCCATTGCAAGTAATGACGCAGGGAAATTATATGGTGTACCAATTATAAAACAAGGAATTGAGAACAATCCAAATAATTTTACACGATTTTTGATATTTTCAAAAGAAAATTCAATTGAAACCTCAAAAGATAAGACCTCAATAATTTTTTCAGTAAAACATGAACCGGGAGCACTATACAAAATTTTAAAAGAATTTAACGATAATCAGATCAATCTAACAAAAATAGAATCAAGACCAGATAAGAATACCAATTGGGAGTATAATTTTTTGGTAGACTTTCTAGGCCATTTTTCAAATTCAAGAATCAAGTCGGTTTTGGATAAAGTTAGAGAAAATACATTATTTCTAAAGATTTTGGGTTCATATCCAGTTGCAGGTTTAGACTAGAATCCTTTAGGTTTTTTGGCACTGAATCCAGCACTAAAACCAATAATGACAATTCCAGCAATTATTACCAGTATAGAGTATGTAAAAAACAAGGGATCTCTTTCTAATTCAAATCTATAATTTTCAGTAAACTCAGATTCTCCAGTGTTTTGAATTACAATAATAATTTCACCTGAATTAGACGATGTCCAAGACAAATTTGCTTTTCCCTTGAAACTTTGATCAACATCATTACTAGAGTCAGGTGTTGAAATTTTTACATCAAAAGAATCTCCGGTAATTGTTATCGATTGTAATGAATTCTCAGGACTATTAAACTGAATTTTGTCCATTTCACCAACTCCAAAGATTTGTGAATCTTCTTGTACTTCATTTGGATTTGCAAGTGAATCAATCATTGAGGAAACACCAAGGAGTGAAATTGCACTTCCAATAATTAGACCAATAATTGTGAATTTATTCAGCATAGGAAATCTGGATTTTGAATCAATAAAAGATTAGCTATACAACATCAACGTCATGAGGTTGACTTTCTGCAAATCCTGCTCTGGACATTTTGATGAATTCTGCATTTGTTTGCATTTGAGGGATGGTATGTCCTCCACAATAGCTTAAACCAGAACGGATTCCACCTGTTATCTGTACCAGAATATCAGTCATTGAACCTTTGTAAGGTACCAATGCCTCTACACCTTCTGCAACATAATCATTCAGATCATCATCGGTATCAACAGGATTATTTTCCTTTGATTTTCTACGTCGTGCAGCTCCAAGAGATGCCATTCCGCTATAAAATTTGTAACGCTTTCCATTTTTTGTTATTGTAGATCCAGGGCTTTCATCAGTACCTCCTAACATACTTCCTAGCATTACAGATGAAGCGCCTGCTGCCAATGCCTTTGTTGCATCACCAGAAGTTCTTGTTCCACCATCAGAGATTATCGGAATTTCATATTTTTTTCCAATTTCAGCGCAATCCATTACAGCAGTTAACTGAGGAACACCTGAACCAGTTATTACTCTAGTAATACAAATAGAACCAGAACCAACGCCTACCTTCACCGCATCAACTCCAGCTTTAATCAGATCTTCAGTTCCTTGCGCGGTTGCAACATTTCCTGCAATTAATTCACATTCAGGAAATGCCTTTTTGATATTTTTCACTGTGTTAATTGCATTTTCGCTGTGCCCATGTGCAATATCAACAACAATTGCATCAGCACCAGCCTCTAGTAATGCCTCGGTTCGGTCTAAAAAGTCACCCTTAACACCAACCGCTGCACCTACAAGAGGTCTTCCTTTCTCATCTTTTGAGGCATTTGGAAAGTTTTCAATATTCATAATATCTTGAGTAGTATACAGTCCAACAATCTGGTTCTTATCGTTGACAAGAGGTAATTTTTCAATTCTTTGCTTTTTAAGAATATCTTTTGCTTGATCAAGTGTTGTATTTTCATTTGCAGAAATAACATTCTTTGTCATCAATTCTGAAACCATCTTTTTTGAGTCAAGAGATTCAAAAAGAACGTCACGTTCGGTGAGAATCCCAACTAACTTGGATTCTGAATCTACAACCAGTAATCCAGATACCTCTTTTTCGTTCATGAGATCAATTGCTTGTTCAATTGATTTCTCACTAGAAATCTGGTATGGGTTGTCAATCATTACACTTCCAGAACGCTTGACTTTGAGTACTTGATTTGCTTCGTCTTCAATTGTTAAGAACCTATGAATAATTCCAATGCCACCTTGTCTAGCCATTGTAGTAGCCATAGTAGCCTCTGTGACAGTGTCCATGTTTGCACTGACTAGAGGAATGTTGAGTTTTATGTTGCGAGATAGATTTGTTGAGAGATCAGTTTGTGAACGACTGGTAATATCAGAATATTTGGGTACAAGGAGAACATCATCAAACGTAAATCCTTCTCTTATTGTCAAATGAACCTCCTACCAGAGAAAAAAAATCTGTTATAAGCCTTTCTTGG
>MDTE01143255.1_pt1 | contig 10085 bp, 9 predicted proteins | sample 811231 | NCBI WGS metagenome assembly MDTE01 (sample SAMN05326651, study PRJNA326480) | marine metagenome | isolation source: seawater | place: Indian Ocean: Red Sea | collected 2010 | reverse complement strand
AGAGCCGGTAAAGATTTTGGATTCCAGCGAATCCTGGCAGGCCCTGGGCACGGGAGTTATGCAATGTTTTGCCAGGGGCCTGGCCACGGTACGGGCTACCAAGACCAGATCATCATTGAGCAGGTCGCTTTTTATAAATCAATTCTGGGTATTCAGCCGGCGTGGCCCTCTTTTTCAGATGGACTCGCTGTGATGAAAGTTTGTGAGGCGATCCGTCGATCACACCAAACCCAATCTTGGACAACTGTGTAAGGAATCGTTATGGCAATAAAGATAGGTAACGCGCCCTGCTCATGGGGTGTCGAGTGGGTAGATGACCCCCGAAACCCAACCTGGACCACAGTGCTCGAGGAGTGCCATCAAGCGGGATACGATGGCATCGAACTGGGACCCGTGGGTTTCATGCCCGAAGATCCGGGCCAACTTGGTGACGCTTTAGCGGAAAACTCGTTGGAGCTTATCGGTGGTGTTGTATTTCAGCCATTCCACGATTCGAGTGTGGCAAAGACCGTCATGAGCCAAGCAAGAAGGACCGCACAGGCGCTAGTTGCTCATAGCGCGCAACAGATGGTTCTGATCGATTCAATTTCTGAAGCAAGGGCGCCCTTCGCGGGAAGACCAAGCGAAACGATTACGATGGCTAAGGCCGACTGGAAGGCATTCGCTGGTCGAATACGAGATGTCGCAAAAATGGGAACCGAAGAATACGGTCTCACTGTCAGCATCCACTCTCACGCGGGCGGATACATGGATTTCAAAGACGAGCTCGATGCACTGTTAGAAGAGATCGATGAACACTATCTAAAGATCTGCGTAGATACCGGACACCAGACATACGCTGGATTTGATCCGGTGGCATTTATTGACCAAAACTTTGACCGGGTTTCATATGTACATGTCAAAGATATTGACCCGGCGGTGCAATCAGCAGTCGTCCAAAATCGAACCGGCTTTTACGAGGCTTGTGGCCAAGGGATTTTCTGTAACCTCGGCAAAGGCGCCGTAGACTTTCTCGCAGCAAAACAGTTGCTCACCGATCGCGGCTACGATGGCTGGGTAACTGTAGAGCAAGACTGTGACCCGACCCTCGACGTTTCACCCGTCACCGACGCGATCTCTAATCGACAGTTCCTTTCCGCAATAGGCTTTTAGGGAGATAACCCAAATGGTACGCTTGAACTGGGGACTAGTCGGGGGCGGAGAGGGAAGTCAGATTGGCCCAGCCCATCGACTTGGAGCCCGACTCGACGGTTACTTTAATTTTGTGGCAGGAGCGCTTGATCACCGCCCGGAAGAAGGTAAACAATTCGGCATTGAATTAGGTCTGGCACCTGATAGAAGCTACGGGTCCTGGCAAGAAATGCTTGACGGCGAAATTAAGCGCGAGGACCGGATTGATCTCGTCACTGTTGCTACACCAAATAACTCTCATTATGAAATCACGAAAGCTTTCCTGTCCGAAGGCTTTCATGTGTTGTGCGAAAAGCCTCTCACAATGACTATCGAGGAGGCGACGGAACTTGTCCGCCTCGTTGAGGCCAAAGGATCCATATGCGCGGTCAACTACGGCTACTCTGGTTACAGCCTCATACGCCACATGAAGGCCATGGTCAGTCGCGGGGATATCGGCAGGGTCCGAATGGTTTTTTCTGAGTTTGCCCATGGTCATCACGCCGATGCGACGGATGCTGACAACCCCCGAATTCGGTGGCGATATGATCCGACACAAATCGGAGTTTCAGCACAATTTGCAGACTGTGGGATCCACGCCCTACACCTAGCCACATTCATAACAGGCCAGCGCGTGCAGTGTGTCTCAGCAGATACTGTGAGCCTCGTCTCAGGTCGACAGCTAGAGGATGACGCCATGGTGAATTTCAGGATGACAGGTGGCGTCATAGGTCGCCTTTGGACAAGTGCCTGCGCGGTTGGTCGGCAGCATGGCTTAGCCATCCAAGTGTTCGGCGAAACGGGTGGCCTTCGCTGGGCTCAGGAACAACCGAACCAGTTGTATTACACGCCTGTAGGGGGCAGGACCACTATAATCGAACGGGGCGAAGCAAACCTGTCACCCGAGGCTGACAAATCAAGCCGGGTCACTATTGGTCACGCAGAAGGCATGCCATTAGCCTTTGCAAATATCTACTCAGAACTCCACGGAGTGATCAGTCAGACAAAAAATGAAGATACGAGAGCACATTCTGTGTTGCTCCCCCTGGCGAGCGATGGCGTAGAATCGATCAAAGCGATTTACGCGGTTGCAGAATCGGGTAAACAACACGGAAAGTGGGTGGATCTCAACTAGTAACGGGAAGTGTGTCGCGATCAATAACCTCACACGGGAATAGTTTGTGTTGGGTCGGTTTTGAATCTTCAGACGATAAAATTTGTCCGAGACAATTAACCGACTCTTTAATGATCGCACCAAGAGGCTGCCGGATAGTCGTGAGCCGCACATTATCCCAGCCGGCCATCTCCATATCATTAAAGCCGATGATGCCCACCTGCTCAGGTATCCTATAACCTGCTCGACGTAGTGCAGACATTGCACCAATCGAAATCACATCGTCCGCACAAAAATATCCCTGACCGAGGTCCCGTAAAATCATTGATGCCATCTCATCAAACCCCGACTCAAACGTATAATCACCAGCAAAATTAATTCTCGTCTGAATTTTTGGATAATCACTCAAGACGTCGAGGAAACCCTCTAATCGGTCGCGTGTTGAGGTCGCTTTCTCAGGCCCTCCAAGGAAGCCCACCCGATCATAACCACAGGCGATTAACCGTCGTGCAGCTAGCCGTCCGGCTTCGATATTGTCAATCCCGACCACATTGATGTCTTCACGGTGGCCTGGCCTCCCGAAAGCGTGCACAACAGGGATCCCGGCCTCGGCGAAGCTATCAGCAAAGCCCACAGGTAACGTGGAACTAGCGACGACGACAGCATCGACCTGGTACTCCAAAAGCAACTGGACACTTCGCAGGGCGTCGGTCTCGTCCGTTAGGTTTACGATTAGGGGCCTCAGGCCCTTTCGTTGTAACTCGCGCGTGAATAAATCAAAAACCTCAAGGAAGATCGGATTATGGAAGTTGTTGGCCACGAGACCGACCAATCCCGTTTTTCTTGTGGTCAACGAACGCGCGAGCAAATTAGGACGATAGCCGAGCTGAGACGCGGCCTGCTCTACCTTTGTCCGGGTCAGTGTAGATACCGAAGCGCCTTCGGTGAAGGTTCTGGAAACGGCGCTTCGTGACACTCCTGCCAGAGCGGCTACCTCGCCCAGCGTCGGGCGTTTTCCGCGGTTTTCTTCCATTTTTTTTCCTCTAACGCCTCTACGATGAGGAAAAAAATTTATCTTTGCAACCGGTTGCAAAATTTTTTTCTGGCCTTTAAGGTGCTGTCTAAGGATTGTCACACGTGTGCACGTCCTAACCTAATAAAAATCGGAGACAACCCATGAAGAAGATGTTTAAAAGCCTACTGGTAGCCTCAGCTCTTGCGGCTGCCTCATTAACAGGAATGTCGGCGAGCGCCGCTGGCGAGCGGTACGTTTTAGTGTCTCATGCTCCTGACTCAGACAGCTGGTGGAATACCATAAAGAACGGTATCGCACTCGCAGGAAAACAAATGGATGTGGAAGTTGAGTACAGAAATCCACCGACCGGGGACTTGGCTGACATGGCTCGGATCATTGAGCAAGCAGCGGCATCCAACCCAAACGGGATCATCACCACCCTCGCGGACTATGATGTTTTATCTGGTCCAATCAAGGCCGCAGTCGCGTCAGGTGTGGATGTAATTATTATGAACTCAGGAACTCCTGACCAGGCACGTGAAGTTGGTGCACTAATGTACGTCGGACAACCCGAGTATGACGCTGGATATGCTGCGGGTCTGCGCGCCAAAGGCGACGGGGTCAAGAGCTTCCTGTGCGTGAATCATTACATCAACAGCCCCTCATCGACCGAGCGCTGTAAAGGCTTTGCCGACGGTTTGGGAATCGATCTGGGTAACCAAATGATCGACTCTGGACAAGATCCTGGCGAAATCAAAAATAAGGTCCTCGCTTATCTTGATGCCAATCCAAAAACTGACGCCGTACTGACGCTGGGCCCGACCTCCGCAGACCCAACACTGCTCGCACTCAAAGAGAACGGTATGGCCGGCGATATTTACTTCGGCACATTCGACCTTGGGTCGGAGATCGTGAAAGGTATCAAAGCCGACGTCATCCAATGGGGCATCGATCAGCAGCCGTTCTTGCAGGCTTATCTGCCTGTTGTCGTCCTCTCGAACTACCATCGCTATGGTGTTTTGCCAGGAAACAACATCAACTCGGGACCGGGATTTGTTACTAAGTCAGGTCTAACACTCGTCGAGAAATTCGCTGGCGAGTATCGCTAAACAGTCCCCTGTTTAGAACCACCTGAGGCACCATAGGTTGGTGCCTCAGCATTTAAGGTTTTTCCAATGAGTGAGTTAGCTCAAGACGAACGCATCAAGACCACCTCTCCTCTGAGACAGGCGCTCGTGCGCCCCGAGCTTGGCAGCATCGCTGGCACCATCGTGGTCTTTTTATTTTTCGGATTTCTGGCCTACGACAGCGGTATGTTTAGTCCACGAGGTGTAATGAATTGGTCGACCGTCAGTGCACAATTTATGATCATAGCGGTTGGAGCCTGTCTGCTAATGATCGCCGGCGAATTCGATCTCTCTGTCGGCTCAATGATCGGATTCGCGGGCATGATGATCGCAATATTTTCGGTAACCCTCGATTGGCCAGTTTGGACAGCAATTTTAGTTACCTTTGTCATGTGCACGGCGTTGGGCGCACTGAATGGTTATATTGTCGTCAAGACCGGCCTACCCAGTTTCATTGTGACACTCGCGTTCTTATTTATCCTACGAGGATTTACAATTTTCTTTCCCCAATTAATCGAACGAAAAACAATTATCGGTGGCGTATCTGACGCTGCAGAAGGGGACTGGCTCGCCTCAATTTTTGGCGGAAAGGTAGGTGAACCTGTCTTTATCTGGCTAGCCGACCTCGGCCTGATCGACGTCTTCGAACGCGGTAATCGGGCCGGGCAACCAGTAATCGACGGAATACCAGCCCTGATCATCTGGGCCATCGGCCTGGTCATCGTCGGGCACTTCGTCTTAACACGCACACGATTCGGTAACTGGATCTTCGCATCCGGGGGAGATGCCCAGGCGGCCCGATATGTTGGCGTACCTGTCAACCGTGTAAAAATTTTAATGTTCATGTTCTCGGCGTTCTGCGCGTGTGTCTTTGCGACGTGCCAGGTTATGGAGTTCGGATCCGCCGGAGCTGATCGAGGGCTGTTGAAAGAATTCGAGGCAATCATTGCAGTAGTAATCGGGGGCGCACTCTTAACAGGCGGGTACGGCAGCGTCATTGGCGCAGCGCTCGGCGCTCTCATATTTGGCGTGGTCCAGCAGGGCTTGTTTTTTGCGGGTGTTGAAAGCTCCTTGTTCCGGGTCTTTCTCGGTGTCTTGCTCTTGGCGGCGGTGATACTAAACACCTACATCCGACGCATAATTACGGGGGAAAAATAGATATGGCTCCGTTATTCGAAATGCAAAACGTTGAGAAGCACTTCGGCACCGTGATCGCACTTGGAGGCGTCAACTTCAGCGTATCTGAAGGCGAGTGTCATTGCCTTTTGGGTGATAACGGAGCCGGTAAATCGACCCTGATCAAGACAATGTCGGGGGTCCACCCACCGACATCTGGGCAACTCTACATGCGCGGTGAGCCACTAACCTTCAGAGACCCCCGGGAAGCCATGGGACACGGCATTGCGACCGTATATCAAGACCTCGCAATGATCCCCCTGATGAGCGTCAGCCGAAACTTTTTTATGGGTAATGAGCCTGTCAAAAACGTACTCGGTATCAACCTTTTCGATCATGATTTCGCTGACCGCGTCACCATGGAAGAGATGCGAAAAATGGGCATCAATCTACGCGGACCCCATCAAGCAGTCGGCACGTTATCAGGAGGAGAGCGACAAACTGTAGCAATCGCACGCGCCGTATACTTCGGAGCAAAAGTCCTCATCCTTGATGAACCGACCTCTGCGCTCGGGGTAAGGCAAACCGCAAACGTGTTGGCAACCGTTGATCGCGTGAGACAAGCCGGGATTGCGGTGGTCTTCATCACACATAACGTAAGACACGCGCTGGCAGTCGGCGATCGATTTACGGTTCTAAACCGCGGAAAAACGATGGGCACGGCAAAGAAAGGAGAAATCACACCAGAGGAGCTGCAAGATTTAATGGCTGGCGGTCAGCAACTGGCCGAACTCGAATCTTCGCTCGGAGGTACCGTATGAGTTCCCTGCTCGTCAAACCAAACGGCCAGCAGGGAACAGTCATCGATATTACGCCCGAGAACGCCGGGTGGAGCTTCGTGGGTTTCAAGCTCGTAAAGCTGAGGCCCGGTGATATTTTCAAGTTCCAGACGGAAGGCAGAGAATACTGTCTCGTGCCTATTACAGGGGCCTTCGATGCCTCCACGAACGACATCCAATTTGAGGGGGTCGGGGGACGGCAAAATTTGTTCGCACAAGAGCTCACCGAACACCTATTTGTCCCAGAAAAAACCAGAGTAACAATCACCGCGACAAGTGATTTAGAGCTGGGCATATGCTCGGCCCCAGGAGGATCTGGACTTCCTGCACGTCGAATTGGCCGATCGGATCAAGCCCAAAGCACGCGCGGTCAAGGCACCAACACTCGATACATCCACGACATCTTGCCGGAAACACAACCAGCAAATTCGCTCCTGGTGGTCGAAGTGTTCACACCCGCGGGGAACTGGTCTAGCTACCCACCGCACAAACATTGTATCGACAACATCCCTGAAGAGTCGGCGCTTGAAGAGACTTACTATCATCGTATCAATCCACCACAAGGTTTCGCGTTCCAACGTGTCTACACCGACGATCGGTCAATCGACGAAACAATGGCCGTGGAGGACGGTGATTGCGTGAAAGTACCCGAGGGATATCACCCGGTCGGCGCCCCTCACGGTTACGACAATTATTATCTTAACGTCATGGCGGGTCCCAAACGGGTATGGCACTTCAAAAATGATCCGGAGCATGAATGGATGATCAGGTAATTGTCAGCCACGCCGATTCCTTGAGCCATGCTGAAATCGAAACACAGCTCCAGGACGGCCCCGGTGTCTTAATAGTCCGAGGGGCGTATCAAGACAATTCCCTGCTGGATGTGGTTGCGGACCACTTCTACAAACGAATACAGAGAGAAGGCGGACACGCAGCCGATCATTTTGCTGCTGGCTCAAATCAACGACTCTGGAACTCCTTAAATAAGCTTGCTGAGGATGCACCCCAGCTGTTCGCGGACTACTACGGTAATGAATGGCTACATGTTGTTAGCGAAGCCTGGCTAGGACCTCTTTACCAAATCACAGCACAGGTCAATGTGGTCGTCCCCGGCGGATCGCCTCAGACAGGGCACCGAGATTACCACCTTGGTTTTTACCCAGAATCCCTAGTCAGGAAGATGCCTGACCTAATTCGACAAGCCTCCACAAAGATGACGCTGCAGGGAGCGATCATCCACTGTGACGTACCCACCGAGATGGGGCCGACTAAACTTCTGCTTGGATCACAAAAAGATCCCGATGGGTACCTGACATACCGTCGGGCAGAGGAGCAGACTCGATTTGAGCGGGAGTGTAGTCAAATCCCATTCAAAAAAGGTGACTTGGTATTCTTTAATCCGAGCATATTCCACGCCGCCGGGGGAAATAACACTTCTGCGCCACGGCTGGTCAATTTACTGCAAGTTTCCACCGCACTCGCAAAGCCTATGGAGCACATTGACTTTGTCGGATTAGTGAAACATGTCTACCCACACTTATTAGACCAAACCGACGAGGCCCTGGTTGCGAGAGCAATTCGTGCTCTGGTTGATGCCTACCCGTTCCCGAGTAATCTTGATCGTGACCCGCCTAGTGACGACTGGCTTGGTGAACTCGAGACCAGCTGGCTGCTTGAAGCATGGAGGGTGAAAGAGGCGCCTGAGGTAGTAATCGCCGCCTATATTGAACGTCGAGAAAAACGTACCTACAACACACCTTAGAATCGTGGTTTTCTCTGCGGCCCATGCAGAGGCATGGTACTTTGAATGCACAGAACTAAACTATCGTCTAGGTTATCAACATGAGTGAAGTCAAAACGCGCCTTACATTTGCCAAGGTCATCGTTCAGGAAGCGGGAATGAGTGCGTTAAAAGAGTTTGCGCATTGGAAAGATCTTGTGATCACGGAGAAGGGCGCCCAAGACTTCGTCTCCGAGGTGGACAAGGCGACAGAACGGTTTCTGCGGTCGAAAATACAAGATCATTTTGCAGACGACGGAATCGTCGGTGAAGAATATGGACGTACAAATGATCCAGTAGAGTTTCAGTGGGTGCTCGATCCGATTGACGGAACGGCGAACTACATCTCTGGGGTACCCGCTTGGTGTATCGTCATCGCGCTCGTTAGAGATCAAGAAATAGTAGGCGGTGTTATCTATGACCCTAACCATAACGAATTGTTCTCGGCCGAGCTCGGTCATGGTGCATTCTTGAACGACCGTCGTCTCGGTTCCAAAAAAGAGTCCCGGCTAGACGATAGCACGGTCAGCCTGGGCTACTCAGGGCGGACCACAACCAAACCGGTGGTGGCAGTGATTAACGAGATCTTTAAACTCGGCGGAGTATTCAGTCGAAACGGATCAGGAGCTTTATCTCTGGCGCATGTCGCAGATCAAAGATACAGCGGCTATATTGAACACCATATGAACGCCTGGGATTGCCTCGCGGGACAGTTAATTGTTAAAGAGGCGGGCGGTTTGGTAGAGGACCAAAATGCGCAGGAAATGATTGACTACGGTGGTCGTGTTGTCGTTGGCTGGCCTGGGGTATTTGAGCCTCTGCTCAAAATGGCTGACCACTGTTTCGGCGATGATCATCTCGTCAGGACGGCACTAGGCAAGAGCCCCTCCCCTTGAACGTAATAGATACCTCACTACCCTCTGACTTGAGGGGTAGCGTGGCGTCCTCGATAGCAAATATCTCACCGAAGGTGCCCACAATTGTGTACTCATAGTGACTGCCCACGTAGGACACTTTCTTGACAGTTCCGGAGAGCGCGTCGGGATTGCTCTCCGAAGACAGCGCAATATTCCGCGGCCGCACCGCCAGACGAGCCTCTCTGTCCTCGGGTATGACATTCCCAACAGCAAACTGGTAATTATCGATCCGCACCGACGATTCACTTTCACCAAGCGAGAGAACATCACAATCTAAAATATTTGCCTCACCAATAAAGTCAGCAACAAACACAGAATTGGGCCGGTCGTACAAATCCACCGGTGTTCCAATCTGTGCAATCTTCGCCTTATCCATCACCACAATCTTGTCTGACACGGCCAGAGCCTCCTCCTGGTCATGCGTCACGTACACCACGGTTAGACCGAGACCGGTTTGCAGTTCCCGAATCTCCTCTCGGACCTGGCGACGGAGCTTCGCGTCGAGATTCGACAGTGGCTCATCGAATAACAAGACCTGTGGCTCGAGCACGATAGCCCTCGCCACAGCGACACGTTGCTGCTGGCCCCCAGAAAGCTCGGATGGGAGCCTCTTCTCAAATCCTTTTAGGCCCACCAGGTCCATGCCGGATGAGGTTCTCTCCGCGATCTCATCACGACCCATCCCTGAATTTACCAGCCCGTAAGCAATGTTTTCTTGCACCGACATATGCGGGAACAGCGCATAAGACTGAAAAACCATGGCGATATCTCTCTGGGTCGCCGGCAAGTCAGTGACGTCCTCCCCGCCCACGAAAATTTTTCCTGCGGTTGGTAGCTCGAGACCCGCAATCATCCTGAGGGTTGTCGTCTTTCCGCAGCCTGATGGCCCGAGGAGTGTCACCAGTGTCCCAGCCTCGACCGTGAGATCAATATCACCGACCGCGACCGCATCCTTCCCATAGATTTTTGAAACGCCTTCAAATCTTACATCTGCGGCATTCGTTTTT
>MDTE01097431.1_pt1 | contig 10085 bp, 22 predicted proteins | sample 811231 | NCBI WGS metagenome assembly MDTE01 (sample SAMN05326651, study PRJNA326480) | marine metagenome | isolation source: seawater | place: Indian Ocean: Red Sea | collected 2010 | reverse complement strand
TTTAATGATGTTCCCTTGAACGCAGTATTCGATTTCTCCTCTCAAGCCAAGGAACAACTTGCGAAAGAGCGAGCAGGACTTGACCCCGAAGTTTGGGGAGTATAAATTAATGAACAAGAGAACAAAGCAACCTGTCAATTCTTATACTGAATTTGAGAAACTTAATTGGGTTTCCGATAAGCCCTTTCCGCAAGTCGGAACTAAGGTTAATGTCAAAGTCAATAGTATTGGCGAATCAGTAGTTAAAAAGTATTTTGTAGAGTATGGATTTATTGGATTGCTCGTTCAACCGCTTGACCCTCCCGAATGGTATGTTAAGCAGAATGGTGCGGATGAGCCTTGCCATGTTTTCCCTGCTGAAGTAGAGGAACTTCAAGTCCGTAATGAAGATAAATCAGTTGATGAAGTTTTCTACAAGGAAGCACTTGACAATGGATGAGAAGTATCACTATCTTGTTCTACAAATAAGAACTCTACTAAATAATCATCTAAATACTAACACTACTGAAAATAGTCTATGGAGAATACAAACTCTAATAGAAGATGAATTACAAGCAAAAGAGAATTTAATAACAACTAAATAATATAAAAATATGAGTATTGCAAAACACGCTAGAGCATCTAGCATTATGTCGAAAGCCTCTAAAGGGCATTATGTCAAACAAGCTAAATTCGCCAACTATGGCTCAGTCGTAGAGGATAGCATCTTCGCCCAACAAGCAGAGGCAGACAAGAGGTTAGCCGAACTACAAGCTCAAAGAAAATTGAGAAAAGCTTAAAAAAGTTCTTGACTTTTGGTGCAAAAAATAGTATCATTATAACATAATTGAGGTTTAGTGGATTCCTCTCCAAAAAAATCCACAGGTCTTTTTGTTCTTTTGAAATTTTAGTCTTTAGGGAAGTCGACGGACATCCCTACGGGGAAACTTGTAAACAGGGTATGTAGATGCCCTGCAAGTGCAATAGTCATCACCTCTCCCGAGGGAGTCCAAAGTCAAATGACGGAGGATTGGGTCGCCAGACCTTATGACTGGCACATTGCTATGTGCGTGATTGCAATTTGTCGTGAACGATGGTTCACACGCCGATGGAGTTCTAACGCCCAAGTGGGAAAAGGGATTTTAAGGTAAGTCTGTGGTGGACGGCAAAGGTACTTGGGATTAACTCAGAAACTATTATAATAGTCTGCCCCAAGTTGTGAGTAAAGGCTGAGAAGTCGTGCCTCACTCTTCTTCGGAAGGTCGCATAACCCAAGCAAATAGTTAATGTTGGTGGAGTACCAACCTTCCATCCCCCATCTATTTCTCTCGTCGATGCGTAGGTAATGTAGCGGAGTTTTAACTCTGGTCACTATCATCACCTTTGAGGTAACTACATAAAAGCCTCATCTAAAAAACCCCCTGAGTATTCGGGGGGTTTTTTTGTTTGACAACAAGAGCAAAACCTGTCAGTATTAAAGGTATGAAATTGCTAAAAGAAATCATTGACCAATGGGGATTTGTCACAGCAGAGCAATGTGCGGAACTTGCTCAGTATTTCCCTCAAACAGAACTCATCATCCAATGGGGTGCAATGCCTCGTGAACCGATGCACGCAGACTTAGTTGCTCAGCGTATCAAAGAAGTGGAGGGTTCAAACCAAGACTATGTTCGACAAGTCTTTATCAAGTCTGAATCATTCCGTAAATTAAAATCAGTACTAGGAGTTGCATGAAATACTCAAACGAAACTGAAATGGTTGAAGGGTTCTTAATTGACATTGAGAAAGACATTATGGATTGGGAGTTCGATGGAGAAATGCCTCATCACCAATTGAATAAAATAAAATCAGGAGTTGAACAAATCAAATCTCTATTAAGGAGAAGGTATCCACTCAAGGCTAAAAAGAAAGTAAAAGAAATAGAATCATTTATATATCATTGTCGCAAACATTATTCGTATAATTATTTTGATGAGTTGCAACGAGAATATGGTTTCAAGTATTAATTATGATTAATCCAGCAGAAGTAAAGAACTACAATAGAACTGAATCTGAACTAGAAGAGTTTTTATTGTTTTGTATAAATGTAGCAGGCAAGAAGTCTGCGGTCGAAGCTCCGAAATTGGAAGCATTCCTCAGAGGAGCAAGGGAACTTGAGGTTTCACCTTTCGAGTGGATACGACTCTTGAAGAAAGATGGTGGACTAAAATCGTTTATGCAAGCAAAGAGAATTGCACCCTATCGAGATCGGTATGATTCCTATGTTGATGTTATTAAATTAAGCAGTAGTCATTCTTTCCCCTGGAAAAGCTTGAGGGATGTTACGCTTGAAGAGCTTATGAAGGTTCGTGGAATAGGAATGAAAACCGCACGATTCTTTCTCTCGAATACTAGAAAGGATTTCGATGAACCCATGCTAGATACTCACATCATGAGTTACTTGCGTGACGAAGGACATAAGGATGCTCCTAAGACAACTCCTCAGAATCCTAAGGTATATGCAAAGTGGTCTGCAGTTTTCTCGGAAAAAGCTCGACAAGCACGCAAAAGTGTGCGAGAATTAGATATTCAAATATGGAAAGAATATTCAAAAACAAGTTAAACAAGAAAGGAAATGAAGATTGGAACTAGCAATGCTTATATTATGTGCAGGATTAGCAGGAGCAATTATTGCTATTAAAGAATGGTATGAATAAAATAACGAGTTGCAAATGAGAAATAACGAAATAACGAACTTTATGCTTGACATTTTGGGATTAGTATGAATTAAATTTACTAAAGATGAGTCATAAGTGACTGATTCTTAAGGACTTAGGGCGCTCGCGGCCCCTCCGCCGAGGAGCGTAAGTCTCTGAGCATTAAGTACTTACGGTGTACTAAAGAAAAAGCTTGACACGCCCAAGGAATTGGTCTAGTATATATGGTATGATTAAATTAAAACAAGAAGACCCAAGGTACAAACTAGATGAAAGCAGAAAGGTTTTTGTCTACAAGAATCTTCACAAGGATTGTTGGAGCATTAAGCAAGATGGTCTCGTTAAGGCTCATTCAGACGGAAAACCAATACATTTATATTCAGCAATGATGAAGGTGAACACGAAAGGGAGAGAAAAAGTTCTTCGAGAGAAAAGGAAAAATGTCCATGCAGGTATCAGCGGATACATTGCTCATCCTGACCCTTCATTTGCGTGCTGGGATGACATAGGATGGTGGGAAATGACCGCTATCACATACAATCCTTACAAACATTCGTCTTTTGTTGATGTGAGTACGCAAAAACCAAGATGGTTCGCTTCGTTCGTGAAGCTTTATACAAAAGAAGTTCTTGCAATCTAAAAAAAAAAGCTTGACTTTAGGGCATTTTTCTGTCAAAATTAAGGCTTAACAATCGAGAAAGAGAAGGATAAAAAAATGGGATTAGACCAATACGCATACGCAAGAGAAGCAGGTGAAGATTCTGATAGCAATGTAGAAATTAGCTATTGGAGAAAGCACAATCGCCTTCATGGATACATGGAGCAACTTTGGAGAGACAAAGGCAAACCAAATGCTCCCGAAGATGGAGAAAATCCAATGGGCGATTTTAACTGCATTCCTGTTAGGTTGACGCTTTCAGACCTTGAGCAACTTGAAGCTCATATCCACAACAAGGTCTTGCCCGAAACAGGTGGATTCTTTTTTGGAGATGACTCATATAGTTGGGATAATGAAGATGGTAAGCCTTTTGAGGAAGGTGACTACTACTACAAGCAAACCGATTTAGAGTTTATCGAACTCGCTCGCAAGGCAATCGAAGAAGGCAAGGAAGTCTATTACGACTCATGGTGGTAAAATGAATTATTGCATAGACGGACATGATTACATGGAAATTAAGTCTCAGTTTGAGCAAGAAAGAATGACTGAGCCTTGCGACATAGCAGAAGGAGTATACGCCCTCGTTGATGATGATAGTCCTTCTGAGTCACCGATTTATTTTCGCTCCATTGAAGGCGTGGTGAGTTGGGCAGAAGGTTCTTATCCTTATTGCAATGGAAATTGGTCGGTTTACAAAGTGGGTGCAAAAGTTTTATGACAAACGAAGAGATAAAAGAACAAATCCAAGAGAACATTATTGCGTACATGAACCCTTTATTGGATAGAGAGTACGAAATTACAAACGACAACATTGACGACCTTTGCCAAATCGTTGTCGATTGCTTTGCTGAAGATAAAAAGACAAATGATTCCGATAGGTATTTTTATCATCCCGAAGAGGTTTACAATCGGAAATGGATGGATCACAAACATAGCCAGTATTAAAAGATTAATTTAACCCTTGACAAACGACCCAAAATTTGCGATAATAGTAGCATGATTAAAAACACGACAGAACACATGAAAAGATTTCTACAATTCGTTGAAGATGTAGACGGAATCGTTATGACAAGACTTGGATTTAGCGTCCACGACCTTGAAGATTTCCCTTTCTTTGACTATTTTAACGAAAGCGATGACCGAGATAGTGTCGCTTATGAAAACGCAGTTGAGACTTGTGCAGATGATTTTCTTGATGGGGTTGAAGCTGATTACGGAGTAGCAGGATTACTATAATGGGAAAACTAGCAAAAGAAAAAGGTGTCTCAGACCCAACGAAACACGCAACCTTGCACAGAATGTGCAAAAAGTATTCACACACAGGCAACAAGCCTTTAGTGCAATCCCTTGCCGACCCAAATGTTATGGTGACGCAAAAGGTTCGCAAAGCACAGGAGTCTAACCGCAATGGATGATACTATTGAATATATTTTAGAGTATTGTGAGTTGCCTCCGCTGAATCGTCCCGAATACGATAGCGATTCCGATACTTACGATTTGTATTTTGCGGAAAGAGTGACTTCCAATCCTTACAATTTAGAACAAGAACTCATTTGTATTCCATTTGAAACGCTTGAGTAAGCAAGCGAAACTTTAAACAAAGTACTAAAGATATATTATGAAACTGAAAAAGAAGATAAAACAAAAAATGAAGAAGTGTCTCCTTGTCTACAAGACGCTTGACGGACGCACAGAACTCTATACCATCGACAAGCCTTCTCATACCAATGAGTTTGGCAACGAAAGTGAAGGACACAAGGTTGTTGGGTTTAGAACCCATTGCTACAATCGTGGTCAATGGCGAGCTTTTCGCTACGACCGAGTGCTTTCGATGGTCAACGAATAATGTCAAAACAACTTACAAAGCGATTGCGTGATTTAGGTTACGAACTAGCTATTGCGGAAGAAACAGGGCATTACTGCAAAGACTTTAAATCGAAGCAAGAGCAACACCGAAAACTACTGGTGAGATTATATAAAGGACGGAATTAATTTAGCCTAACCCAAATACTCTCGTCCGTGAGGATTCATGTTAGCCTCGCCTACTTATGTGGGCGAGGCTTTCTCTTTGATGGTCAGTGACTTACGGATTTTGCCGGCCCGCCCGTAAGGATATGTCGATGGCGTCGACAAATTCCTCAAACGTGTCGATATAACCCTCTTTTATAAACATGTTTTGGGCTGCGCCCCCCGCCGGGCCCCTAAGCCCTTGGCCTACAGCAACTTAGGCATTAAAAAAAATGTCATTATTAGTCATTTTATGCTTGCAATTACCCCACAATCTGTCATACTTATATTATAACAATGAGAGATAACTTCAAAAATTCCGCCTCCGACTTGCACATAGACGATGTGTGCGATGCAGTACAAGTCACGGAGGCAAGCATGAACGCACTACATGACCTAGTCATTGAACCGATGAAAGATAAGCTCACGGCAGAAGATGCACAAGTGATTGGCTTGATTGGTATGACCCTACAGATTGTAGCCAAGAAGGCAAAGGCATACGAAGAAACCTTTGAAAAGGGACAATCTAACCTCCCCAAAAATTACCAAAATTAATCAAAGTTTTCGCTTGACTTTTACCATATTTTCACCTATACTTATAGCTTAACAATAGAAAAAATAGAAACCTAAAAAATTATGTTAGATACAACTGAACAAACACCGAGAGTAAACCTCCGCATTTGCGGAAACAGGAGCAATGTAGCGACTATGGATGCCGTTCGCAGAGTTCCTACTCCGAAAGAAACGAACCGATGGAAACCAATTCCTCACGCAAGCGTTGTCGATGTCACTCGCAACAATCTTGAGGAATCGGGTTTTGAAATCATAAACGAAGCTCACAATCTCACCAAGAAGGGTGAACACTATTTTGGGATGTTCCAAGTGTTCCACAAATCCCGTGAAGGTTCTGACCGAGGAACAATCGTTGGGATGCGTAATTCGCACGACAAGCTTTTTGCGGCAGGATTGTGTGCAGGTGAAGCACCATTTATCTGTGATAACCTTGTGTTCCACAATGATGTTGTTTTCACTCGCAAGCATGTTGGTGAAGTCAGACAAGAGTTGCTAAAGAGGGTGCAAGACATTATTGGTTCTTTGCTTCCAATGTGGCAACACCAAGACAATCGTGTTGAGGCTTACAAGGAAGTCGCATTGACAGACAAAGAGGCTCAAAACCTTATCTTTGATGTCTACGAGGCAGGAATCAAGACCAATCTCATTGGTCAGTCTACCTTGGCTCAAGCATGGGAACAATGGAAAGACTCAGACCACAAGGAGTTTCGTGACCGAAATCTCAACTCGCTTTACAATGGCTTTACAGAAGTATGCAAGGGCAGAAATGTCATGCACCTTCCAAAGCGTTCCGAGATTTTCCACAACGCCTTTGACCCAATCGCAGGGTTGGAAGTCGCAGTCGAAAACAACTAACCTAGAGAGGAGAGAAAAAATATGAAGTGCCGAAACATTAATCAAGTACTTGACGCCCATAAGGGTCGTTTTGTATCCGTTCTGTTGAAAAATGGTCTCAAGCGTGAACTTTATTCCGCTAAGATTCGTGGCGTTTCGCCAACCATTGTCCGATTTAAGGACACTAATGGTGGTGAAAGACGAGTCAAGCGTGAACGCATTATGCGTGTGAAGTTGTCGAAAGATTATTTCAAGCGTTCTCGCGATTAAATTTTGAATCCCTTGGGAGCTAAATACGAAGCTCTCAAATAACAAAAGCCCTTCAGTCAAATAACGACTGAGGGGCTTAATTTTTTCTGCCGTAGGGACTGAGTATCAACGACTTACGACGCGGCCGGCCCCCTAGCGAAAACCGCAAGTCTTTCACTGGCAGCGACTTATGCAATTGCTGAATTTATTTTAAGAAAAGGCTTGACTTCTACGCACAGTCTGTCATACTAGAGGGTATGATTAACAACAAAAGTTTGCACGGTTACAGGGGAATGAGTTCTGATAGAGCATCACAAGTAAAGGAGGCAGGACATGACCGAGAGAGGCAGTTCACCGAGCGATTGGGATTACCTCCTCCAATTGCAGGAACAGATAAAAATGATGCAGTCTTACGCAATGGTGAGTCGATTTCCCTAAAAGGTGGTACTAGATTGCAATATCAAAGTCTTAGCCCAACAAGCGATAAGCTAGATATTATTGACGCAGGCGAACGCATGAGAGCTTGTGCAATTCTATTCCGAAACTGCACTTGTGAGAACAAAGAATCACTCAAGTTAGCATTGCAACCAATCATGAGGGAATTAAAAGACTATCTTCGTGCCAAAGGAAATCAGGCGAATTTTGTTAGGCAGATGCTATCCTTGAATAAAAATGGCTCATATGTAGACTATCTTGGCATTAAGGAATTGGGCGAGCAGGTTTATCATGTTTTCTCAATGGATGATGTCGTTAATGTTGTTGCTTCCTATACTGAAGTCGAAAACTCTAAAGCGAGAAGTTATAAACAAATGGATGACCAAAAGGTTATCTTTCGAGGGGACAAAGGTAACATCATGGAGCTTGAGGTTCGTAAGCCAAGTCTTTCAACAAGAGGAACTTCCTTTCTTTGTTTGGGTGAGAAGAATAAGATGCTCGACCTCTTAATGGAATATGTTAACCATTCGAAAGTTTCTAGAGAGGATGAGAGGATTAAAGTTATTTCTTATGGTTCTGCGACATCAACCTTAACCCTTTAACCTTCAAGGAGTTGCGACAAGCGAGAGGCCTGCCGCCGGGCGCGTAAGTACCTGAAGGGCAATGGCTTGCGATTGCTGTTGAATTTATTTTCAAAAAAAGCTTGACTTTGCGGTGGAATCTGTCATAATTAAAGGCATGAATAGTAAAGAAAGAATGAAAAGTTGGGAAGAGCTTTCCGAACCTCGCCCAACATGGGAAACATGGAAACGGATTCTCAATGCTAAAAAGTTTGACCTTGAAAAGGCAAAAGAGCAATGGGAAAAGGTTAAAGCAAAGCACGAAAAAAAGAAGAAAAAGACGCTTGACAGCATCATCGTTAAAGTATAGAATAGAAGGCATGATTAAGCAAACTCTACTCACGGCAGGAAATGCCAAAATCGTAAAAGGTGAAAAGCTTGGCTACATCACCAAAGGCTTGCACTTTTCGCCCGCCAACAAATCGGGCTATGAAGTTTGTCGTTGGCGAAGCAAAGGTTGCACAATGGCTTGTTTGGACTCAGCAGGTCGTGGGCAAATGAACTCCGTCCAAGATTCACGCATTGCAAAGACAAAGTTGTTTTTTGAAAAGCAGTTTGACTTCTTGCTCAAGTTGCAAAAGGAAATTGCGTCAACGATTAAGTCGGCAGAAAAAAAGGGAATGAAGGCAGTCTTTCGCCCGAACCTTACAAGCGACATTGCATGGGAATCTGTTTTCTTTGACGAAGAAAGACCTCAAACGATTTTCGACAAGTTTCCCGAAACTCAATTCTACGACTACACCAAGTCATTCATGAGAATGGCTCAGTTTTTGAATGGCGAACTGCCAAGCAATTACCACTTGACATTCTCACGCTCCGAGACAAACCAAAAGCTTGTCGAAATGGTTTTGGAAATGGGTGGAAATGTTGCGGTTGTCTTTCGTGACCAGTTGCCTAAAACTTGGAAAGGTTACGAAGTTGTAAATGGTGACGAAAACGATTTGCGTTTTCGAGATAAAAAAGGTGTGATTGTCGGACTTATTGAAAAAGGTCTTGCCAAAAAGGACGAAACAGGTTTCGTACAGGAAGGAGTCAACTCGTAATGGATTTACTAATTTGGATGGTCGATGAATGGTGGAAATGCTGGTGCTTAATTGCAACCATTTTTGTAATGATGAATACAAATTAACATGAGATACCAAACAGAACTCTTGCCCAATGGTCTAATGCGGGTGCATGATTACGCTTGCCAATGGGATTTGCTTTATCGCAAAGAAAATGGCAAATGGATTGCTCATGGTGGAAATGCAGGTTTGCCAGCTTATGAACATCTTTTGAAAATCCTAAACGGCAGATAGTCAAGGACTTAGGGACTCGGCCGGCCCTGCCGCCGGAAGCGCAAGTCCCTGATTGATAACGCTTTACAACTACTTTTGATTTTATGTAAAAAAGTGCTTGACAGAAACGACCTTTTAGTCTACTATGTAGGTATGATAAAAAATGAAGATTGGAAGCCAATTCCTTCTGAGAAATCGGAGGCTATTGATACAGCTATAACGAGCATCTTTGGCATTGACCGAAGGCAGTCAATCGAGGACAAGTCTTGTGCGTGTTGCGGGCAAGGCGTTGACCTTTCGTCCTTCAAGGATAGTCTTTCCCTAAAGGAATTTCACATTAGCGGAATGTGCCAAGATTGCCAAGACAAGGTGTTCAGTTGAAAATCAAAAAGAAGAAAAGCCTCTTGCTCTCGCTTTCCAACGATGGAATTATTGTCATTGCTGAAGTCAATCGTGACGCAGAAGAACAAAAAAAGAAAAAGACACTTTGGGCAAGAGAATACTACATCAGCAAAGACTGCCTTAAAGCAAACCTCAAAAACAAAACCTTCACAGACATATCCAAGCAAGTTGATTACGATGGAAAAATCTACGCTTTAACAAAAGATTTGTCTTGACTTTTTATTAAAACCTGTCATACTATTATTATGAATGAAACACAAAAGGTGAGAACCTTCTCCGACTTAGAGTTTAACGACCACGCCAATGTTCCTAATGGCGTACAAGCCAAGCTTGATTTGGGCAATGGATTTGAGAT
>MDTE01033587.1_pt1 | contig 10085 bp, 6 predicted proteins | sample 811231 | NCBI WGS metagenome assembly MDTE01 (sample SAMN05326651, study PRJNA326480) | marine metagenome | isolation source: seawater | place: Indian Ocean: Red Sea | collected 2010 | reverse complement strand
CGCAACCTTGATTGCCGCTGAGGGCCCTACTAGGTCAGCGCTCGATGTGTGCTGTGGAACGGGTGCCGGTATGGAAATGCTACGACCGCTGTGTAAGGAACGCGTCGTGGGAGTCGACATCAGCCAGGGCATGATCCAAGTCGGGCGCCAAAAAGTGGCTCAGGCACCAGGGAGCGCGACGATAGAGTTTCTACGTGTAGACGCGCTCGATTTGCCGTTCCAGAAAGAATTTGATGTGGCGGTTTGTTTTGGCGCTATCGGTCATATCCTGCCAGCAGACCAACCCAAATTCATCGAACAAATACACCAATCTCTGCTTCCAGGTGGCCGACTGGTATTGTTGACCGCACACGCACCACCCTGGAACTCGTGGCGATACTGGCTCTCCCGTTCATTCAATGCAGCCATGCACTTAAGAAATTGGTTCGTTTCTCCGCCCTTCATCATGTATTACTTGACTTTCTTGCTACCAGCAGCCGCAGATCTTCTCACAGGCCAAGGCTTCTCCGTGACCATCCTCGATGATGTGCTGCAGGAGCCTTGGCAAGACTTGTGCCTGCTGGTTGCACGGAAAGAAAGTTAGGGTCATAGTGGGTAAACCGCACGGGGCAAATGCCTTTGGCGTCGGAACTTCGATCGCAATGCTTGTTCCAACATGGAACATTCAGTTGGGTATCCGCTCGATACATTTGTGCGGCTCCAGCATGAACTACACGGCCTCAGTCCGGTCTTCCCTGCAAGCGGCGGAAGCAAAACGTCCAGCGAATCTCGGCACGACCAATCATCTCCAAAATCCTTCGCTACGCTCAGATGGGGAAGAAATCCGTTGCCCTCATGGATAACACCACGAATGGGAATTCAGAATCGTTGTGTCAATGTACTACTAGGTCTGAATTCTCCCACTCCGTTTCCGCCTGACGTGCGGCTGTTGCTTGGCTGCTTGCCGGCTCGTAACGGGTACTGTGGTTACCGCCGGCCCAACCGTCTGGTCGATTTCGTTCGTGCGACACGGCATACGCCAGATCACGAATTGCTTTTACATCGCTCGATACCCCAGACTCCCCCGGGGACTCACTCCCGCCACCGCCGAATCTGGATTCCGTCTCCCAAGCGCTGAGCGTGTGCGACGATGTGTCGTTTGGAAGTGGCATTGAATTCCCCCAACGATCCCAAGTTCGGTCCTGACCCTCAGCAACAAGACGAATCAGCGACTGAAACTGCTGCCAATCGCGTGCGCGATAAGCCTGCTGCAACGAAGTGAATAATCGCCATTCGTTAATTCCCAGCTTCGGATTCCACGCACCGTTCGGATTACCTTCGTCAGATCCTGTCAGCCGAACATTGCCAAGGTCTTTGTGGGCTGCCGCCAACAACTGGTGGAATGTAATCCAGTCTCCTTTTCTCAATGACAATTCCAGATCAGACAAAAGTGTGCTTGCATCTTGGTAAGCCGAAGCAGAAATCGAAAAAGAGCGCCCCCAAAAATGACCTAAATCTCGCGGATCCTGGCCATGGAAACGGGAAACCGAATTGGGGACCGCGTGCCCAACTTTCTGATCCACAATCGTCGGCCAAAAGTATTTTTCCAGATCGTTGGCATTCGCAGTCTGCCGCTGAGCTCGATCGAAATCGGCTGATTCAACCAAGATCTGTCGGGTGGTCTGCTCGCTCCACCCGGTCGACGAGCGATGGCGTTGCGCGATATCGAGTGCCACAAACTGAAAACCGTGGATACGGTGCCTCAACACTCGTCGGAACCTCTCGAGACCTTCTCGTCGCACAAAGTCTGCGGCTCCCGATGTCCCCATCAACTCACGATTGGTCAACGTAAATAGCTGGGGAGCTCGACCGGCCGCATAGGATTGTTTGAGCGATGTAACGGTCCGTTGTCCCCAACGATCCTGGCCACCCAATACCAACGTGACCGTTCGGACGCCGTGATCAGCCAAGTGTTGCCATTGCTCTGTCTTCACCGGTGAATGAGGAGTCGTCACCGCCGCAACGTTCGCCACTCCAAGTGATTGCAAATACAGTACGTCCACAATACGGTCGACCAGCAGCAAATGATCACGGCCTCCCGATCCCAGACGCAGTGCCACGTCGAGTCCAAAAGCCTGCGGCTTGCGGCCACCTCGCAAATACAATACCTCCCGTTCGCCAATACGCGTCTCTCCCGCATCCAAAGCAACAATTGTTGCCACGCGTCCCCAGCGATCGCGCCAGGGAACGATTAAGCGACCGGCCAAACGAGGATCACATACGACATGTGATGCAATGATCTCTTCTCGTGAAAATCCAACGGAGGTCAGGCGCTGAGCCACCTCATCCGGAGTCGTAAGGTATCCCACTGGCAAGGATAAGACTTGCCGGTCATCCATCTGGTAGTCGCGACGTAAAGCCAATCGGGCTTGTCGCCCCGATTCACTGTGTAGCGCTGCATGGCAGTAACCGAGGTAAGATTCCACCAGATAACGCCGCCGCTCGTTGGACTCTGCCTGTTCCACATCGTAAAGAGAAAACGCCGTCGGCAAAGCCGATTCATAGATTCCGGCCAGCGAGGCAAGATGTCTCAGGGCACCGACGAATCCACGGTCTGCCAGGCCGGCACTCGCGTAGGCCAGCCAGCTGGTCGTGGTCCCTGTCTGATCTACAAAACCCCAATTGTGTTGACACACAATCGATTGAGACAGGTGTGTCGAACCATTCTCATGGATTCGCTGTGCCGTCCAGCCTGCAGTCGTACGGTTCCAGCGAAACTCGGGAAACACTCGATCCAGCTGTTCGAAAAGTGTCGGCAGTACTTGCTCTTCGTAAAATGTATAGAGTGCAGACTGAGTCATGTCCTGTTTCCTCCCTGAGGTACCGGGCACTAGCATGGTGGGAATGACATGCTGCTCAGCTACGCGCTTACGAGACCTGGTAGCATGGTTAACCCGGAACGTGGTCGACTGATAAGTCGGATTGAGCAAATGCATACAACACCGGAACTTGGGTCGCTTCTCTTCATTTCAAGTACAAACTCCGTGGGTATTTAAAACTCGTGGCATTTGCAATGCTCCGACAACAGCAAACTGACCTCGGTCCGGCTTATGTAAAATACCCGGTCTAAGAATTGCTCAAGCCGTTTCCGGCTGCAAAAACCGATGGCATGCTGGCGCGGAACGATATCGTATCGACGTTGTTCGGAGCAAGACCAGTTCGAAAGCAAGGCTAGCTGGCCACCACAAATGCCAAGAGAGCACGCAATCCCTAGAACTTTCATCTAGTTTTCATACTATTGGGGGGTACGACACGCCGTAAATGTGACGTTACAATGATAACATCTTTCGCTTCGTTCGAAGAATCTACTAAACGCGCTGGAGATTATCATCATGGCATTGTCCAAGAACGATCTGCTCCGAGCATATCGTATGATGCGCACGATCCGCGATTTCGAGGAACGGGTACAAGCAGAGTTTGCACAAGGTGAAATCCCAGGTTTCGTACACCTCTACACTGGTGAAGAAGCCTGTGGTACCGGCGTCTGCTTGCATTTGAGTGAGGACGACTACATCGCATCGACTCACCGCGGCCATGGCCACTGCATTGCCAAGGGGGTAGACGTGCATGGCATGATGGCGGAACTGTTCGGCCGAAAGACCGGTCTCTGTGCAGGCAAAGGCGGCTCCATGCACGTGGCTGACCTCGATCTGGGCATGCTCGGGGCAAACGGCATCGTAGGTGGTGGCCCACCCTTGATTTGTGGAACCGCCTTGACAGCAAAACGACGCGGCCAAGGCAATGTTGCCGTGGCGTTCGTTGGCGACGGCGGATCCAATCAAGGAACCACATTGGAAAGCCTGAACCTAGCCAAAGTTTGGAATCTACCGGCCGTCTTCGTGGTTGAAGATAATGGTTATGCCGAAGCCACGTCCTCATCTTGGTCCATTGGAGCGGAAAGCAACGCTGTCCGCGCCCGCGGCTTCGGGTTACCTGCGGTGGAAGTCGATGGGCACGACTTTTTCGCCGTGTACGAAGCAGCAGGTGAAGCAATCGAGCGAGCTCGACAAGGTGGTGGTCCCTCGCTGCTGGACTGCCATTTGCGACGTTACATGGGGCATTTCGAAGGCGACGCGCAAACTTATCGCGGCGTCGACGAAGTCAAACAACTGCGCGAAACGCGCGATTGCCTGCAATTGTTTCGTGCACGGGTCACGTCAGAAGGAACCTTTGAAGGCAGTGAATTGGACGCCATTGACAATGAAATTGCTGAACTAATCGAAGACACTGTCGCTCAGGCAAAAGCAGCACCTGAACCAACTGAAGACGATCTACTGACGGACGTCTACGTTTCGTATGTGTAAGACGTACACCAATCTACTGGTCTTTCATTCTTCCTTGTAACAGCTGCCTCATTCAAAGCGTCACGAAACCTAAACCAAAACAATTCACATTCGTTCTAGGAGTCTCCCATGTCCCGTGTTATTACCTTTCGACAGGCGATCAATGAAGCGCTCGACCTGGAAATGGCGCGCGACCCGAACGTGATCCTCATTGGCGAAGACATCGCAGGAGGAGAGGGTGGTGATGGCGAAATGGATGCCTGGGGTGGTGTCATGGGAGTCACGAAAGGACTCTACACCAAATACGGTGATCGGGTGATAGATACTCCCATTAGCGAATCAGCGTTTGTCGGCGCCGCGATCGGAGCTGCAACAGCTGGTGATCGTCCCGTCGTGGAACTGATGTTCAACGACTTTCTCGGAGTTTGCTTTGATCAGATTTTCAATCAAGCCGCCAAGTTCCGCTATATGTTCGGTGGTAAAGCACAAACACCACTCGTGATACGTACGATCATTGGCTCGGGAATGCGGGCCGCCGCCCAACATTCGCAGTCACTTTATTCCATTTTTACTCACATCCCTGGTCTCAAATGTGTAGTCCCCTCTACACCCTACGATGCCAAAGGGTTGCTCATCGAAGCGATCCGTGACAACGACCCCGTCATCTTCTGTGAACACAAGGGCCTGTATGAGATGGAAGGCGATGTCCCCGAGGACCCTTATTCGATCCCACTGGGTGAAGCTGAAATCGTACGGGAAGGCAACGACGTGACGATCGTGACGTTAGGAGAAATGGTCCACGTTGCCACGCAAGCTAGTGAGCAATTGGCCGGTGATGGTATCGATTGCGAAGTGATCGACATTCGCTCGACTTCTCCGCTGGACGATGAAACCATTCTGGAAAGCGTCGAATCCACTAATCGACTCGTGGTGGTAGACGAAGCGAATCCCCGTTGCGGCATGGCCGCCGACATTTCTGCATTGGTGGCGCAAAACGCCTTCTCTGCTCTGCATGCTCCCATCCAAATGGTTACGGCACCGCATACCCCCGTACCGTTCAACGGTGGCCTTGAAGATCTTTACAAACCAAACGCCGAACGCATCATGAATGCAGTTCGTCAAGTCGCGGAGTATCAGGCATGGCAAGCGCCCGCATCCAGGGGCTAACGATGCCCAAGTGGGGCTTGTCGATGAATCGCGGCAAAGTCGTACAATGGCTCGTTTCCGAAGGTAGCTCCGTCACGGCAGAAATGGATATTGTCGAGGTCGAATCGGAAAAGATCACCGGAGCCGTGCCCACTCCAGCTGCCGGCATCTTAAGACGTCAAGTGGCTTCGCCAGGTGATGATCTACCTGTCGGTGCATTGCTCGGCGTGATCGCAGACGCTGAGACGGACGACGCGACGATCGACTCGTTCGTAGAAGAAGCCGCCACGACTGTTGAGATCGACGAAACTGAAATCACAACCGTCGCCCCTGAATCGGTGCTGTTGGGTGACCGTAAGATTCGCTACCTGCGACGAGGAGACGGATCGCCGACGATCGTGCTTATTCACGGATTCGGCGGCAATCTGAACAACTGGTTGTTCAACCATGAGGTGCTAGCCGAAGAACGGACTGTCTATTCTGTCGAGCTGCCAGGACACGGACAATCAAGCAAGGATGTCGGTGACGGTTCGCTGGATACTTTGGTCCAAGTCATACTCGACTGGTTCAGCGCCGTCAGCCTAAACGAGGCACATGTCGTCGGCCACTCATTGGGAGGTGCCATTGCCACTCAGTTGGCACATCAAGCACCCGAAAAGGTTCAGTCTTGCACCCTTATCGCAAGTGCCGGATTAGGAACCGATATTAATGGCGACTTCCTCAACGGCATGATTCAAACCAGCCGTCGCAAACAACTCAAGCCGCAATTGGAAAAACTGTTTGCCGATCCGGGATTAGTCACCCGCCAACTTGTCGACGACATGTTGAAATTCAAACGGTTGGACGGCGTTGAGCAAGCATTACAAACGATCGCCGACCAAATGATGGATCCAGAGGGAAATCAAGCACACCATGTTCGTGAACAACTTGGAGGACTGAATGTTCCCGTGCAGGTTTTGTGGGGAGAGGATGACCAAATCATTCCCGCCTCGCATGCTGCTGGCTTGTCAGGTGAGTCGCTCGTTGTGCGAGTTCTTCCCGGATATGGCCATATGGTCCATATGGAAGCTGCTGCCGATGTCAATCGAGCGATCGCCGAGATCGCCAGTTAACAAGCTATCCTGTTGTACGTGTCTCAAAATGAGCCACGTCCTTCTTTCGTAATGCTATGCAACAAAATAAAGGATGTCGCATGATACGATCCGGCTGGATATTTGTGGGTGGCGTGGCCGGTCTGTTGCTGCTCGCTGCAGACACCATGGCCCAAGACTCGCTGCTTCCACAGACCGCGCCGACAGTGTCTCGCCAGGACTGGCCCTGGTGGCGAGGCCCTCGACGTAATGGACATGCTCCAGGGAATCAGCAACCCCCGCTGAAGTGGTCTGCCCAGCAGAACGTGATCTGGAAAGCACCCCTACCCGGACGCGGACACAGTTCGCCGATCGTTGTGGGAGATGAAGTATTTCTTGCTACCGCAGAGGAAGACAAGCAAATCCAATCCGTGATTTGTCTCGATCGCAACTTTGGTACACAACGCTGGATCACACCTGTACACGAAGGAGATTTTGTCTTTGAAGGCAACGATAAATCGTCCCAAGCTTCTTCTACTGTGGCATGTGATGGCGAGCGACTGTTCATCAATTTCCTGAATAATAACATGGTCTACACCACAGCGCTCGACCGCAAAGATGGTCGACCATTGTGGCAGACACCCATTCACAAATACAAAGTCCACCAAGGATATGCATCTTCGCCATTCCTGTACGGCAAACTCGTCATTGTCTCAGCCGATAACAAAGGGGAAGGCGGCGGAGCAATCGTGGCATTGGATCGGAACTCTGGAAAAGAAGTGTGGCGACAGCCGCGACCGCAAGAACCGAACTACGCATCTCCCATCGTCATCCATTCGGCCGGAATGGACCAACTGATCATGATCGGCTGCGACCATATCGCCAGTCATCTGCCTCTGACAGGAAAACAACTCTGGAACATTGAAGGTGCCACAACCGAATGCGTCACGTCGCCCGTGTCGGACGGTCAGCTTGTGTTTAGCAGCGGTGGATATCCCAAAAACCATGTGGCAGCAGTGCGCATGGATGGGTCAGGAGACGTTGTTTGGGAAAACAACACACGTGTCTACGTACCCTCACTGATCTTGCGAGATGGATATTTGTATGCGACCGCTGATGCAGGAGTCGCTATGTGTTGGAATGCCAAGAATGGCAAGGAAATGTGGAAAGGCCGCTTGGGTGGCACGTTCAGCGCGTCACCAGTAGTGATGGACGATTTGCTTTACGCAACCAACGAGGAAGGCCAGACGTTTATCTTTAAAGCCCAGCCGGGTGAGTTTGAATTGGTTGCTAAAAACGAACTGGGCACGGAAGTGTTTGCCACGCCAGCTATTTGTGGTAGCCGAATCTACATGCGGGTCGCCCAATACGACGGAGACCAGCGACAAGAATGGCTCTATTGCCTGGGTAATGGAACGGCGCAATAAGACATAGTCACCCGGGGGCACGAAAGCCCTTCGAGTAGCCCTGCAGGACAAACCTCATCCAGCAGTGGCACCTCAGACGGCTAACACCCTTCATGCATTTCGGCCCGAGCCGGTTGAATCCAACTGCTCAAAAACTCACAACGTTCAGAACGTGGCAATTGGATTGATCGGCGAACCAGTTCCACCCGGCACAACCAGGGGAGCCACATTGATCAGAAAGCTCCACCGCTGTCGCTGCTGGCAGGCTTTGCTGACTTCGAGGAAATTGCAGTTATCCAGAATCGGAACGCCCATAGAAGTCACAATCACCCAATGAACAGGTAATTCGAATTCGTCAATGCCCGAGGGTACGACGTCCAGGCACAGGTCGCTACCGATCACAGCAATATCGCGATCCTTCAACCAAGGCAAACACGCTGCATGTAGCCCAGCCGATCCTTCCATGATCTCCCAGGCACCCGTTCGTTTCCTGCGTTCCCAGCGACCGGTGCGGATGAGCAATGCGTCACCGGCTTCAATCTTGACACCCGTCTTCTGTTCCCATTGTTCCAAGTGCTCGGGATAGATTGCGGTCCCTCCTTGGAGATACTTCACGCCAAACAACTCGGGAAGATCGACCAACACCGCCTTCGTGAAGACTCCTGCACGAAAATTTTGCACACCCAGCTTCGTGGCACCGTGAGGCGTGATCGTATCGGTCGAGAATCCGTTGTACATCTTTTTTCGATAGAACAAATGGCACAATCCATCCATATGTGTCTGCGTAAATCCGTGGTACTTCACACTGTACTCATCGCCAGCGGAACCGGCCGGACTATCGTCAGTTACCGTCACCGAATGTTCGAACGGTGCCGAACTGTCCACTTCTTCTTTGATTGCCGGTTGAGCCATCGAGATACTAATTCCTTCCTTGACGAGAGCAGCAGCTTGACGACGCTTGTCAGGCGTGATCAGATTCAACGCGCCTTGTTGGTCGTCGTTACCCCACCTCCCCCAATTCGATAATGTTTTCATCCATTGCTTGACATCATCAGTAGTGACCTGAGTCTTTGAAGAGGGTTCGGCACTGCGGCAAAGGGAAGCAGAGCCACCGATGAAAAGTAGGGTAACGAACAAGATCGATAGGCGCATCAACATGGGATGTATCCTTCTCACAAAAGGGGGTTGAAAACGTTGCTGCCAGGAAATACATGTACGGTGAATTGTGCATGCCTTTCGTCAATAAGTCAACGAACTAACATCTGTAGGGAATCGAAGCGCGAAGAGACTCCCGACGAATACATCAGACGGAGATAGTTCGCTAAGGACAACGACAATCGTGTTTTTGTCATCTCGTCAACTTAACCAACACCTGTATCTCTGTACCTAGTCTCCTTTGATGTAACGTTCATACGCGACAGCCGCGTCGTACTGGCGGGCATTTTCGTGTGAATGCACCAAAATCGCATAGCGCATCCGGAGACGATCACCACGCTGCATGCGGGTACGCTTGTCGCGATCATTGAGTGGTCCAAACGGGTTGGCAGCGTTCACACCGTAATCGCGCGCATGCCACCAACAATTTGAAAAATTGTCCGGATGGACCATCATCGTCAGGCCCACATGCATTCCGTCGACATTGGCACTGTGTTCCACCCAGTTCGCTTGTTTCCCCCAGATCTGTGTGCCGCCTTGACGACCGGTGTCGTCCTTCATTTTGCCACCGTACTTCACCGTCATCGGAGTCGCCACACGAACTCCCAAACCACCCTCTTCCTTGCTGCCAATCACTACCCGCTCAGCCTCACATGTGAACGTACTGTCATATTCCAGCAAATATCCGTCTGTTACGACTCGCAACGTAAAACGACACGCTTCGCTCAACAGAGTGGATTGCTCATCGTTCGCCAAGAAACGTTTCTTCACTGAGAACCCGTGTCCTGAAACACCAACTTTGCCTTCGTCAATAACCTCATCCTGCAAGACCTTGCCATGGATGTGCCAGAAATCGATCCCATTCAAATCACCAAAGGTCAAGAAGATTCCGCTATGATGTGGGTGATCGATGTCATCTCCTTGCTGAGGTGGATAATTGCGAGTCACCTTAATACCGGCAGGAGAAAAAACGTTGATGAATCCGG
>MDTE01172115.1_pt1 | contig 10086 bp, 11 predicted proteins | sample 811231 | NCBI WGS metagenome assembly MDTE01 (sample SAMN05326651, study PRJNA326480) | marine metagenome | isolation source: seawater | place: Indian Ocean: Red Sea | collected 2010 | reverse complement strand
TTTTAAAGTTATTAATCAATATCTTTTTCAATTTGTTATGTTCATTAATATTAAGTGAAAGTATGATTGAAATAAAAAGAAGTGATTTTTTAATAAAACCATTTCTCAAAAGAAATAATTTTAGAGCTTTTTTTCAAATTATATCTACCATAATTCCGATATTTTCCATTTGGTTAATCGTCTTCCAAATAATAAATCACCCATTTTCATTATTTATAAAGGGTTTATTATTTGTACCTATTATCTGTCTTCTAACTTTATTATCTTCACGAACGTTTTCATTAATGCATGACTGCGGTCATAATTCTCTTTTCTCAAAACGTAAATTAAACCGATTTTTTGGATTTTTACTAGGTTTAGTAAATGGTATTCCCCAAAAATCATGGTCTATAGATCATGCATTTCATCATAGAAATAATGGGAATTGGGAAATTTACAAAGGACCTATTGATGTTTTAAGCCTGGAAGATTATAATTCTCTCTCAAAAAAAGAACAAATTTTTTACAAAGTAAGTCGAAATTGGATAATGCTTTTCCCTGGTGGATTCTATTACTTAGTTTTAAAACCAAGATTAGGCCTGCTTATTATCATATTTAATTTCACTATAGATATAGTAAAAGAAACTTTTATAAAATTAAAAAACAGAGAATTTTCTAAACTTTTAGTTTTTAATTCAAGATTCAAAGCACCTTTTTCTGATTATGGAGATAATTTTAGTGAACTATTTGAATTAACAATTAACAACATAGTAGTAATAATAGGTTGGATTTTTATGTGCAAACTTTTTGGTTTAGTTTTTTTCTTATCTTTTTATTCTTTAATATTAACCCTGTCAGCAGCAATTTTAATATGTGTTTTTTTTGTACAACATAACTATAAAAATGCTTATGCTAAAAATACAAAAAATTGGGATATCGTCGATGGAGCTATTTTGGGTAGTAGCAATTTAGATATCCCAAATTGGTTAAATTGGTTTTTAGCAGACATTTCCTTCCATAGCATTCATCATCTTTCCGAGAGAATACCAAATTACAACTTAAGAGCTTGTCATAAAGCCAATATTCATTTGCTTCAAAAATCAAAGTTCTTAAAATTAAGCGATTTTGCAAGCTGCTTCAAATATATTATTTGGGATAATAAAAATGAAAAATTAATTGCAATCAATTAATACCTAGTTAAACTTTCTTCTGAACCTTCTTTTTAGAGGTATATTGCTATAAGCTCTTGTCCCAATAGATGGAGGCAAGTCATTCTTTATAGGATGTACAAAAGCGGTTGCCATACTTTCTAACATTTTTGTAAGCCAATTAATTACTGATTTCATTTGAAAATCTAAAATTGCTTTTTTTATCATCTGACGAGTTGACTGAAAAGTAAATCAGTTTTTATACTGATTTCTTTTTGAAAGATTATTTGAAAAAATTATTATTAAATAATCAAAATTCTTTTTCTTTTAAAAAAATTTTTCGTATGTTTAACTCAAAATTGCCTAATTCTAAGTTTAGTTAATAATACTCATTTTTTCTAATTCACTTAATAAACCTAATTACTGAAAACAATTTCGTGCTATAAATCTATTCCAAATAACTCTACCTATATTATGAATGATTCATTTGTTTCTAAGAACCAGAATACAGAATTAGATTCTATTAATTCATATTTTGAGTGTATTACTGAATGCAGTATTGAGAATGGTCATCAAGAATGTATCACACGTTGTTTAGAAATTCATTTGAAGGGGGGGGATCACAATGAATAAAAAAAATTCACCGCAAAGGAAGACTACTTTAAAATGGAACTCCAATGGAGAGCTTTCAGAAATTGATATGTTAAGGATTCTAGAAAAAATATCATCTATTGATCTTAATCAATGTGAATTGACCTGCGATTCAGATAAACTTTAAAAACTCAACTAGTAAAACTTGTTCATATTTTTTTAGGGTACTAATTAGGATTAAATTGGATAATATTAATACTTAAATTAATATGGTTTATCCAAGTTTTATAGGCTTAATATATGATTCAAGAATTTTCTGAATAATTAAATTTTGTAAAATCTTCTTTTTTCAAAAATTTTTCAGAAATTTCTTTATTTGCTATTTCAATCGGTCTTGATATACCTGAATCCCCATGAGTTGGACAATAATAAGTTATTAGCATCCATTTTTTTTCTTTGTCCATAAAAATAACTCGCCATTAATGGTTAATTAAATAGGATGAATTGTGAAAGAATTGATATTTTTTAATCTTTTTTTCTTTTTTGCTTAATAATTCATAAAATTTTCAAACTTTTTAACTAAATAGATATAAATACGCATGACTCTAAAAAAAATTCCTGCTATTAATTAATAAATTCATTATTGTTTCATGTCTTTAGAGTCTATATTTATGGTATTGGCACCAATCTGTCTCTTTACTGTAGGAGTTATTGTTTTACCTATTATAGTGAAACCTCGAAAACCATCAGGTCTACCAAAGAGATATATACGCGGTCTTTAAATTAAATAAACTTTTAAAGAAGAACAAACTTAAAGTTTCCAAAAGACTTACTATGTGAATAAATTTAAAAATTTTGATAGAAGCAAAAAATCAAAAATGTTCTACCCAAACTATTTTATAAATTGATTTTTTAGAATATATTGAAAAACAATAAATAAATATTCCCATAATTTTATCCTTTGATGGATAATAGACAATGTAAACTCATTTTTATTACACTAAATTATTAAATAAAAAATTTGAGCAATATTAAATTTTCAGGCCTTAAAGGCCTAGCGCTTGCAATAGAGAGTAAAGATATTCCAAGCTTAAAAGAATTTCAGAATGTCATCCCAGATCACTATTTTAAATGCAATACAAAGACTTCTTTAAGGTACCTTTTACAATCAGCATTAATTCAAACTTTTGTAATTCTACTAGGATTATCTATTCCAATTACTCCAAAAATGATACCAATTTGGATCCTATATGCATTAATATCAGGAACCACTGCAATGGGATTCTGGGTAATTGCTCATGAATGTGGGCATGGAGCATTCTCTCAAAATAAGACTTTAGAAACTATAACTGGATATTTATTGCATTCATTATTGCTAGTTCCTTATTTTTCTTGGCAGCGCTCTCACTCAGTTCATCATCGATTTACAAATAATATAACTAATGGAGAAACTCATGTTCCTCTAGTTATTAAAGGGGATGGAGTTTCCGAAAAAGTTGGAGGAGAAAACGAGTTAAATTTTTCTCAATCTATAGGCAAAAAAAAATATGGAATTCTCCAACTTATCTTACATCTAATCTTTGGCTGGCCTGCATATTTACTTACTGGTAGTACGGGGGGATTAAAATATGGAACTTCCAATCATTTTTGGCCAACTAAGCCATTTTCTAAAGCATTATGGCCAGCAATATGGACTAGAAAAGTTTGGGTATCAGATATTGGAGTGTCTATAACAATAATAATAATTCTCTACTCAATAATTAAATATGGATTATTTCCAGTAATTGCCATTTATATTGGGCCTTTATTAGTTGTTAATAGTTGGTTAGTAATATACACATGGCTTCATCACACAGATTCAGATGTGCCTCATTTATCAAATAAAGACTTTACATTTATGCGAGGAGCATTTTTATCTATTGACAGACCCTATGGTAAGGTTCTCAATTTTCTTCATCATAATATAGGTTCAAGTCATGTTGTTCATCATGTCTGTCCTACAATTCCCCATTACCATGCTAAAAAAGCTACTGTCTTAATTAAAAAAACCTTTAAAAATGCATATTTATATAACCCTGATCCTATTCATAAAGCCCTATGGAATGTTGCTTGCAATTGCGTTGCTGTGAAATTACAAAAAAAAGAGGGGCTATATATTTGGCAATCTCTCTACAACAAAAGTTTTTAAATAATTTTTTAAATCAAATATCACATAAATTTACGCAAATCTGAAAAGAATATAAAAGAATAAGGATTCTATTATTTTCTGTCTTAAAAATTTATTGATAATATTTTAGTAAAATTCATGAGCGGAGACAATTTACATGGAAAGCAGCCTATTAAATTTTATTCTGAGAAAATAACTCTTACAAAAGTCGAATTATTAGAAATGCAGTTAAGCTTAGGAGAAAAGGTCTCTGATTTAGATGAGAAGCATAAAGAATGGAGTAGAAAACTATCTAGTTAAAAACTTAAATCGATATATTTTTTATCCTATCTTTTTTATTTGAATCTCATTATTAATTATCAAATTTGTACTTGTGAATTTATTCTTTTTACTTCTTAAAAAGAGAATAAACATAGCATTTAGTAATTAAAACTCATTTTTATCTGATATTTCTCAATTTTGGAGCCTTAATAAACATTATTTTTAAACTAAAGAACAATATTAAGAAAGTTAAAACAGGTATGACATAAAGAATTATATTAGAAGCTGCTAGAGATGAAATATTTGCAAAAAGTAAATGCAAGTAATAAATTGCAAATGACATTATTTATCTATAACTAACCAATTTATAGCAATTTATTTAGAGTTAAAATAAATTTTTATATAAACTAAATAATTCAATAAATTAGAGCCAGCCTGTATCCCTACTAGCTGACTCTTATTTTTTATAATAATTTAAATTACTTTTAAATGAGGCTTACATCTAAATAAAAAACTTTTACTTTGTGAAAAAGTCTGATTTTTTTTATTACTATTGCAAAGATATAGACTTAGAAGAATTCTAACTGTAACATATATGTAGCAAAAAGAACAATTTAAACAAAAAAAGGTTGGAAAAACCATAAATTTCTTTACAATTAATAATATATATGTTATATTTTTTAACAATTAATCTTTTTAAAAAAATGACTCCAGAAGCAGAACGTTTTAATGGATGGGCAGCGATGTTAGGTTTCGTTGCAGCAGTTGGTGCTTATGTAACAACTGGACAAATTATCCCTGGTTGGTTCTAATGAATACTAAAACTAAAATTATAGAAAAGGAAAAGGTTGTTGCTGAAAAGCTCAATGGGAGATTTGCAATGATTGGCTTTGTAGCATTATTAGGGGCTTATCTAACTACAGGTCAAATCATCCCGGGCTTTATCTAAAAAAATTCCTCCTATAATATTGCAGAGTTTTTATTTCGTTATTTTATTAAGTATTTGGTTAAGGAATTTTCATCTTAAATTTTAGTGGAATTTTCTAAAATTTTTTAGTTATTTAACTTTAATTTATTAATTTTTCTCTTAATGAGTGTTAAATTCTTTTAAATATTTCAAATCTAATGAGAGTAAAACTTGAACCAGATACTGCTTTTATAGGCAAAAAATTTGCTTACATTTTTACTACTATAATTTTCGCATTAAATGCTTCCACATTTATATGGTTTTTCTTTTTTGCGAAATCGAATTAAAGTAAGCTAAAGATATATTTAATGAAAAAAATTAAACAACGCAAGTTATTATTCTACCCATATCAACTTAAGTTCTTAGTAATAATATTTAATCTGTTAAGTTCAGGAGAGTATTTATTTTTTGGATTATAAAGATAACACCCATAATTCACAGATGCATGAGTTTAGGGACATGTTTCGAAAGGGCATATTTGTACTCAAGCTGATTTCATTACAAATCCTGAATTTAGCATAAATGGCTGATAATAACTGAATAAAAAATCTCAAATACTAACTTATGAAAACAAATTAGGCGGTAGGATCCTTTGTTTTGAAAAAAGAAGCAATTTTTATTCAAAATTTAATCTTATATAAAAGTTTCTATTAATTCAATTATTTCTCTTTATTCATTAAGAGAAATTATGGATTAAGCATTTATACTCACAGTAAGTAATTTTACTTACTAGAGTATTAAAAGCATTTAGGAAGTGCTTAGCTGGTTAAAAGCAGAATGACCTGAATTTAACCACATCGTCATGAGAGCTTGCAAGTGGGATACTCGCAGGCTCTTTTAATTTTGAGAATTTAAAGCTAATTTGAGAAATTAGATTATATTTTTACAAAAACAGAGATCCCTGAAGATCATTACTGTCGAAAAATTTTTTAGATGCTAAAAAGAAAATATATATAAATATATGAAATGTCTTTAGATTTTTTTTTAATCCCTTTATGTATTGTTGTTATCCTTTGGCTTTTTAATAGAGAAAATAGGATTTATAAAAATGATAAAAAAGTGCAGTAGCAAAAAATTCTTTAATATCATCTAGTAGAAAAACTAATCAGTTGGCATTTTACTGATAGTTAATTTATTCCAATATTGTTTGGAACGATTTATTTGTTCATATTTTTGTTGGCAATGTACACATTTACATTCTTTTGCATAATTTGTATTTTTCATTAATTTTATTTTTCTTTAAGAAACCAAATATTTTGCTTTATTGCAACTTTATATGTTATTTTTTTGATTTTTAGTGGGCGATAAAGAACAAAGATTGTTCTTAGAGCCTAATTTTGTATTGGTCTCTTTTCATCGATAATTTATAATTATGAAAAGACAGCATAAATTGAATATATTCCCTTTGAAACTTTCAAATAAATCATCTATTCAGAAAATTATAAATAAGATAATTTCTCCTTGGTATCTAATACCTTTGATAGATAGATGGTTACTAGGACAAATATTGCCCCCCATGTTATTTGCCATTTCAGCATTTACAGTAATTTCATTATCTGTTGGGGTAATGTTTGATCTAATAAGAAAAATAGTAGAATATGGTTTACCTCTATTTTTAGCGTTAAAAGTTCTTTTTTTTAGTTTGCCGAGTTTTCTTGTACTGTCATTCCCGATGGCAGTTTTACTTTCTACATTATTAGCCTATGGAAAATTATCAAACAATTCTGAATTATTAGCTTTAAAGTCACTAGGGGTAAAAACTTCAAGAATTATATCTCCAGCCATAGCTCTTTCAATATTTATGACAGGTTTAACTTTTTACTTTAATGATAATTTAGTTCCCGCAAGTAATAAGTTAGCTGAAACAACATTAAGAGCAGGCATAGGTCGTTCAATTGGAGAAGAAAGAGGAAAAGAAAACATCATGTTTGCAAGATATGGTTCAAGGATAGATGCCGAAACAAAAAAACCATCAAAAAAAAATTCTAAACTTACTCATATTTTTTATGCTTCAAATTATAAAAACAAGATCATGTATGGGGTTACATTATTAGATTTTTCTAGAGATGATTTCCAACAAATATTAAAAGCTAATTCAGGTAGATTTGAGAAAAGAAACTCTTCATGGATATTTTCTGAAGGGAGCATTGTAAATATTGCTCCAACCGGACAAACTACAACCATTGAATTTAAAGAATACACATATCCATTTGTTGAAGGACCTTTAGAGTTAGCGAGAGTTCCTAGAGATGCAACTGAAATGACTTTAAAACAGGCTTTAGAAGCAGAAAAGATTTTTAAAAAAGCTGGAAACTTTAAAGAAATAAGAAAAATTCAGGTTCGGATTCAGGAAAAATTTACTCTGCCTTTTGCATGTTTAGTATTTGGTTTAATTGGCAGCAGTTTAGGTTGTAAATCTAACTTGAGATCTTCTAAAAGTCAGGGATTTGGATTAAGTGTGATTCTTATATTAATTTATTACATAATGTCGTTTGTTTTCAGTTCCTTTGGAGTAAAAGGCCTATTGAATCCAGTTTTTGCTGCTTGGTTGCCTGTATTAATTTCATTATATGGAGGTATTTATTTTTTTAGAAAATCAAGCTCATTATAAACTGTCAAAATTTCATCTAATAAATTTAACTTACTTGTAATTTAGTATGCTAAAAATATAAATAAAGAAAATTCAACCAAATTTTTAATTAATTAAACCAACCTTTTTTCTTTTCTTTAACTTCTGGGGATGTCCCAATTTTTGGAGATTGGTCTGTTTTCCCTTTAATGATCATGAGAGGAACAGTAGCCCATAAAGCTAGAAATAATGTCCAAAACAAATAAATATTCATAAATCTAGTAATAAAATATTTTTTATAATAAAATCTAAGTTAGGTTATCTGTGGGTTTCTTTTTAAAGTGCTTATATGAGTGTATAATAAAAAACTCTTAAATATCAGAAACAAAAAATTGAAAATCAAATAATTTTTAATTTCCATACAATAAAAAAGAAAAGAACTATCAATACTAAAAATTAATGATATGAAGCCTTTAATTAATAAAAAATCATAACCTAATAAACTCAGCAAAATTTAATATCATGAAAAAATGTGAATTATGTAAAAAGTCTCATAAAGTTCATTACAGGGTTAAGTCAAGCATGCATAAGAATTGGATTTTTTGTTGCAAAGATTGTTTAAATCTTGTATCAAAGCAAAATAAATACATTTACGGGGGCACAAGAAAGTTGAAACTTTAAAGTTTAAATAATCCAAACAAAATAAATATAAGACTACCTAATGAAATAATCCCAAATAAATTTATAAAATCTGCTTTTTTTTAAATTTTATTATTTTTCTCTCAATAAAGATTGATTATGCAATGCGTTCTTTGGATGCATTAATTTTATGCGGAGATTTAGAATAATAATGAATATTATAAATTTTTCGATTATTCTGATACTTCTCTAGATAAATAGAAAATCATTGAATTGAATTAAGAAATGCTGATGAATCACAATCTTTTGATAGTTTTTCTTATTGATGTTGATTTTAATTCTCTAAAAGAGATCATAAATACCTTGTTTAATTTTTTTATATTCTGAAGTTATGTCTTCAATAAATTCTTCTGCTTCTTCTTCAATATTTTTAAAATTTTTGATTTTTTGTTTGCTTTTTTCGTAAAGAATTGATGTAAATGTTCCTGGATTTACCTCTTCAATCCAATATCCCATAAGACAATATATTTTATTAGAAATAAAGGTTATTATAAATATCTTTTTAGAATTTTTATATTGATCAATTACCTCATTTACTAATTGCCCTCTCGTTTTTTCAGTACTGAAATAAATAATATCATTAGCAAAATCTTTAATTTTTTTTGATGCGTTATTACTTTTATTTATTGCATTTCTAAATAATATTTTTTCAAGAGAATAGCAGTAATCAAATAGATTAGTATTTTCTTTTTTTGAAGGAAAAATAATTAAAAAGGAATTTAGAAATAAAAATAAAGTTATGAGAAATTTTTTCAACACTTTGCAATAAGGTGGATCTATCTCAAGTAAATAGATCCTCTATATTTGAGCTTTAGGGTCTTTATTTGTTGTTTTTTACAATATACAAATGACTTACCGTTGAAATACATGTTTACCATAATGCAGCTCCCTAAATTGCTCAAGTCCCCGTCCTATGGCTTGAGTCATACTGCGGTCTATCAGATAGTAGATCGGACGATTTAGTAGCAAAGACTACATTCCATTTATAAAGTATTTATACTTAGATGTCAACAATATTTATTAAGTATTTTCGATTTGATTTCCAAATCTGATTGATTTAGACAATCTATCAATGAAAATAAAGATATTTACATAAGTTTTATATCCAAATAACAAAATCATTATTGCTGATAAATTTATCCTTTGCTAGTAATATAGAGCGGGCTAAAGTCCAATGCTCCACGAGGATTTAGTCCGCTGTAATAAGATATCAAAAAACTTATTAAGAAATTGATTTGATGTTTTTTAAAAATCTTTATTGTTTTACATGTAATACATTTAAATTTATAGGGATTTTTTTATAAAATTTTGATCAAAATTGATAAAACTTTTTTTTAAATAGTTCAATTTATTAGCATTGGTAATCTTGCTTTAAAATGATAATTTTCACCAAGATTCAAAGGCGATAACTATAAATTAATCAGAGAGGAAAAATAATTTATTTTTAAAAAGTTTGACCAAAACTAAAAATCATAATGGAAGAAAAATAAAAGATATATTCATAACACATTAAAAAAAGCTTCACATAAAAAATTCACTAGAAATATCTAATAATTAAAAAAATTTCAAAGTAATTAAAAAAGGGCTTACTAAAAAAAGTAAACCCTTTTAAAATTTTTACCTGGCATTGAGCTATTTTCTCAAGGGGCTACCCCCTAAATATTTTCGCCGCTTATGCGTTTCACAACCGAGTTCGAGATGGATC
>MDTE01072078.1_pt1 | contig 10086 bp, 6 predicted proteins | sample 811231 | NCBI WGS metagenome assembly MDTE01 (sample SAMN05326651, study PRJNA326480) | marine metagenome | isolation source: seawater | place: Indian Ocean: Red Sea | collected 2010 | reverse complement strand
GCCTGGGTAGGCATAAGTGACTTAACAAAGTGGCATGACAAACATGCTGAAACCAAATACGGAGCGATGATGCGAGCAAGTTGTGGAGGGGCTCCCGGAGCCAACGCGACTGTCGACAGGCAATACAAAGAACGGTCACCCATCCACTTTCTGGCAAATTCAAAACGTGTACCACTGGACATCGCTGCCGGCATACATGACGGGCATACCGGTTCCGTTCCAATTTCCCACTCACTGGAAGCATTCAACGTTATCGCCAAATCAGTTGGAGCCAGGTCCGTGTCCGACCAGGAAATTCAACAATTAAGCACTCCCAAAGGCAGGCTCGTGGCACCACTGGAATCTGATCAGGTGGTTGATTCCAGCCTCAACCGTGACATCCACCTGCGTCGATATGCCTCTCAAAGCCGAGTCACAATCTTTGAAGGCGGTCACGAAGGTATTGCCGCGGCCGCCTTTAACTGGCTTGCAGGTTTTTACACAGATGGTGACGGCAACAATATCCCGGTCGATGAAGGCAAATGAGCTCCATGGATGACAACCAGCAATCAATTGCAAAACAACACAATCGCGATGCCTGGAACCGAATGGTGGCGGGTAAGAAACGATTCACCAAACCCGCCAAAGATGATGACCTCCACCAGCCATTGCATACCGTAGATGCTATGGGCTGGTTAGGCGGGGACATTGCCGGCAAGAAAGTCCTGTGTCTGGCGGCTGGCGGCGGAAGGCAAAGCGCGATTTATGCCGCAACCGGAGCCGACGTCACCGTCGTTGATATTTCTCCTGCAATGCTTGAACTGGATCGGGAGGTGGCAGCCGAACGAGCATTGGACATTCGAGTCATTGAAACCTCGATGGATGATCTGTCGATGTTTACCAATGAAGAATTTGATGTCGTCATCCACCCGGTCAGTACATGTTATTTGCCGTCGATCACGAAAGTGTTTGCAGAGGTAGCCCGAGTTACCATTCCGAACGGCTTGTATATCAGCCAGCACAAACAGCCTACCAGCTTACAAACCGGAATGAGTCGATCTCAAAATGGTTATGAGCTTATTGAGCCCTATTATCGCACCGGCCCTCTACCTCCTGTTCAGGGAACGCGATTGAGAGAAGAGGGAACCATGGAATTTGTCCATCGCTGGGAAGAAATCATCGGCGGGATGTGTCGTAGTGGCTTCGTCATTGAAGATCTGGTGGAACCTTTCCATGCAGACCCTGAAGCACCTCGTGATAGCTTCTCGGATCGCTGCTGCTATGTCGCTCCCTATGTCCGGATCAAAGCGCGTCGCACTGCCATGAAAATAGCAGCAGCGCCGACCAATAAAATTTTTCTTCCGGAGTAATAACCGAATCTATTTTTCAATCCCATAATTGCAGAATTGCTGCCGCCCTAATAAAACTAAACATAACGCTATCGATTCAAGTAACTCTCCGACATAAGGACAACAACCGTGGCAGATAAACCGATTCAGGACCTCGTGTCATGTATGGGCCAGCCCGTGGCCGGAAACCCAACTCAGTTTATGATGGAGCGGGCTTTTGCGGATTGTGAATTGGACTGGAGGTATCTCACTCTGGAAGTTCCCGCAGAGAACCTAAGGGATGCTATGGCTGGATTCCGGGCCATGGGCCTTCGCGGAGGGAATTTCACCATCCCGCATAAGGTGGAAGTCATTCAATATCTGGATAGTCTCAGTGAGGCTGCTGAACGCATGGGAGCGGTTAATTGTGTCAATGTAGTCGACGGAAAACTGATCGGTGAAAATACCGATGGTAAGGGCTTTGTCCAGTCACTCAAGACACTAGTAGAACCCACAGGCCAGAAAGTCGTCATTATCGGAGCGGGTGGCGCGGCCCGGGCGATATCTGTCGAATTGGCATTAAATGGTGTTACAGACATTACGATTGCCAATCGTACCGAAACTCGCGGACAGGAACTGGTCGACGTTCTGAATAACATCGAAGGTGTTACAGCAACTCTTGACGTTTTGGATGGTGACTATGAAGTGGATGATGACGTCAATGTTGTCATCAACGCCACCTGTATCGGGTTAGGAGATGCTGAGGCTCGAGTACCACTGGATGTAGAAACACTATCTTCCAACATGGTTGTTGCAGATGTTGTCTTCAACCCGCCAATGACTCGCCTGTTACGGGATGCCCAGCAACGGGAGTGCCAAATCCTTGACGGCTTGGGAATGCTGGTCAATCAGGCTGTTATTGGATTCAAGATCTGGACAGGCGTAGACCCCAGACCTGAAGTTATGCGAGAAGCACTTGAAGAATATCTGGAAATCTAATTAGCTCTATGACTCCAGGTATCTTTGTTACCGGTACCGACACTGAAGTCGGCAAAACCTATGTGTCGGCGCTCATTGCTCGCCAATTAAAGCAGCAAGGCGTCCGGGTCGGTGTATACAAGCCGGCTGCTAGCGGATGTCTTGAGAACGACGATGGCACCTTATTTAGTGAGGATGCCGATACCCTCTGGAATGCGGCCGGCAAGCCAGCCACGGTCAATCACGTTTGTCCGCAAATGTTCCGCGCCCCACTTGCTCCGCACATTTCGGCCAAAGCGGAAGGGAAAGAAATTAATCGCGAGTTGCTCGCAGAGGGCATCGAATACTGGCAACAAAACTCGGACTTTATCATTGTCGAAGGAGCTGGTGGTTTAATGTCCCCGATCAGCGACGATGATTTTGTTGCTGATCTGGCTTACGAATTTGGCTTTCCTCTGATTGTCGTCGTCGCTAATAAACTGGGCTGCATTAATCACACATTACAAACACTCATCACGGCTGCCTCCTACGAAGACGGAATCCCGATAGCCGGAATCATTGTTAATAATGTCAATCCGCTGGGTACAAACGATCAAAGTCTGGTATCAAACCCTGCCGAAATTGAACGTGTTTGTATCCCGCCCATCCTGGCGACCGTTGACTTTGAGCAGGGGTTAAGCAGGGAAATCGACTGGCTTGACCTGATTCAGCGGTAAGACATCCCATAATTGTCGATACGCTGCTGACCGTGCTAGACTAGGCTTATGGACACTGAACAGCTTATCAGGATTCTCGATTCTCCAGCTGTCGCACGAGAGTGGTTCCAGACTCTGGCACTCAATGATCTGCGTCAGGCTTATGATGCGCTAACTGCAATCGCCGAGTCCGGAATGACATTGGATCTCGTGGCCATCACAGCAACGCAACTGGAACAGGCGCTGCCTCAAGTAGCAAAACCAGATCAGGCTTTAAGTTACCTGGCCCGATTTATCTCGCTTTCACGAAGCCCGATTGCTCTTGGCTCGTTGTGGGAACGCGATCAAGCTGCTCTGCTAACACTACTTGTCATGTTCTCAGCAAGTATTCAAATCGCTGAATTGCTGATGCAGGATCCAGAGGGTTATGACTTGTTGCGTATGACCGACGGGCAACCGGTGGATCGTAAGATTCTCATCGATGAAATCGGGGCTGAGGTCCTAAGTCTGGCAGGAGATCCCGACATTTCTGAACAACTGGAGCGTATTCGCAATCGCGAATTATTACGGATTGCATACGGTGATCTGGTAATGAATCAGGCTGCCGACGTCGTAGCCAACCAGACTTCCATTCTGGTCGAAGCTCTACTCCACAGCGCTGTAGAGCTTGCTGCACTCAAAGCAATCGAGAAACACAAGTTAACTGCCACTAAATCGGCTGACCTCCAGTTTGCACTGATTGCCCTCGGTGACCTGGCTGGTAACCAACTTAGCTATGGAACAAAGCTCCATGTGTTCCTGATTTTCCAGCCGGTAATGCCCGGCGAACACAAATTTGACGAGTCGTTCTACAACACCATCCTGAATGACACGATCAGCTTTTTAACTTTACCTAACGGAAGTAAACTGCTTGAAATCGATCTAAGCTTCCAGCTTGCGGCACAGGCATCCACTGCGGTTACACATATTAATGATGCCATTCGTTTTCTCGATTTTTCCGGCAGGACCTGGCAACGCCAGGAGCTGATCAACGCAAGAACTGTTGCTGGAGATGTACAACTCGGGCAGCGTTTCCTGCAACATATGGAAAAATGGATCTATCGCCGGTATTTAAACCGAGCAGACATCACAGGCATCAAAGCTCAAAAGAGAAGATTAAATCGATGGGAGAAGACGACTTGCCTCGATGTCGTGCATTCGCCCGGCGGTATCGCCGAAATCAACTTCGTCATTCCCTTTCTGCAACTTATCAATGGCGGCAATTATAGAAAAATTCGAGTACGGGGAACTCTACCTGCCATCTATCAACTTCATAAAGCCGGCCTGCTTTCCCAGGAGGAATCCAATGTTCTGCGAGATTCCTACTTAGAATTAAAACGCATTCAACATCGCCTGCAAGCGTTATACGACGTGAATGCCACTTCAATTCCAGAAGACAGCCTGCAACTGGCAGCCTTAGCTCATAGTCTGGGGTATCAGGGAAGTGAAGCTATCGCGACACTCAAAAATGACACTGTTCATTTACTGAGCGTCAGTCAGCAGGTGGTTGATCGACTGCTGGAGTCTTCGTTCGATGACGATCAGGAAACCGACCCCGAGGTTGATTTGGTTCTTAATCCGGATCCGAGCGAGGACATGCTGGACGAGATACTTGGCAAACACAATTTTAAGGACGTGAATTCAAGCTATCAGTACCTCATGGATTTAGCGACTGAGAGAATTCCGTTTCTGTCCACGCGTCGCTGCCGACATTTTCTGGCAACCATTGCACCCAGACTGCTGGAATCCATTTCACAAACTCCTGATCCTGATATGACGCTGGCTAATCTCAGTACCGTCAGCGATTCGCTGGGAGGAAAGGGGGTTTTGTGGGAGTTGTTTGAAGTTAATCCCGCCACCCTGAACCTCTACGTCAAACTGTGTTCCAATAGCCCCTACCTCATCACAATCCTCACTAGTTATCCGGGGATGATTGATGAATTGCTGGATTGCCTGATTCTGGATCACCTCCCCACTAAACATTCGTTACAGAAGGTAATGAGCGAGTTAGTCAAAGGCGCTCAGATTGAAGGACAGGAATTAATTGACGTCATTTTGGCGTTTAAGCATGCTCAACACCTTCGTGTGGGAGTCCGGGAGATTCTTGGCAAAGATACCCTCATCGATTCTCACAGATCGCTCTCGGATATTATTGAAATCTGCTTACAGGAGATTACTAACGAGCATTACGTCCAGTTAGTTGAAAAGCATGGTCAGCCCATCATGGAAAATGGATCTCAGAAAGGTAAGGTCGCTGCGCCCATCCTTTTAGGACTGGGAAAGCTCGGAGGTCGGGAGCCAAACTTTCATAGTGATGTGGATATTATCTTCCTCTACGAAGGCGATGGGAATACACAACCGATTCGACGAGGTCACAAGATTCGGCAAACTTCCAATCATCACTTCTTCAATGAATTGGCAAAGCGAGTATTGCAAACCGCGACGAGAACCAGACCGCACGGTCGCCTATTCGATATGGACAGTAAATTACGAGCGACCCATCAACACGCACCGTTAGCGATTTCCATTGATGACTACGAAGCATATCTCAGTGAAGGGGATATCCCTCTCTGGCAATATATGGGGCTATGCAAGGCTCGAGTTCTGTTAGCAAGTGATGCTGCAAAATCCCGAGTCCGGTCGCTCATCACAAAAACCATTTCGCAGATTAAACAAAAGCCAAAGCTGAAGACCGCAATCTATCAGGCTCGTATCAATTCAGAAGATGGTGCCACCGACCGAAATCTCAAACGATACCAGGGCGGCACCATGGATATTGAATTCATCGTGCAAATGCTGCAACTCATCAACGGAAGCTCTAAGGATATCCAGCACTCCGGTACACTCACAGCACTGCAAAAGATTCAAGAGCACGGCTTACTGAGCGAAGACGATGCCTATGCCCTTAGCAAGTCATATGTCTTTCTACGTCGAGTGGAATCCGGCCTACGATTGATGGATACGACGCATCGTCACGATCTGCCTGACCAACCTCTGGAATTGGAGAAGCTGGCTTCTCTGCTGGGCTACGAAAGCCCGCAGTCTCTTGTGACTGTCTGTCGTCGATATCGGCAGGATAACCGTCAGCGGTTCGAAAAAATATTTAACCGCTAAATGCCAATGACGCACAACGATCCAGACGTTCTGATAGTCGGAGCGGGCGGAAGCGGCCTGGCAGCTGCCGTTTCATGTGCTGAACATGGTCTTCGCGTTTTAGTTCTCGAATCCTGTGCCGAGCTCGGTGGTACCACAGGAATTGCCGTTGGATCGTTCACGACCTCTCAATCTGAATTACAACGCAAGCAGGGGGTCACGGACTCACCAGAACAACACGCTGACGATTTAACAGGGTTTGCGCCATCACAAATTGAAGCCCGCAATAATCCAACTCAACGCGCTTTCTTCACGAAGCATGCAGCCGAAACCATGACCTGGCTCAAAGCCCTGAATATCAAATTCGTTGGCCCGGTTGCCGAACCACCAAATCGGCACCCTCGCATGCACAATGTCATTCCCGGAGCCAAGGCATATATTGCCCGCTTACAACTCGCAGCGCAAAGATTAGGCGCTGAAATACGGCCGAATGCCACTGCCACTAAACTCATCACCCGGGACGGTCACGTAACTGGTGTTGAATATGAGGATCGTGTCGGAGCGATTCATTCAATACGAGCCCGACGGGCGGTCGTATTGGCTGCCGGTGATTATGCCAATAACCCCGAACTCATTAAACGATTTAAAGGCGGCGGTTATGAGAATATTGAGGGGATCAATCCTAACGCCACCGGTCTGGGCCATCTACTGGCTGAAAGCGTTGGTGCTCGGATGGTTAACATGGACGTTACCTATGGACCGGAACTCCGTTTCATAGCCTCTTCTCGAAAGCCATTTCAACAATGGTTACCCGTATCCGGACCACTTGCTGCGATTCAAAACTGGATCGCAGGGTTGTTACCAGACTGGGTGTTTAGAAATCTGATCAAACGGCTGTTAGTCACCTGGCAACATCCGGAAGGTGCATTGTTTGAGCAGGGAGCCATTCTGATCAACCGACAGGCAGAACGATTTTGCGATGAGCTCGATACACCAGAACGTAATCGAGCTGTATCCCAGCAGGTTGATCGGCAAGCCTATATTCTGCTGAGTGCCGATCAGGTGGAAAAGTTCTCGAAGTGGCCAAACTTCATTTCGACAGCGCCGGACATTGCCTACGCCTATGTAGACGACTATCTCCGGCTAAGGTCCGACGTATCCTTTAAGTCGGATAGCCTTCAAGGTATTGCGCAAGCCGCCGATTTGCCACTCGCCCGTCTAATAGAAACGGCCAATTCGTCTTTCACTGACCTCCAGGGCCCGTGGGTTTTGTTAGGCCCGGTAAAGTCATACTTTACGACAACAGAAGGTAGCCCGGCGATCAACGACCGCCTACAGGTACTCGATGTGCAAGGTAAAGTCATTGAAGGACTTTATGCTGTTGGCCAATGCGGTCTTAACGGAATGATTCTTTGGAGCCACGGCTGTCATATTGCCTGGGCAATGACCAGCGGGCGTCTCGTTGGCGAGTTCATCGCAGGGAAGGCACGGAAGTAACATAACGCAAAAAACGCCAGCTGTTTCCAACTGGCGTTCTTATTAGTTTTGCGACTTAGTTTTGCGACTTGCGGTTAATCAAGGAACCCGACAAGTTCCTGACTGCGGCTTGGCTGTTGCAATTTACGTACAGCCTTCGCTTCAATCTGACGAATACGCTCTCGAGTCACCTTAAAAATGTGGCCGACTTCTTCCAGCGTATAGCTGTAACCATCCCCTAAGCCGTATCGTAGCTTGATGATTTCTCGTTCACGATAACTCAGCGTTTTCAGTACTCGGCCGATTCGATCTCTGAGCATTTCCTGAGAAGCTCCTGAAGCCGGGCTTTCGGCGTCGCCATCCGGCAAGAGGTCCCCAAACTGACTGTCTTCACTATTTCCAACAGGCCGGTCAAGGCTGATTGGGTATCGGCTCATGGCCAATACGCGTCGCGCTTCTTCCACTGTAGTTTCGGCTCGTCGAGCAGTCTCTTCCAGTGTTGGTTCACGCCCTAGTTCCTGAACAAGCTGACGTGACACGTTTCGTACGCGTGACATCGTTTCCACCATATGAACTGGAATACGAATCGTTCGGCTCTGATCAGCGACCGCTCGGGTTATCGCCTGACGAATCCACCAGGTGGCATAGGTACAGAATTTAAATCCTCGGCGATATTCAAACTTATCCACCGCTCGCATTAAGCCTGCATTACCTTCCTGAATCAAATCCAGAAAACTTAAACCGCGATTACGATATTTCTTGGCAATCGAGACGACTAGCCGAAGGTTTCCTTCAGACAATTCTCGTTTTGCCTGCTGGTAGTCTGCATAAACCGTATTCAGGTATTTCACTCTATTGCGAAGACTTGTAGGAGTTTCCTGAATCGTCAGCATGATATTGCGATACTGCGACAATAGGTCTCGCTTTCGCTGATGATCTTTGTTCTCTTTAGCTTCTGCAATATCTTCAAGTAGTTTATCAATACACTCACTGAAATCGTTGAGGGTATTGATCATGGGTTCAATTCGGTGAGTACGTAAACCGAGTTCTTCTATCAGGCGTACGCACCGACGACGGCGACGGCCCAGATTCTTCCAGGCTTCACGACGTTTGGCCTTTGGAAATGACTTGCTGATTGCCACCAGGAAATCACGTTTATTAAGCTGTAGCAACGTTTCAACAACTTCGAGATTGCCAGGCATGCGGCCCAAGATTTGTTCTTTTTCAAGACGGTCGGTTACCGACACCTGAACCGTCCTGTCAAATGGCAGTTCACCACGATGCACACGGCCAAGAATCTTAAAGGCCATCTGAAAGACATAATCGCACTCAAGCAGTTTTGCGCGGAACGCGCGACGAGTGTCTTCAATTCGCTTAGCGAGTCGAATTTCTTCCACTCGGGTTAGCAATGGGATTTCGCCCATCTGTGTCAGGTACATTCGAACCGGGTCATCCGACCAGGATTCCTCTTCATCTACCTCGGCGATTTCCTCGGCTTCCTGTTCAGCACCGTCTTTCGACATAGGAGCCTTAGACTTTTTATCGCCCTTGCTAGATGCCTCCGTGCCCTTTTGGGACCCGCTGGAAACAGTTACTTCACTATCTTCTTCAAAGTCAGCAAGAAGTGGATCGTATATGGTCATACGTTACTCTTGTGTTGTCTAATTTGTTTTCGGATTTGACCAATGACCCTCAAAGGTCATTCACCATCGTTTGTTGGAAGCAGCCTGAGCAAAAGCTCAGTTCCACCTCGTCGTCATTCTCGTCGTGTTTGTAAAATCTCCGTTTACTACACGCTGAACGACATTCAACTAAGTTCCGAGCTCTAACAAGCTCAAACTCACGTGCCGGCTGTACCAGCTTGTGACCTGACAGCTACAAAGCCCAACTTGGCATCGGCATTTCACCGGCGGCTCATTGTTGCACTTGATGCAATATTACCATCAGTTCGACTAGACGGTCATTTCTACAGAACAATTCAACCGAATTAGGGCCACTTGAATTCTGAGCCGGCTCGTAACAAAACGTCCAGCCCGATTAGCTTACTAATCCGGTCAGGTTAAACATTCACGAAGCCTGAACCCAAGTCAGGATTGGCGAACGGTTTAACTCGTCCTGAGGTCCCACTCGCCGGACTGGCCAACTTGTGGTTTCAGTGAAACCGCTTCGGTCCCTGTTCTTCCATCTTGTCCGTACAGGGTGGGTATCTCACTGTTTGGCTCAATCACCTTCCAGATTGGTTTACCTGAGCCACCGTCATGTCGTTAATTTTAACTACGTCATATGGAGGGTCTAGTCTCAAAGTCAGAGGAATCCTGAGAATCCTCATAACACGATCATGTCGACCCACGATACATAAATCCAAGGACCGGTTACGGTCATTCAACGCTCTGGGCGGAGAGGCTGGCCGCAAACAGTCTGGTTATAGACTAGGTGCCAGGATGAACGTAGTCGGGGCGCTCAATTCTATGAAATACCCCGAATTCAAACCGTTTTTT
>MDTE01019818.1_pt1 | contig 10086 bp, 9 predicted proteins | sample 811231 | NCBI WGS metagenome assembly MDTE01 (sample SAMN05326651, study PRJNA326480) | marine metagenome | isolation source: seawater | place: Indian Ocean: Red Sea | collected 2010 | reverse complement strand
CTACACGTTGCTCACCCGGCTGGAATTCGATCCTTTGCTGTTGGAAGATTTTTTCCGGTAGCTGGACCTTGTGTGGGTTATCGGCGGGGCTCTGACAGAGGGCGCTTCAAACCGGTTAAAGACGCTTGCGGCGGAGCAGCCCTACGGCTCAGTGCCTGTCATCGCGAGTTACGGTGACCCGGCAACTTCGTCCATCAGTACCTGCGTCTAATTTGAAACAGACATTAGCCGCAATTTAGGCCTGCTAGTGCCTGGCACCTACTTGAAGCTGTTCGCTGATAGCGATTCCTATGAACTCGCGACCACGGGCAGTGGGCCGTCCCTGGCACACTGGCGTGGCCAGGAAAGTGTGGCCGCGCCGGCTGATGCCGACAGGTTCATCAAAAGCGGCGTAGCCGTCCACCCTGGTGGATTCCATGCGGCTCTATCTCGGCCTAGTGCGAAACGGGGCGGCCTGACAGTTTCAACCCCGGAATGACCGGTTACCGATTCAGTTGCTCCATGGCGGCATTGAGTTGGCTCATGCGTTGGTGGCTGCCGTAATGGCTGTCCGGGTGGTGAATGGTGGCCAGAATCCGGAAGCGGGCGCGGACGGTACTCCGGTCCGGCCGGTCCGTCGGCGCAAACCCCATAACATGCAGGGCTTCGGCCCGGCTGGTGACCCCCTCCGCGAGAGGGTCAAACATCAACACCGAAACGATTGCCTGCAGTCGGCTCAGCTCTTCCCGAAGCTCCGGTGGAGGCTCGATAGGCGCGAGTTCCGCGTGTGGGTCCTCCACGTTAACGGCGAGAATGCCCTGGTGCAGTTGAAGAGCTAAATTCAACGCCCGCCGCACCGTTACCACGTCGTAGCCAGGACTCAGCCGCACCTGGAGCCGGGGTTTCCGGCGCCAGGGTTTGCCGGCCGACGGACCGGACTTCAGGACTGTTTCCTCCCGGTCTCCGGGCGGCGGGCCGCCGGGGTCGGGAACATCCCTGATCACAGCCTTCGGCACCACCAGCAAAATGGAGCGCGCGAGGTCTGCGACGTTCACCTGACGGGCACCGGCCAACGATTCGACTGCATCTCTAAACGAACTTGAGCACGGAATCGTATAGGAGGCCTTGAGTGTTTTAGTTGTCATACCCTGCCCTGGAGTGGACGTCCTTCCAGCGTCCGGCCGAGCCGTAGACGAGAGAGTTCCAATAATCCACGTGGAACTCCAGAGCAATTAGGTTTGGCTGCTTGGCCAACTCGCCAAGATACTCTTCCGGCGGCGGACAGGAATAGCAGTTTTGGGAGGTGAACAATTCAACGGCAACGGGGCGGCGCGATGGTTCAACATGGGCGGTGCCGGCAGTCACGAGCGTGAATACGGCTCCAAGAGCAAGAAGTTTTTTCATAGGGGAACAATACCTTTTCGCAGTCTTCCAAGTCGAGCCAAACCCCGGTGAGATGTGACACTTTGCCCTCAACGCCGGCTATTGAGAGGCGGCAAGGCAGACGCGGCGCCAGGGTTAGGCCGGGTTGGGGGTTTCGTCCCATCGGGCACTGGTCAAGTTGACGGTTTTTCGCCGTAGACAATTGTCCAGGGAAAACGCCAGAAGGAGCTGTTGGCCGGGTCGACCCCTTCCGCTTCCTGGAAGGGAACGACTTTAATGTTTGTCAGTCCTTTATCCCGCAAAAGCGCGACGGGATCGATCTCGGCCCACGGCTCCATATAGGGTTCGTTGTTGCGCCGGGCGTGGCCATAATGAATGAACCGGGCAAAAGCATTGGGGACCTGATGGAAATCCAGGTGCGCCATGTGGCCGCCGGGCGCCAGGACCCGAACCGCCTCCTCGAACATCCGATCAATTTCGGGCGGTGGCAATTCGTGGATCAGCATGGTGGAGGTCACGAGATCAAACTCACCATCATCGTAGTCTGTTTGAAGCGCGTCCATCTGCCGGTAGCGGACCGCGCTGTTTGTGTTTGAGGCCGCGTCCAGTGCGCCCACCCGAACGCAGGGTTCGGACAGGTCGATGGCCTCCACACGCGCGTCCTTGAATGTTTCGAAGAAGGGCCGGGTGCTTTTGCCAAAGCCGCAGCCCATGTCCAGGATCTGGCTTGGAGTGTTGCCTTGGCCGGCGACAAAACCCGTGAACCGCTGATGGAGATCACTGTGGGCCTTGCCCATCAGAGGCGTGGTAGACCGGGCGCCCCGCTCATAAACAAATCCGGCGATTTCATCACTCCAGACACCGCCCGGATGCTGATGAATGTCCACGGCGGTATAGTAGTCGGGGAGGGGGAGGTCCGGGTTGAGCATTAACTGGTCTCCGCCACCCTCCACATTTGGCAACGAGGCCACTAACTCTTCCCTGCGCTCATCATGGTACGGATAGAGCCCATAGCGCCCGGCATATTTAAAGCGCTGGAGATGCCGCTCAAGCCAACTGTAAAAGCGATAGAGGGTCGTGTGTCCGATCAGGGCGTCCACATCCTCCACTGTCTCTGGTTCTATGTCCAATTGAGCGGCCCGTGCTTCATAATCGGCTTTTAGTTCCGGATAAATCTCCGTTGTCCAATAGCGCTTGGCTTCCAGAACAAAGTCCTGGGCGGCGACAAAGCTCCGGTCATCCATGGTCAGGTCTCCCCTCACGCCGTACCCTTGGATTGCTGTTTGCCTAGCAGGCTGACCATTAGCCCCCGGGTAAAAGCGGCCCGGTCTTCCGCAGCAGCAAACCGCTCTTCATCGGATGGTTCCGCGTCCAGGCGGGCTTGGTCTATCAGCCCGCTCTCCTCCAAATACCGTTCCAACGCCCGCTGGCGGTCCCGGAGGACGTATACTTCGGTCGCCAACGCCATCACGACGCCAAACGCACGGTCCAATGCCGGGTCCTCAAAAAATACTTGTTCGTCCAAGTCAACCAGATCCGGCGCCTTTGTCATGGTGTCCTCCCAACCTGATGAAAACTCTATTTAAGCAAAATGATAACGCCTGAACAGCGGCGATGTAAAAGAAAGCGCCTTTTGCCCCGTAAATCGCTAGCGAGAGCCGATGGCTCTTTATCGGAAAATTCTGATTCGCCGCTATAAAACCCCGCGTCCGATATGCTTTTTATTTGTGCCCTACTGATCACGTTTGTATGATCCCGGCAATCAACAGGGAGTGATTAAAATGCAAAATTGGCTGAGATGCCTGGGCCGGGCCATCCCTTGCGGGAAATTTTTGTTGCTCGCGGCCATGGCTGGGATGATTTTGTTCTTTCAACCTGCGGCCAGTCAGGCTGAATCATTCAATCTGGGCCCTAAAAAATGTCAGGAATGCCATAAAGCCGAAGTCGAAGTCTGGGAAGCCACGCCTCACGCCACGTCCTTCAAAAGCATTCACAAATCCAAGAAGGCGAAAGCCATCGTAAAAGCCGTTGGCGGTAAGCGCATGAAAAAAGAAGCGCTTTGTGCCGGGTGCCACTACACCACCACAAAGAAAAATGCGGGTGCCAAGCCGAAACTGGCAGCGGGACCAAGTTGTGAGAGCTGCCACGGCCCGGCGTCTGATTGGTTCGCCATCCACAATAACTATGGCGCCGGGAAAACCGCTGCGACAGAAGATGCCGCCCATAAGGCCGCCCGGATTAAGAACGCATCCACTAAAGGCATGATCTGGCCGACCCAGCTTTTCGATGTCGCCGCAAATTGCAATTCCTGCCACGGCATGGCCGCTGCCGCCCTGCCCGGGGACAAAATCAAGGCAATGCTGGATGCCGGGCACCCCATTAATGCGGAATTTGAAGTTGTCGAATACAGTCAGGGCGTAGTGCGCCACCGGTTCTATCCGCCGAAGGTGACGGAAAACCAGAAAATGACCAAGGCCGAAATGGCCAGGCTATTTGTGGTTGGCCAGGCGGCGAATCTGGTAAGTGCCACATCTTCCATGTCTAAAACTGATCATGCCGCCTACAAAGCCGCGCAGCAAAAGCGGATTGCAGCCGCCACGGCGGTATTGAAAAGTATTGCGGGTCAGGTGCCGGAAGCCGGTAAGGTTGTGGCTTCCCCCACGCCGGAAAACGGACGTGCACTGGCGGCCGCGGTGGCTGGGAAAGATCTGTCGCGAGCAGTCGGTTCCAAGCTGCCGACCAGTTTCAAGTAACCCGGTAACCGGAGGCCGGCAGGTGGAAAAACCGCAGCGCTGGGACCAGCCCTTCGATTCGGATATGACGGATGCCGATGTGGCGTCGCTGATGGAGGTAAGTGAAATCAGCGCCATTGATGCTGAGAGTTTCCCCCGCCATGTTCCCCTGGAAGGTGTTCTAAAAAACGATTCACGTATCGTCAGGTTTGCGCCCGGCGAAATTGTCGTGCGGGAAGGTGACTACGGAAACTCGGCTTTCCTTGTCTTGAAGGGAAAACTTCGGGTGGTGCTGTCTCCGTCGCTATCCAGTGAAGCTTTGGGCCGGGTGCAAGAGAACAAGCGTTCTTTATTTTCAGCCGTCTCCCAACTCTGGAGTAGCAATTGGCTGCCCGAGACACGTGATCCCAAAAAGTTTTCAGCCGGAAAAATGAATGCCCGGCGGGCGTCGCCCGACACCCGCGTCGTCCTCCAGGATATTCCGGCCGTTTTGGATAAACATAATACGGCCGTGATGATCGAGGGCTCCCTGTTTGGAGAACTAGCGGCCTTGGGCCGAATTCCACGGACGGCCAGTATCTTTGCCGACGAACAATCAGAGTTGCTCGAAATTCGCTGGCAGGGGCTGAGAGAACTCCGTGCCTATGACGAAGGCTGGAAGCGAATGATTGACCAGCGATACCGGGAATCGGCGTTGAAGGCGCATCTCCGGGAATCAGATGAATTTCGCAATCTGACTGACGAGCAGATCACAGCTGTCGCGGACAAATGCATATTTGAGACGTATGGCAGCTTCGACTGGTACACGTCCTTCCAGAGAATGCGTGCCCAAGGCACGGCAGAAGAACCGGTCATCGCCCGGCAGGGTGAATATCCCGACGGCCTGCTCATGATCCGGGCCGGGTTTGCCCGGGAATCGGTGAAACACGGCAATAGTAACCGTACCGTCACGTATCTCGGTGCGGGGGATAATTTTGGCCTCTATGAGCTCTATAGTGCGTGGAAAGATCCGGAAGCGACCGATCTTGCCTTGGAAGCCAGTTTAAACGCGATTGGGTATGTGGACGTGGTCCGTGTCCCCGCGACCGTGCTCGCAGAACATGTTTTTCCGAATATGGCGCCGCCCGAAGACAAAATCAAAGTCAAGACTGAGAAGTCCGTGGTGGATGACGCCCTCATCGAATGGGCCGTGGATGAGCGTTTTATCAATGGCCGCCAAACCATGATGGTGGATCTGAACAATTGTACTCGCTGCGATGACTGCGTCCGGGCCTGTGCCACAGCCCATGACGGCAATCCCCGGTTCCGGCGTCACGGCAAAATTGTCGAGCATTGGATGGTGGCAAACGCTTGTATGCACTGCGAAGATCCCGTCTGCATGATTGGCTGCCCAACCGGCGCTATCCACCGGTCCATCAGCGGCGGCACGGTCGTTATTAACGACAATACCTGCATCGGATGCGGCACGTGCGCAAATTCCTGTCCGTACGACAATATCAGCCTGGTGCAAATATCGGATCGGCAGGGTGCGCCTCTCGTGGACGATGCTACCCACCGTCCGATTATGAAGGCGACCAAATGTGACTTGTGTGCCGACCAGTTGGGGGGACCGGCCTGTGTTCGGGCTTGTCCGCACGATGCTCTGCGACGGGCTGATTTTAGGGAGTTCGCCAATTAGGCGGGGCCGGGCATGACAAAAAACATCTCACTGGTCTCCGTCTTCGCCTTGATTGTTTTTGCCGTCGTGTGGTTTTCAGCGCGCAAGATGGATTCGGTCTTCCTCGAATCGTCCATCATGACAGGCTATACGCTGTTCTCGGTTATTCTGTTTGTCGCACTCTTCAACATCCGCAAAAAACTCTCCATGATTCCGCTGGCAAAGGCCAGCACGTGGCTGGTGTTCCACGTGGCCGGCGGATTGTTGTGTATTGCCCTTTTCTGGCTGCACACCAAAACACTTTGGCCCAGAGGGGTCTTCGAAGGCTTTTTGGCGGCCTCTTTTTATCTCGTGAGCCTGAGCGGAATTGCCGGCTATATACTACAGCGGGTAAATGCCCGGAAACTGACGGATACGGGCATTGAGGTTATTTATGAACGTGTGCCCGCCGAACTTGCAGAGATCCGGGAAAGGGTCGAAGAGATCGTGGTAGAGTGTGCCGAGAACACAGGCAGCGATATTTTGGCCAACCACTATCTGGATACGCTATCCTGGTATTTCCGAAAGCCCCGGTTTTACATCTCCTCCGTTTTTGGCCTTGGCGGCGGCGGCGTCTGGCTGAGAACCAAGGCGGCGACGGTCAAGCGCTATCTGAGTGACGAAGAGCTTGCCTACTTCAATCAGATTGAGGACCTAGCAAACCTAAAATTACTGGTGGATGTCCATTACTCCCACCAAGATCTTAATAAAAAATGGCTCCTGGTGCACTTGCCGTTGTCCGTGGCGATGCTGGTGATGGTACTCTGGCATCTTCTTTTGGTGGAGGTCTACGCGACATGATACTCCGCTCAGACAGGTTCAACGAAAAGGTCAGTCCGTACGTCCGTCCGAACTTCCCATATGTCTGTGGCCGGGCCGCCGCTTGGGGCAAACCATGCCTGAAAGGTCCGACGGTGAATGGCACCTGTGGCGGTGTTGCTGAATGCCAGCCTTACAATGACGGCAGCCGCTGGGTTTGCCGCAGGCCTCTGGGCGCGGGCGGTCCCTGCACGGAAGGGCCCCTGCCGGATGGTGCGTGCGCCCACACCCATGCCGCCTGCCAGCCGCGGAAGTCCCTCCGAAAAATTCGCGGGCGCATTTCAGTAATCGTTTTTGGTATCGTCATCTCGGCGATTGCCGCTTTTGGATTTGGATTTGGAGACCATGAACATCTGGTGAGTTCTCTCGATGCCGGGCCCCTCAGCAGCGTTCACCAAAACTTCACCTCAGAGGCCGGCTGCGGGGCCTGCCACGCGGCGCACGGTGCCGGGCCCGGAGAATGGATTAAGGCAGCTTTCAGCAGCAGCGGGCCGTCTGCTTCATGTACCAGTTGCCATCAGTTTGGAAATCCCGTTAACGGTCCGCATAACTCTGCCCAAATAGCCTCCACCCGGCCCATCGAAACGGCATGCACCATGTGCCATACAGAGCACAAAGGCGAGAACGCAAACCTCACGACCATCAGCAATGAGCAGTGTCACACCTGCCATCAGACCAAGTTCGCAAGTTTCGCAATGGATCATCCCGAATTCTCGGAAACCTATCCGTTCAAACGGCGGACAGCGATCGCCTTTAATCATACGAACCATTTCAACCAGCATTTTAAGAACGCCCGCTACCAGGACCGGGCGCCGTCCCAAGGCTGTGTGAGCTGCCACAATCTGGAGGTGGCGGAGCGGACGGTTCCGGTTCGCGGCTTCGAGGAAACCTGCGCCGGGTGTCACAGTGATAACATTACCAACCGGCCGTTTGTTCTGTTCACCTTTCCGGAATTGGAAGAGAACCCCTTTGATGTGCAAGAGGTCGTCCGGTCCCGGGGCCTATTTGCGGATGACCGGGAAGAAGCGCATGAAAATATCAGTGAACTTTCCGACAAACTCGTGGGAAGTTCCGGGGCGGCCTTGGCGGCAACCGCGGCCCAGCTGCGGGTGACCGCCCTGCTCGGTGTGAATGCCGGTAAGAAAGCGGCGATTCAGGCTTTGGCAGAGCGCATGGTGTCGAACACCGCGAGGCTGGAAGGTTTGGACCTTTCCGGCGATGCGAAAGACCTTGTCGCGGAGATCAAAGAGCCCGCTTCGGCGTTCGTGTCCCACGCCACCAAGGCGCTCAACGAATTGACAGAAGAAACCTATGAAGCGCTTGAAGAGGCCATAGAAGAACTTGAAGAGAAAGTCGAAAGCCTGGCGGAAACGATTGCCTCGGAACAGGGTAAGGTGCTCACCGCCGATACTACCACCGTTTTGACGCTGCTCAGTGATCGGCTCGGCGATTTGGAAGCGGACGAAGAGTTTGAGCCCGTATCGTCAGAGACGCTTTCGCCCGCGGCGGCGGCGCTCATGGGCGTGGATGGCGAGGAGGTTGAAGAATATGCAGAGGCCGTGGAAAATTTGGTGTCCGGTATTCTTGAGGATGGCGTCGAAGCCATCGCGTCGCTGGTCGAGGAAGCCGAGGGCAATCCCGACATCAAGCTCCATGGCCTGTCCAACGAAGTGGTTGGCTCGGCGGCGGCGGCCTGGGCGGCCAACCGGGAGTATGAGGCGCTCGCCGAAACCATCGAACGAGGCTGGTACGCGACCGAATTTTCCCTGATTTACAATCCCCCGGCACACGCCGACCCGGTGATGAAGGCCTGGATAGATTTTGCCGCCGCCAAGGGCAGTGACACAATGCGTGACGCGCTGCTGTCGCGGTCAGAAGGCGCCGGCGCGTGCACGAAGTGCCATGCCGTCAGCAACGTGAAGTCTGAAGATGCCGGTGGTTCGACGTCGGCTCTCCGGGTCGAGTGGAAGTCGTCACAGGAAAATTCGCGGCCGTTAAACCAATACCAGCACAAGCCTCATATTAATTTGCTGGGACCGGGAACATGGTGCTCATCCTGCCACAAAATCAACGATAAAGCCGCATTTGATGAGGCTTACAAACAGACCGACCCCCACAAATTTGCCAGTAATTTCAATAGTGTAGGCAAAAATACTTGCACAGAGTGTCATGGGGGCGGACAAGTCAGTCAACAATGTCTATTATGTCACAAGTACCACCAGGAGCCTGGTTTTGCGAAAACCATGATGCCAGTTCTCACGAAAGCAGAGGGGCGCCCGTGAGGCTGGAATACGCTAAGCAGGTTAAGCAGAAGCACAGAGGAACATAAAGATGGAACCAGTCAGCAAATCCCTCAAGCTGTTAGCGCTCGCCCTCTTCGCCGGCCTGGTTTTTCTTGCCGGCCCCAACGCGGCGTTGGCGCAAGAAGGTGAGAAAAAAGACGCTCATGCAGCCCTGTTTGCGGAGGAAAATTATCCCAGCGCATCACAGTGTGCGGTGTGCCATCAGAAAATTTACAAACAGTGGGCGTCTTCAAACCACGCCTATTCTTCCATCTCGCCCATGTTCCACAAGTTCGAGCAGAAGATTTATGACCTGACGCAGGGCACCATCGGCAGCTTTTGTGTGCGCTGCCACCAGCAGGTGGGGACGCAGCGGAACGAACCCCGGGAGGCACCGCTTTGGGAGAGGAGCCAGGTGGCCCGCGAAGGTGTTACCTGTATCACCTGCCACCGGGTGACGACGGAATTCTACAAAGTGAACGGCGAGAGAAACCTGATCGCCGGAGACATTCACGCCCCGATCTACAATTCCAAATCGGACAGCGTGTTCGACGATGTCATGAAGCGCAAAGGCGAATTGAAGATCGCGACGGATAAAACCCAGCGTGGGGCAAAAGTCCACGCGAACGTGGTTCAATTTGCCCAGATCTCCAAATCCGAGTTTTGTGTCTCCTGCCACCAGGTAGCGGTGAACCTCGGCATCAAGCTGGAGGTGGTGTGGGATCAATACCGCGATTCACCCGCCGCCAAGGCAGGCGTCAGCTGCCAGGACTGCCATATGGGCAAAGTCCCGGGCGTTCCGTCCGGTTATGAAAAGGCACCTGTCGCAGTCATTGCCGGAGAAGAGATAAACCCGGACCGGGACCACCATAACCACGCCTTCTATGGGCCGGGATACCCGATCGCTCATCCCGGCATCTTCCCTCACAACCCGGATGCGGAAAATTATACCATCCGCGAATGGCTGAAATTTGACTGGCGCGCCGGCTGGGGCAAGGAAGATTTTGAAGAAAAGATTGAAGACCTGGCGGAGGCAATTGACGGCCTGGATGATGCCGTTGACGGTGGCGGCGCGCTTAGCCTGTACCGGGGATTTGGCGTTCTGGATACCACCTTGGAAATTCTCTCGAAGCGCCTCGCCAGCCAGGAGCGCATGGCGTTGCCGCTGAAAGAATCATTGGAAGCCCTCGAAGTT
>MDTE01083359.1_pt1 | contig 10087 bp, 15 predicted proteins | sample 811231 | NCBI WGS metagenome assembly MDTE01 (sample SAMN05326651, study PRJNA326480) | marine metagenome | isolation source: seawater | place: Indian Ocean: Red Sea | collected 2010 | reverse complement strand
TTTCTCTATCGTCTGCCATTACTTAAATGCTCTCCTTAACAGAGTATTTAATCCGTCAGAGCCACCCGGTGCCTCATGATGATTACCATGATTATGTTCACCATAGAAGAATGGATACAATAGATTTACTTTGCCATCAAACTTTTCAAAGTGCTGTGCTACTAATAATGTATGACCTAGCAACGTGTAAATTACTGGTATTACATAAAAGTAGATTACCATTGATGGATGTATGATGCTTAATAATATAATGTACATCAGAGTAGTAACTAAATAGTTCTTTTCAAAGAATAATAGTATCGGGTCGCGTATAAGATGTTTAATTTTTAATAGAAATTTTTTCTTTTCAGTGATAGTTAATTTATCCATTACTTCAGCAAATGATGGTGCAAAATAAAAGAACATAGTTTTCCAACCATATACATTTGGATTTTGCGGGTCTTTATCAGTATTAAAATGCTGGTGATGCATGATATGAGTTGCTACCCAAGCTATCGGTGGAGAAGCTGCTGCCATGGACCCAATAAAACAATAGAATGCTTTTACATAATTATTAGTCTTTACAATATTATGTGATAACACTCTGTGAAAACCAGCCATAGTGATAGTCCAAAACAAAAAGCCTGTAAGTAGACCAGCAATGACTAATAACCAATTGATAGGAAATACTATAAAATAAGACACAAGAAAGATAGGCAGGGCCATTTGTATTAAGCCCATAGTCTTTAATCTATTTCTTACAAAAGAGTGCTTCATCGTCTTGCTTTCTGTTGTTGCATTCTCTGCTTCTCTTCGTCCAAGAATTGCTTTAATAGTCCTGTGTATATATCCCTTTCCCACGGTATCATTCCTTCAATTTCTTCTACACCCCAGTGGTGGTGCTGCTTGAGACCAAATATTAGTCTATAATAGCTAGCTAAATCGATGTGTGAAAGGGCTATTAAAAAAAATTTTCAAGACCTTCAAGCTTACGACTATTTACAGTTCCACATTTACTGCAAGTAAAATCTACATGACAGTAAGCTCTTGGTATATTCTCAAACCAAGGTCTAATCTTAGTAGTAATTGTAGTTGGCCAATCAGCAATAGTCTTCCTCAGCTCTGCTTCATTAGACTTATCAATATTGACAACTTCATCACCATTGATTACTTGCTCTATGGATTTTGACAAAGCCTCAACAGTATCTTTTACATCGATTCTGCCAGCTTCATCAATAGGCATATGTTTCATTTTAATAGCAACATCATCAGTTAGTTTTATAATTGGGTCAATTTTTTTAACTTCACTAATTTTAACAGACTCTAAGTCTACCTCAACTTTGTTTTTATGACCACACTCAGTGTTATCACAAGTCGCTAAGATTGTTGATATTTCACCGACTGATTTTGCTCTTAATTTTAGAAACAGATACTCATAGTCAAAGTAAGCTAGATTCACATCTTCCACTATACATTTATTGACAACACTCTTCAATGCGTTGACGATTTGCTTTTGGTCTTTACTCTCAGCAGCAATCATCAAAGTCTTTTCATCTCCTACTTTAAAAGGTTTTACTTTGACTGTTTCGCCAGTTGAAGGGATTATCTCATCATATTCTGGAGTAGTAAATTTAATATTACTCAGTTCGCCCATAATTAATCTATCCTCTCATAATTTCTAAATTTAAATGATATACCTAACTTAAGTATATCTGATTCATTATTTAATCCAATTTCAGCAACGTTTGTACAGTAAGCCTCATTGAATTGATAATGTGCTGTTTTCTCTGTCATACTAGCATTTAACTTGATTACTTCAATACGACTAATATAGTCATCATAATAACCAGTTGATACACCATCTCTGCTGTATACAATATCTTGCCAGTCTTCAAAGAATTTTTTTTCTCTCAAAGATTCATTACAATAGTATTGAACCTCTAAATTATTTTGAATGTGTTTAAATCCAACAGCTCTTTGTTCACCTTCAGTTTTTCTTACTACTTCAGCAACATCTCTTGCTGGCAAGGTGACATCAGAGGTAAACATATTAATTCTTCTTAATGCTTCATTTTCTCCTGATAGTGAAAAACCTAATGTAGGTATATTAGGATTAAAGTTAACATTCACTCCACCAAGGTTAACATCAATATCATTTAAAGCACCCACAGCATCATCTATTGCATCAAATATAGGAAGGTTAATATCAAATGTACCTCCTAATAAACCACCCAATGCTTTACCTGAAGCAGTAAGACCTCTTGGAGGATGTACTTGTACAATCCATTTACTACTTCTAGCTAAACCGTCAGCTGCGACTCTTGCTTTAAAATCTTGTATCACCTTTTACCTTGACCTCTATATTTTTTGTAAGAACGTCTCTTATGTTTATTCATAGTAGACAGTCCTAATTTAGTGCTTCTACCACGTCCACCTCTACCTTGGGACGTAGATTTTTTTGTGGGCTCATGCGCCACATAATTTTTGACCATTCTAGCCATTCGCTTTTCTCCATACTGTAGATTGATTTACTTTTACAAAACCTTCAAATGGTAATTGTATTGCTATTTCCCAATCTTTCTGAGGTACACTTTTTGGTTTTGATACACATTGTGTACCAATATATCTATGTAAAGCTGGTTTACCAAAACGTGAATTGCCAATTGCTTTCGCTATTTTCAATCCTGCATTTGTCTTTACATTTGTATCTGCTAATAATCTTGCTCTTACAGCAGGAGGCAGATAATGTAAATTTAAACCATACCAACCGTTTTCAGTCATCTCAATAATCATAGTACAAGGAAACCTATCATAATATTGTAAAGTATCTTTGTACTTTGGGTCATACTCATATATCATGAGTTTACCTGGTGCAACACCGTCACCTTTTAATGGTTCATATGCCCTACCAAAACTGGCTCTATCTTTCCTAATACGCTTTCGAAACCAATCGACAGACGTTTTAGTATTCCTACTAACCCCTGCTTTTCTAGCAGCTTCTGCATATCTTTGATAAATAGACTGTGGCATAGTATATTTATACCATAATCAGTATAATAGTTAAGAGGAAATCAAATGGAATATTCAAAACAAATACTAAAATCTGCAAGGAAAGCGTGGGAAAAAATCAATATTGTCACTGAAGATTCACCTACAATCTTTGCTAATGATAAAGAGTTTGCTGTGTTCTATAATGAACTCCAGGATAGACTAAATGAAAAAGAAAAAAGGAAAAATTGATGCCAATCTACACAGTTAAAAATAAGAAGACAGAAGAAACAAAAGATGTAATGTGTTCTTATGATGACAGAAAAAAATGGCTAAAAGATAATCCAGGTTGGGAGTTTATTTTATCCACGCCACAAATTATATCAGGGACATCTGTCTCCGGAGGTAAATTACCAGAAGGATTTAAAGACAAGATGAGAGAAGCTAAAAAACTACACCCTCTTTCAAAGGGACTAGACCACATCATATAAATGGCATATTCAGATAAGGTAGTGGAACGGTTTGAATCCGTCCTTAAAAATCCACAAAGTCATGCAGTCGGAAGATTTAATCCTAATGACCCGAATGTAGCTACTGGACTCGTAGGCGCACCCGCTTGTGGTGATGTTATGAAGCTCCAATTAAAACTCAACGAAGATAGTATAATAGAAGATGTAAAGTTTAAAACTTACGGCTGTGGTAGTGCCATAGCATCATCAACTATGTTTGTAGAGATGTTAAAAGGTAAAACCATAGAAGAAGCAAAACAAATAAAGGACAAAGAAATTGCAGATGCTCTTGACTTACCAAAAATTAAATTGCATTGTTCAGTACTTGCTGAAGAAGGTATAAAAAAGGCAATTGAGAACTGGGAAGAGAAAGAATCGCATAGAAAGCATAATCAATGACACTAGTACGTGAAGATAGAGAATTCCTACTTGACAATATACATAAAGTAAGAGAAAAACTAGGACTTTATACAGTCAAGACAGAACTCAAGTTCGAATTACCCACTCCAAAAGAAATCTATGACTATTTAGATGAATATGTTATAAGTCAAGAAAGAGCTAAAAAAGTTTTAGCTGTTGGTGCACACAATCATTACAAAAGACTAATCATATATAAAGAAGATGATTTTGATGAGACAAAGAAAATTGACAAGACTAATGTAATGCTTTTGGGTCCTACTGGTTCTGGTAAAACTTACCTTGTAAAGAAACTAGCTGAAATGATGAAGGTACCTTATTACATAGCTGATGCTAATAATATGACAGCATCTGGTTATGTGGGTAAGGATGTAGAAACAGTAATTGATGGATTGTTCCAAAATGCTAGAGGTAATTTTGATGCAGCTGCTACTGGTATCGTATTCATAGATGAGTTTGATAAGTTATGTAGTAAGACTGATGGAGTCAAAGGTAGAAAAGATGTGGGTGGAGAAGCAGTACAGCAAGCACTCTTAAAACTAATTGAAGGAACTGAGATTGAAATGGAAAGGCAACAAGGATTATCTAAAGTAAGATTTGTTGTTGATACATCTAACATATTGTTTATTGTTGGTGGTGCTTTTACTGGATTAGAAGAAATCATTGGTGAAAGACTTAACCTTGGTAAAAGAAGTATAGGCTTTGGTGCTGAATTTAAAGGTGATGTAGAAGAACAAAAGAATATCTTTAATCTTGTACAGCCAGAAGATTTAGAAAAGTATGGATTCATACCAGAGATTCTAGGACGTATACCTACAATTGCACCATTACAAGAATTAACTGAAGATAATTTAGTTGATATTCTTTCAAAGGTAAAAAATAATGTTATCCACCAATACAAAAGACTATTTGAACACTCTAAGATTGAATTGAAAATATCAAACAAAGGTCTTAGGTATATTGCAAAGAAGGCACTGGATAGAGGTGTTGGTGCTAGAGGTCTAAAATCATTGGTTGAGACAGTATTATTAGAGTATATGTTTAATTTAGAATCAGCTATCTTAGACGAAAAAGACGTGGAAAAACTATTACAAGATGTTTGAGCATGATTTTATCGAGGTTCCAAAACTTAAACAAGTTACGAACCCAAATGAAAGATACTATGAAAATTCTAATGGTAGTAGATTTCCATCAATAACTACAGTGCTTGGTCAAACAAAAGACATGACCAAGTTAATGGAGTGGAAAAAAAGAGTTGGTGAAGAAGAAGCAAATAGAATCAGTAGAAAAGCAACTACTCACGGTACTAAGTTTCATAAGGAATGTGAAAGATATTTACTTAATGAAGACTTTGAACACAGCTTATTATTTAGAGCAGTACGTCCTACTCTTGATAGGATTATTAGTGTTAAGTGTTTAGAAACTGTACTATATAGTGAATACCTAGGAGTAGCAGGTACTGTTGATTGTATTGCTGAAATGGATGGTGAATTAAGTGTTATTGATTTTAAAACTAGTAGAACAACTAAAAAGGAGGAGTGGATAGACGACTACTTTATACAAGCAGCTTTCTATTTCTATGCATTTTATGAGCGTACAAAAATACTTCCGTCAAATACAAAAATCATTGTCACAACTAATGACGGTAAAGTCCAAGAGTTCACTCAATCAGCCAGGAACAATAAGTATTGGGTTGAACGACTTAAGACAAGAATCAATTTATATAACTCAAAAAGAGAGGAGAGTCAACATGGATAGTTTTATAGGTCCAACAGAAGTAGAAAAAGTTATGAGAGACATTACAACTTTTTGGGACACTAGCAAAGCACCTGAAAAAGAAAAAATTAGAATATTACAATTAGTAGAAGATTATTACAGGACCAGAAATCTAAATGATATGGATATTGTAATATCAAACTTATGTAAAAGTGTCTTGCAAAGTAAAGGCGTAATGGATAACCCAGAGATTATATGATAGGTATAGAGGATAAACAAACATTGCCTTCACAAACTGTAAAAAAGAATTCTTTATCTGATAGTGATTTTCAAAATAAGATAAAACAATTACCAAAAGAAATCGAAGAAATTGTAGCTAAAGGTAAAGGTGTAAATTACATCGATGCCGTTATTTTTGTATGTGAAAAGTATGGTCTTGAAATTGAAGGTATGAAAGCAATGCTACCTAGTAATATAAAAGAGAAAATCGAGAAGGATGCTTCTGATTTAAACATGCTAAAATATAAGGTTAATAGTCTTGTCTGATAAATTTGCAAAAGCCATGACTGCTTTTTTTCGGTTTATTGCCGATACATTCTTTGCAAAAAGATATGGTCATAGAGCAGTGGTATTAGAAACTATTGCTGGTGTACCTGGTATTGTAGCAGGTGTATGGCTACATATGAAATCGCTGAGAAAGATGCAACCTGGCATGGGTCCTAAAATTAGAGAGATGTTAGAAGAAGCAGAAAATGAAAGAATGCATCTCATGATTTTTATTGATATTGCAAAACCAAATGCATTTGAAAGATGGTTAGTACTATTTGCACAATTCATCTTTATTATCTTTTACTTTATTTTATTTGTATTCTTTCCAAAAACAGCACACCGCATGATACATTACTTTGAAAGAGAAGCAGTGATATCATACACTCACTATCTAAAATTAGTTGATGATGGAGAAATTGAAAACATTCCAGCAACTAAACTTGCCAAACAGTACTATAATTTAAAAGATGATGCTACACTCAGAGATATTATCATAAAGATAAGAGCTGATGAAGAGAAACATGCACAAGTAAATTATAGGTACAGTCTTGACTAGAACCGGATACGAAATATACATAAAATATCTTGCTCTTCAAAAGCATTTCAGTACTGACTATGACTACTTTAAGTTTAATGGTAGGGTAAAAGCTAGTGTTGATGCATATCAAAAGAGGAATGATATGTTTGCTTTTGAAAAGCTATCTAAGATTATATCTAATGATGACCTAGAAGATTTCTTTGTTTCGCATTTCTTAGAAAATCCAAAAGAATGGATTAAAAACATGAGTAAGCCTACAATGGAAACTTTCAAATCAAAACTCAGAAGAATGCCATCATTGTTTAAAGAAGATTTGATGTATATAAAAGAACAAGGACCTAAAAAAATGATGGCTATCTATCTTGACAAAATACCTGAAATACATAATGCAGTTATTAAAAAAGATATTAATATAGAGAGTATAATCCTATTAGATAAAATTTATCCTTTTATTGAGAAACATGAACAAGCAATTCAATTACCTTTTGTATGGCCTGAACATATTAAAAAAGTTAAGAAGTACCGACCGTTTGTTTTATCTAAATTGGAGTATAAATATTATGAGGACATCGCAAGAGATGTTCTTATATCAAGCTAGAATCTTGTTAAACTTATCTGTAACGATAAATCGAAACGACGAAACGGAGGAAAATTATGTCATTTGATGATTATCTAAAAAATCGCTCAAGCCAATTTGAGCAACTTAAAACATCCCTACAAAAAAATACTGAGAAGAAAAGTTACGATGATGACCGTATCTGGAAAGCTCGTATGGGTAAAGATGGCACTGGTTATGCAGTTGTCAGATTCTTACCTGGTAAGGATTCTTCTAAAACACCTTGGGTGACTATCTACGACCATGGTTTCCAAGGACCTACTGGTAAATGGTACATTGAAAACTCTTTGACTACCATTAACCAAAATGACCCAGTGTCAGAATATAACTCTAAGTTATGGAATTCTGGTATTGAGGAAAATAAAGAAATAGCTCGTAAGCAGAAAAGACGTACATCTTATTATGCAAACGTTCTTGTTCTTAATGACCCACAAGATACTTCTAACGAAGGGAAAGTTAAAATCTTTAAGTTTGGACAAAAAATCTTTGAAAAGATTATGGCGTCTATGCAGCCTGAGTTTGAAGATGAAACTCCTGTAAACCCATTTGATTTGCTTGAAGGTGCAAACTTTAGAATCAAAATCAAAATGGTTGGTGGATATTGGAACTATGACTCTTCATCTTTTGAAAAGCCTGGTGCCATTAGTGAGTCTGAAGACAAGATGAAAGCTATCTTTGAAGCACAACATGATATTCATGATTTAGTTGCTGAAGACAAGTTCAAATCATATGATGAACTTAAAACAAAACTAAATGAAGTGCTTGGTGATACTGAAGTTTCTGCTGCAGTTAGTACATCTACTAAAGAGGTACCTACAGCTGAGACATCTTCAACTGAGTCTAACGATTTTCAAGAGGTCTTTGAATCAAAGACTGAGGAAGTCAAAAAAGATGATGATGAAGATTTAGAAGATTACTTTAAATCTTTAGCTCAGGACTAAATTGTAAGGGAGGGCTTATAAATTGTTATAAGCTCTTCTTTACCTTTCACTTTTATTTTATCCACTTCGATAGAGTCAATATTACTTAATAGACTTTTAGTGTATTGTGAATAGAGTAATGGTACAACATTACCATTCTCATCTTTATAGTTTCTAGTCTGTGCTTCTAGTCTAGCAGCCAAGTTAACAGCATCACCAATAACTGAGTAGTCTAATCTCATTTCACTACCCATATTACCTACAATACATGTACCTGTATTTACTCCACTACCAATATTAATCTCTGGTAAACCTTTTGATTTGAATTCTTTTTTAATCTCTTCAGTCTCTTTTGCGCATTCAATAGCAGTTTTTACTGCCATTTCAGCATGATTGTCACAATCAAGTGGTGCATTCCAAAAAGCCATGATGCAATCTCCCATATATTTGTCTATTGTGCCACCATTCTTTAAAACAATTTTAGTCATTCTATCTAAGTAATCGTTTATTACTTTCACTAATCCTTCAGGGTCATTGTTATTTTTATAGTGTTCAGATATTGGTGTAAATCCTACAATATCCATAAACAAGAAACTCATATCTTTTCTATCACCACCTAGTTTAATTTTATCTGGATTCTTTTGCAATATTGCTACTTGTCTTGGGTCTAAATACTTTTCAAATTGTTTTCTTATCTGTTGTTTTAGATTAAACTCTAATATAAACCTATTGAATATAGAATGCATTGCAACAATAGTAAATGTAATTATAAACCAGCTTATATCTACAAGTGTAAGTGATTGATTGAACATAAACATAGTAAAGTAAACACTACCAATATAAACACAAATTGTAAATAAACCTATCAACCAATAAGGAGCAATTCTTACAAGTGCAATTAATACTGCTGAGATTAGAACAGCCATAATTGTTTCCATAAATATGTTTGTATCATCTCTTTTTATATGTGTACCATCAATAATTGTCTGTAAACTAGATGCAATTACATAGTGATTATATTGTTCGCCAGCTGATGTAGCAATCAATGGTGTCAATCCTTCAGCTGTTAAAGATACAATTACTGTTTTGCCTTGAGTTAACTCAAATCTTAAGTCATCATCAGCGATTGAGATAGAATCAAAAGCCTTATTATAGTTAATCCATATCCTACCATTTCTATCTGTAGGTATTGTAGCATAACCAGGAACTCTTACTGCAATAATACCATTTGCATCTGCTTTGACTTGATAAGATGGGTCACCAGTAATTGCTCTTATAGTCTCAATTGATATTGCTGGATAAACTTCTTCACCTACTCTCATAAGCAAAGGTATTCTTCTAACCAATCCATCTACTTCTGGTGCTGTGTTAATTACACCTACACCATTTGTTTTTAAACTTGGTAGTGGTCCTAACATTCCACCCCACTCAAATAGATAAGGTATTGGGTCTCCTATTTTAGCTATACCTCTTGGTACTGCATTTCTATTTGTTTGATTTGTACCTACTTGTGCGATTACAGTTCCATATTGTAATGCCTCAGAAAATAATATATCTCCACCTTGTCTATCTTCTTCAGAAAATAGCATTGGAAATATAATCATACCAGCACCTTGGTCTCTTAACTTGTATATTAAGTCAGCATATACTTCTCTATTAAATGGATATTGACCGTATTTTTCTATCGCTTTCTCATCAATTTCAACTACAATAATATCTTGAGAGTAAGTTTTTTCTTGTGAGGTTATGATAGTATCAAAACCCTTTAGCCTTAATACTTCTTTTAGATAAGGTTCTTGCAATCCATAAAACGTAATTGCAGCTAATGTGAGGAATGCAATAGTCCAATGTGTAA
>MDTE01080540.1_pt1 | contig 10087 bp, 6 predicted proteins | sample 811231 | NCBI WGS metagenome assembly MDTE01 (sample SAMN05326651, study PRJNA326480) | marine metagenome | isolation source: seawater | place: Indian Ocean: Red Sea | collected 2010 | reverse complement strand
GAAATAGCTCCCCTCCCGCGCCGTCAGGAGACCTTTGAGCACGCTCATCGCCCCGGAGCAGGCAAGGGGCTGTTGAGCTCTGCCGCTCCACTGACGTCACCCGGTCGCGGATGGGACGGGCGGATCCTATGGGCTCCGACTCGAGAGATGCCACCGCCAGCGCCGCGAGCGCGTCCGGCGCCTCTCGCGGCGGCTCGAGCCCGGTCGTGTTCAGTCGCTGGCGAGCTCAGGCGCTTGCGTTACGTTGTGGCGCGGGCGCTGCCAGACAACATCTTTCGCATGGCAGTCGAGTCCGCGACGGGGCAAAAATCTCGGTTGGCGGAGGATCTCCCGAGCCAAACGCGTGAGGAGAAATATCGTCCCGCCAAGCGCGAGGGCGATCTCACTGACCAAAGCGCGCGGTCGTCATGTCGTACGTCGACCTGACGCGGTACGATTCGTCCGCGAACATCGTGCAGAAGAAGCTCGGGCAGGATGAGGACCTCCGCGGCCTGTCCTCCATCCTCCAGGTGCGCCCCCGACCGCGATGACCCGCGCCAATTATGCGCGGCTGATGCCAATTCCAGGTCGCTTTTTACTGAATCCGCCCCTCGCCCCTCGCCGTCTCGACGCAGGAATCCGACGACCCGTCGTCCTCCAACGCGCTCACCAAGGTGATCTGCACCGTCGGCGTGAAGTCTCGCACGGTCCCCGAGCTCGTCGCGCTGCTCGAGGCGGGCATGACCACCGCTCGCTTCGACTTCTCGTGGGGCAGCATGGAGTACCACACGCGCACGCTGAATAACCTGAGGGAGGCGATGAAGCAGACCAAGATCCTCTGCGCGACGATGCTGGACACGCGCGGGCCCGAAATCGGCGTCCAGCTGGCGCCCCAGGACGTCTCCTCCTTCGACTCTCGCGCCCCAAAGGTCTTGGCGCTCGAGCAGGGCAACAGGGTCACCCTCACCACCGACGTGAGCGTCCCCGCGTCAAGCGAGTTTCTCCCGGTGAACAACCCCGACTTGGTCCACTTCGTCGAGGCGGGCGACGACGTGTTCGTGGGCCAGTACCTCTTCACCGGCAGCGAGACGTCGTCCGTGTACCTGAAGGTGGACGAGGTGGACGCCAAGGCTGGGCACATCTACTGCACGTGCAAGAACACCGCGCGGCTGGGCGGGGTGCTGCTCACCGTGCAGGTGAGCAACAAGGGCGACGACCTGCCCACGCTGAGCGAGTGGGACAGGCACGTCATCGAGCACTGGGCGGTGCCGAACCAGATCGACTTCATCTCGCTGTCGTTCACGTCCAACGTGCAGGCGGTGCACGAGTGCAGGGAGTTCGTGAGGTCGGTCGGCGGCGGAGGCGTGAGCATCGTGGCCAAGGTTGAGCGCCTATCCGCGCTCACGCACATCGACGCCATCGTCGACGCGTCCGACGGAATCATCCTCTCCCGCGGCAACCTCGGCCTGGACATGCCCCCGGAGAAGGTGTTCCTCTCCCAGAAGATGGTGCTGCACAAGTGCAACAGCGCCGGCAAACCCGCGGTCATCACGCGCGTCGTCGACACCATGACGGAGACGCCGAGGCCGACGAGGGCGGAGGCGACGGATGTGGCAAACGCCGTGCTGGACGGTGCCGACGCGATCATGCTCGGCGCGGAGACGCTCCGCGGGCAGTTCGCGCCGAAGGCGGTGGAGACGGTCAGACGGATCTGCAGGCAGGCGGAGAACGTGTTCGACCACGAGAACCACTACCAGATGCAGCTCCCGCCGGCGATGGTGGAGAGCGGGTTGCTGTCGCAGGCTGAGGCGCTGGCGTCGTCCGCGGTGCGAGCCGCGTCCAAGGTTGGCGCGTCGATGATCATCGTGTTCACGCGCACGGGACACACCGCGCAGCTGGTGAGCAAGTACAGGCCGAACATGCCCATCGTTTCGCTGGTCATCCCGAGGATCCTGCAGAACAGCATTCGATGGGTGTTGGAGGGGGAGAGAGCCGCCAGGCAAGGTTTGCTCCACCGCGGCCTCGTGCCGCTCCTGGCGAACCCGATCAACTCGGACCCCAACGCGCTTCTCAACGTGGTGTTCGAGCGGGGCAAGGCCAAGGGGCAGCTGAGCAAGGGGGACCAGGTGGTGGTCATCCAAAAGGTTGGGACCACGTCGGTCGTCAAGGTGATCGCCGTGGCGTAGTCTACATTTAAAAGTTTTACTGAATCGCAACTCCACGACACAAATCAGACCCGCGGACTCGTCACGCGTCGGGCTCCCTGAACTTTCCCTCGTCCTCCGGCAGCACCGTGACGTGCAGCCGGGGAAACTCCACCACCCGCTTACCCTCCAGGCACTCCCTCAGGGTCTTCCCCGCGTCCAGGCGGTAGTGCCTCCTGTCGTTCGCCGGGCATCCCTCCTTCTCCATGTGAACCGCGAGAGCGGTCGTCGATCCCTCAGGGTCTTCTTCCCCCTTAATCGCGTCCACGAACCGTCTGAGTCGATGCAGCCTCGACGCGCGCCCCGGCCCGGGCGCGAGGTGCACGCGAAGGGCGTCGAGCAGCGTCGTGGACTCGTCGAGCTCGGCGTCCTCGGCGGTGACCGCCGGTTCGATCGACGTCCTGCACTTCTCAACGCCCCCGTCATCTTTCTTCGTCCCCTCCCCGGCCGCGTGGAAGGTCCACTCGACCCTCCACCGCATGACGTTTCGTCGGCGGTCGAAGAACGTGGTGTTCGCGACGCGGCGCGCCATGCCGTCGGGCATGCAGAACAGCTCGACGCCTCGCGCCCTCGCCTCGCGCGTCAGGGTCGCGACGATCTTAGCGGACGCGGGCGGTCGTTCCGATCGCTGCGCCGCCTCCGTGCCCGGCGTGTACTCGGGCCTCCACCGCTTCGCGCGGTCCTTCTCGAGCAGCGCCTCCTCCAAGAACCTGTAGTCGTTGATGACGTCGGCGTCGGTAAACTCTCGGATGTCCTTGAACGCGGCGCGGTCGCGCTTGCCCGAGCATCCGCCGCCGAGCGTCTTGTGCAGCTTGGAGCACGCCAGCGAGCAGGTGGCGACGGCGCACGCGGGGCAGCGGTACTTGGCGGGGGGAGCCTCGTCGCAAACCTCGCACGCGCCCATTCGTCCGGGCCTGGGCGGGGGTGGGGGATCCTCCCCCGCCTCAGCCGGGGCTGAGCCGTCTTCCGCGCCCATGGTGCTCAATTGTGCGTCGCTTGTCGTGCTCGGAGAGGACGAATAAATAACAACGAGGCGACCCAAGTGAGAGTCCGGCGTTCACTCCTGCATGCTCAGGGTCGCCGTCAGGGCAACGCGCGGACTGTTGGGTCGCATCGCGTCCACCTCGCATCCGCGACGCCTTCGCCCTCCGCCTCACGTCCCCGGCACCTCTCCGATACCCGCGTCCGCCCCAGATCCGCTCGCGCACCCTCCTCTCGCGACGGCCGCCTTCCCACAACACATGGGAGCGCTTCCCGCGGAGAAGCGCGCGAACGCGGTCGAGGACGATCCCGTCGCCGCGCCACGCGCGCTGGCGCTCCTCTGCGACGAGATATCCACCCTTCGGCGCCTCCCCGAGGGTCTCCCGAGGGGGGTGGACTCCATCTCGGACCCCACGCCCGCACCGTACGTCGTGCGCGAGGACGATGGGCAAGTGAGCGAGCTCGCCGCCAACCCGGAGGGAAAGGCGCTCGGTCCGTGGCACGTGCACGTCAGGGTCAGGGGCGACGAAGGGTCGGGGTACGATGCATCCAATCACCTCGTCAGGCTCACCTTCGCCGCGGCGTACCCCAACGTCCCGCCCGACGTGCACGTGCTGTCCAAGTGCCACCACGTACTCGTCGACGACGACAGGGAGGTGGCGGGCCTTTTCTTTCACCCCGAAAACCTGCCCCCCGCGTCCGTGGAGCGCGCAGCGGACCCCGCGACCGGCGACGAGGTGGTCAAATCGGTGACGTACACTTTGGAAGGTATTCTGGACGCGACGCGACGCTTCTTCTCGGTTCCGTGCAGGCTGCCGGGCCCCCCCGATGACGACAGGGTGAACAACCGGCGAAGGCACCTGCTCGCGGAGTGGCGGAAAACGTCCGACGCTAACAGGGAGCGAGAGCGCGTCATCGCGTCGTACGAGCGCGGCACGGGCGCCGCGGGCAGGAAGTTCAAGTCGTTGTTCGACCCGACGCGCGTGGACGAGTGGCTGCATCCGGCGGTGCTCGCCGCGGCGCGGGAGGGATCGGAGGGGCGGCTGACGCCAGAGAGGGCGAGGGAGCTCTGCGAGGAGGTCGCGCCGGGGATCTTCGCGTTCCCGCTGCTGAACGACGCCTACTGCGACGCGCTCATGGACGAGGTGGCGCACTTTCAGGCCAGCGGGCTGCCCGTGGCTCGCCCGAACAGCATGAACAACTACGGGCTCATACTCAACGAGATTGGGATGGAGCGAGCCATGGACGAGCTTCAGGCGCGAGTGCTTTCGCCGGTCGCCGAGGCGCTGTTTCCGGCTCAGGGCGGCGGCTGCCTCGACGGCCACCACTCGTTTATAGTCCAGTACTCGGAGGGGGCGGACCTGGGGCTTGACATGCACACCGACGACAGCGACGTGACCTTCAACGTCTGCCTCGGAAAGGAGTTCTCCGGCGCCGGGCTGCAGTTCTGCGGTGTCCTCGGCGGGCCCTCGCACCGCAAGCGCAGCCTCGTCTATCACCACGTCAAGGGCAGATGCGTGGTGCACCTGGGCGCGCACAGGCACGGCGCGGACGACCTGGAGAGCGGCGAACGCCTCAACCTGATAATCTGGAACCACTCGAGCCTGTACAGGAGTTCTCGGGCGTACAGGTGGAGGGACGTGCCCCCGGAGACGGAGCCGCCCGATCCGCAGTGCCTGTCGTACACGCACGACGTGGACTACGGGCGGTACAAGAAGTACCCCGAGGGGAAGGAAGGGTTCGCGAAGACGGCGTGGTATCCCCCAGAGGCGGACCAGGTGAAGATGAAATGAGCGAAACGACGAGAGAGCGACGACGACGACGAGGAAAAGTCAAGTCACGCCAGACGGGGATTACAACGATGGCAGCACATCACGAATAGAACGATGACTCGCGGGCATCCGACCCCGATGACGTTCACGCACCCATCGTGGTGAGATCGCACCTGTAGAACATCTCGAACACGAGCTTCCCGTACTGGGCAAACGCCCCCATCTTCGACTCGTCCTCCCCCTTGATCACGCACACCTCAACCTGCCCGTCCTCCTTCGCCTTGGCGATGAACTTCTTCATGCTCTCGTGCAGGTAAATCTTCTTCATCAGCGCGCTCTTGTACGCCACTGACGCCTCCTTCGTGCTGCTTGCGCATATGAGCGGCGTCAGACCCTTCCCAACGTCCGCCAGCATCTGAGAGATCAACTTGTTTGCCTCGTCGATGTTGCTCACGTTTTTCCTCTGCGTGAAGTAGTCGTACATCTCGTTGGTGGACGTCGTGTTGACCGAACCTATCGTCGTCGGCAACGGTCCGTCGAGCTTGAATGAACCCGCGAGGAAGGTGTTGTACGCGTTCACGGCGGGCGGCTCGTTTCCGTGGAAAGAGACGGAGCGGAGCGGCGCATCCGGCTTGAGCTCCGCCACCAGCTTTTCGACATCCTTAACCGTCTTGAGCGGCGACCCGGTCGCCTTGCACAGGGCGCGCTTGTGCCGGGTACCGACCCACACGGACTCGGGGGTGATATAGATGCACGGCTCACCGTGCATCAGATCGTCCCACGCCGTCTGCGCCGCGTCATCCATCCACGCGTACGCCACTGTCTTCGAGGATGGATCCTCGGGGGGCTTGAACCGTGGGCCCATCAACTCGACACCACCGCCGTTCACCATGCCCTTCTGTCGCTTGGTGAGCTCCACCACCTCGACGTCGCCCTCCGTGTCGTCCTTTGACGTGTCCGTGCTGTACTTGAAGAAGCAGAACGTTCCGTCCGCGAGGTTGTTCGCCTTGGAAGCCATCTTCGTGTAGCAGTCCCAGAGTGCGCTTCTCTTTTTGTGGCTGCCGATGCTTTTGGACTGCTCCCTGAGCTTTTCGAGGGTGGAGGCGAGGTCATCGCTGCTCATTCCACAGTTTAGCACGAGTGCGAGGAGCTCCATGTTTGCGCGCCCGCGGGATGGGATGACGGGTCGAGCTGGGCGTCGGGAGCGCTTGACCTACGCGCTTCAACTTTTTGCTATCCACGCGCTTGGCTGGTTGGATGTCGTCCAAGAAAATTTGCCGGAAGCCACTGTCAAGGGCGGAACTGGAGTCTGAGTCCCTGGGGGATGAAGGTCTGCTTCAGCGCTGACATCCATGGGAGCACTGACCATCTGAGGAGGATCTTACGTTGCGCCACGGAGCAAGGTTGCGAGACAGTGGTGCTGGGTGGCGACCTCGGTCCTCGTGGCCGCGGGTGGGGGCACCCCAGCATGGAAAAGAAAAGGATCCGAGACATCTTGCCGCACAACAACGACGGATCCATCGCCTGGGACCATGCCGACTGTCTCAAGCACATGCAGGAGGGGTTCGATCGTCAGGGACAGTGGTTCGTGGAGGAGATGATGCCGCTGCTTGAGGCACACCGGACGACAGTGTACATCATGCCCGGGAACTCGGATTGGAAGCATCACTTCCAACCAGGGGGGACTCTGGACAAACTTCCTTCGGTTGGCAGAGCTTACTGTGACGATGAATGCAACGAATTTCCTCAAGACTCGCCTAAAGTGATGATCATCAATGGCGAAGGGCAGATTTTTACCTTGCGATCCACAGGTGGTGGTCCCTGCGTCCCTGCCCTGGCCCTGTCTCTCGTGCCGATATCGAGTCATCGCAAGAAGGACTGGGAGAGGAAGGACTGGAGGTGGCAGGAGGAACAGCAGCTCGAACCCGGCGCGAGCCTGGACGGTTTCGTGTCATCAGGACAAGACCCCGGATACGTAAAACGGAAACGCTTGAGAGCCGAGCCCGGGTGGGACGGGAAGCTTCCTGACCGATCCATCGAGACGGCGCTGGATGAAGCGCTCGGAGACGACAGACGACGGGAGGCGCCTGGCATCTGGTTCGTGCACTGTCCACCGCGTCACACGGTTGGGGATCTCACGAGTAGGGGCGAGAGAGTGGGCAGCGTCGCACTCAGGGCGGCCATAGAGAGGCACGCACCGATGGCGACTTTCCACGGACACATCCACGAGAGCGTCGATCAGCACGATGGAATGTTCAAAGAACACATCACGACGATGAAGGATCGATGTACGGTGGTGAGCGTCGGAAACGATTTTCGAGCGGAAGCCCCGCACGTCATCGTATTCGATACCGACGACCCGGGGAACGCTGTTCGCATGAAGTGTGCGAAGAGCCCGACGGACTTTTAATTAAAAAACGATTACTCAGGCAGATATACATAAGAGTTATTAGACTATGCACCCGCTCAACGCGCGGGAAGGGGCTTGCCCTCCGCCGCGCCGCTCGCGTCGAAAGCACCGAGGGTCGCGTCAGCGCCCATGAGATAGGCGTCGACCTTGGCAGCCGCGCCTCTGCCCTCGGAGATGGCCCAGACCACGAGCGACTGCCCGCGTCGGCAGTCGCCCGCGGCGAAAACCCCGGGCACGGACGTCTCAAACTCGCCAAACTCAGCCTTGAAGTTGCTCCGCTGGTCCACGTCCAGACCGAGCTTCTCCACCAAAGTCTGCTCCGGGCCGAGGAAACCCATGGCGAGGAGCACGAGATCGGCCTCCCACACCTTCTCGCTGCCCTCCACCTCCTCAAAGTTCATCCGGCCGGTGGCCTCGTCCTTGACCCACCGCACGCGAACCGTCTTCACCCCGGCGATTTTGCCCGAGCCGTCCGCCTTGGGGATGAACTCCTTGGTGAGCACCTCGTAGGTCCTCGGGTCCTTGCCGTCTCGGACGGTCGCCTCCTCGTGACCGTAGTCGACTCGGAAGATGCGGGGCCACTGGGGCCACTCGTTCCCGGGCGCGCGTACGTCGGGTGGTTTGGTCATTAGCTCAAAGTTCACGACGCTCTTGCACCCGTGCCTGAGCGAGGTGCCGATGCAGTCGGTGCCCGTGTCGCCGCCGCCGATGACCACCACGCTCTTGCCCTCGGCGTCGATGTAGTTACCGTCGCTCAGGTTGGAGTCCAGGAGGCTCTTCGTGTTCGCGTGAAGGAACTCCATGGCGAAGTGTACCCCGTCGAGGTCGCGGCCGTCCACCGGGAGGTCCCTCGGCTTGGTCGCGCCGCACGCCAACACCACGGCGTCCGACTCGTCGCGAATGTCGTGAATGCTGGGGTGGCCCTCCGCCCCGATGTGCGCGTTGGTGACGAAGCCGATGCCCTCGGCGGCGAGGAGGTCGACGCGGCGCTGGACAATCTCCATCTTGTCGGCTTTCATGTTGGGGACGCCGTACATCATCAAGCCCCCGGCGCGGTCGGCGCGTTCGTAGACGGTGACGAGGTGGCCAGCCTTGTTGAGCTGGTCCGCGGCGGCGAGACCCGCGGGGCCGGACCCGATGACGGCCACCTTCTTGCCGGTGCGCTTGACCGGGGGCTTGGGGACGATCCAGCCCTCGTCGAACCCGCGGTCGACGATGGTACACTCGATGGACTTGATCGTCACCGGGTTCTCGATGATGCCCAGGGTGCACGAGCCCTCGCACGGCGCGGGGCACACGCGGCCGGTGAACTCCGGAAAGTTGTTCGTCTCGTGGAGGCGATCGAGCGCGTCCCTCCACCGGCCCTGGTGCACGAGCTCGTTCCACTCGGGGATCTTGTTACCGAGCGGGCAACCCGTGTTGGTCTGGTGGCAGAACGGGGTGCCGCAGTCCATGCAACGCGCGGATTGGGTGGACAGCAGGGGCTTGATGGCATCCGCCGGGTCGTGCCTGTGAACCTCCTTCCAGTCCTTCAGGCGCTCATTGGCGTCGCGGTAGCCCAGCGCCTCGCGCTCGTACTCGACGAACCCGCGAACCTTGGACGGCGAGTCCAGCTGCGTGGGCCTGGACACCACGATGTTGCTGGAGAGCTCCTTATCGGCGACGGACGACATCGACTTGAGCTTGGCAAACGCGTCGTCAATCTTCTGCGCCTTGAGTTCAGCCTCCTCGCGCTCGTTGGCCTCCTTCGCTTTCTTCGCCTCCATGACCTTCTTGTAGTCCCTGGGGTAAACCTTGACGAACTTGGACTTGGCCTTCGACCAGTCGGCGAGGATCTCGGCGGCGACGGTGGACCCGGTCCTCGCCTGGTGCTCGCCGACAAGGCCGAGGACAATCTCGGAATCCTCCGCGTCCTCAATCTCGTACAGGTCCACCTCGCCGCGGTTGCAGTTGTTCGGGAACGCGCCGTGGGGGTCGTACACGTAGGCGATCCCGCCGGACATTCCCGCCGCGAAGTTGCGGCCGGTGGGCCCGAGGATCACCGCGTACCCCCCCGTCATGTACTCGCACCCGTGGTCGCCCACGCCCTCGACGACGGCTCGGGCGCCCGAGTTGCGGACGCAGAAGCGCTCGGCGGCCACCCCGCGGAAGAACGCCTTGCCCGCGGTGGCACCGTAGAGCGCGACGTTGCCGATGACGATGGACTCGTGCGCCTCGAAGGTGGCGGATTCGGGGGGCTTGACGACGATGTGGCCGCCGCTGAGGCCCTTGCCGACGTAATCGTTGGCGTCGCCGGTGACCTCGATGGTGATGCCCTTGCACATGAACGCGCCGAGGGATTGGCCCGCGCTGCCCTCGAGCTTGATGTCGATGGTCCCGTCGGGAAGTCCCTCCCCGGCGTACTTCTTGGTCACCTCGTGCGAGAGCATGCAGCCGACGGTGCGGTCAACGTTCGACACGGCGCCCGCGTAAGTCACCTTCTCGCCCCTCTCAATCGCCGGTTTGGCAACCTCGATGAGCGTCTTATCGAGGGCCAGTTCCAGGCCGTGGTCCTGGACGGTGACGTTGCGAACCGCGGCGCCGGGTCGGATGGACGCGGACGGCGTGAGGATCTTGGAGAGGTCGATGCCGTGGAGCTTATCGCGGCTGCCGAGAACCTCCGCGTCAGGGACGAGCAAATCGCTTCGGCCGACGAGTTCGTCGACGGAGGTGTACCCCATGGCAGCCATGTGGCCTCGAAG
>MDTE01067987.1_pt1 | contig 10087 bp, 9 predicted proteins | sample 811231 | NCBI WGS metagenome assembly MDTE01 (sample SAMN05326651, study PRJNA326480) | marine metagenome | isolation source: seawater | place: Indian Ocean: Red Sea | collected 2010 | reverse complement strand
TGATCTTTCTTAAGAAAGCTTTTTAAAAATTTGAAAATTAAGTGGTGTAAATGTAAATTATCAGCTGAATTTACATATTTTTTTTCTAAAACACCCCGCCTTATTATTGAAAACAAATTTTCTAAAGCCGGATACCATAATAAAAAAACTATAAAATATGGAGACATTAGATTTACAAAAATATTAGAAAAATTAATGCAAATTATACCAAGAATAAAAGAGATTAAATATGATCCTCCGTCACCAAGATAGGCCATGGAAAATATATTAAAAATAAGAAAAACAGCTAAAAAATATATGAAAGTTTGAATATTTTGATCTTCATAGGTGCTCTCAAAATTTAACAAAAACAGTGTTAAGCCCAATAAAACATTAAATACATAACCGCTTGCTAATACATTTGTGCCATCTATAAAATTTGTTCCGTTTACCAAGGTTATTATACAAAAAGATGTAAAAACAATTTTAATAAGCTGACTAGACTCTAAAAGTTTATCAAAAAAATCAATTCTAGTTTCTAGAATATAAATCTCTTGGGTGTACACATAAGAAATTATAACTATGGATTGTAAAATAAATCTTTTTAAAGCAGAACTTAAAATATTTGTGTCAGATAGAAGACCAACAAACAATATAAAAAACAAAAATATTTTATCTATAATATCAAAACCATTAAAAAATAATATTATTAAAGTATAAAACAAAATTCCACCAGAGATTGGGACCTGTTTCTTACTTACAAATGTTTTATGTTTTGAAATTTTTGTTTTATCTAGCAAATAATTTCTATTTTTAAATACTAATCCAATTAAATAAAATAAAATTAAATATAATGGAAATACTGCTAAATTATTCACAATAATTTATTTATACTTTTCTATATCGCTTATTAACATTTCTTCTACAAGATCCCTAAATTTATATTTTGGCTTAAATTTAAGTATTCTTTTTGCTTTGGAATAGTCTCCTCTTAAATAATTTATATCTAAAGGCCTGAAGTATTTTTTATCAACTGAGATAAATATGTTTTTTTTACTTACTTTATCAATATATGCTTTTTCATTATAGCCCTTACCTCTCCATAAAATTTTTAATTTAAGTATTTTACATGCTAAATTAATAAATTCTTTAACACTATATGTATTATCTGTTGAAATTACATAGTCGTCAGGTTTTTTTTGTTGAAGAATTTTCCATTGCATTTCTACATAATCTTTAGCGTGACCCCAATCTCTCTTAGCATATATATTTCCTAATTTTAAAATTCCTTTTTTGCCGTTAATATACTTTGCTAGAAACATTGTAATTTTTCTTGTTACAAATGTTTCTCCTCTTCTTGGGCTCTCATGGTTAAATAACATTCCACTGGCTGCATAAATATTATAAGATTCTCTATAAACTTTTGTTATATGATGAGCAAATAACTTTGAAACTCCATATGGAGACTTTGGATTTAAACTTGATTTTTCATTAAATTTTGTGTTTCTATCTTTTTCCCCAAATAATTCTGATGTAGTTGCTTGATAAAATTTAGTTTTTAATTTTAAAAATCTAATAATCTCTAAAATTCTCAAACAACCCAATCCAGATACTTCAGCAGTATAAATCGGATTTTCGAAAGAGACTCCAACATGGCTTTGAGCCCCCAGATTATAAATTTCAGTGGGCTTCACTTGATTTATAATTTTAAATATACTGTCTGAATCTGTTAAATCACCGTAATGTAAAAAAAAGTTTTTATTAAATTTTTTATTTTCTATTATATGGTCTATTCTTTCCGTATTAAATGATGAAGATTTTCTTTTAATTCCATGAACTATATAATTTTTTTTTAATAAAAAATCTGCAAGATATGAACCATCTTGACCAGTGATACCAGTTATTAATGCTTTTTTTTTCACCTATGCTACGAATTATATAAATTATTTATAAATACAATAGAAATTTTTTTCAAAACATATTATTACCATTAATGCTTTATAGAAATAATTAATTATCATAATATTTGCAGTAATTTGCTTTAATGCCTTTAAAAAATAATAAAAAAAAATCAAATAAAATAATAATTTTCATGCCTTTTATAGGAGGTGGTGGAGTTGAAAAGAATCTGTTTATAATAAGTAATTATTTATCATTAAAGTTTGGTAAAATATTTTTAATTACTTCGTCAAAAAAATTTAAAACCAAGTTTAACAAAAAAGTAAAATTTATAACTCCCAAAAAAAAAATTTCTGAGGGTTTAAATTTAAGATTTAAATATTTATTGTGTTTATATCTTTTACTTAAATTTATGATTAAAAATAAAAATTCTTTGGTATTATCTTTTCAAGCAAATATATATTGTATTCTAGTATGCAAACTCTTTAATGTAAAAATAATTACTCGATCTAATTCATCTCCATCAGGTTGGCATCACAATTTCATTAAAAAATTTATTTATAAAAAAATAGTAAGTTTTGCGAATTTAGTGATAGTCAATAGTATTGAATTTAAACAAGAGATGAAAAGAGAATTTGATATTAATTCTACATGTATTTACAATCCATTAAATAAAAAAGAAATTTTAGAAAAGTCAAAAAAAAAAATTAGAATTAATTTTTTTAAACAAAAAAATAGCTTAAAAATAATTAATGTTGGTAGATTAGTTGAACAAAAAAATCATACTATTTTGCTTCAGTCAATTAATTATTTAAAAAAATATAATCTTAACTTAAAAGTTTTAATAATAGGAAGAGGAGTTGAGAAAGAGAAATTGGTAAAATTTATAAAAGATAATAATCTGAAAAAAGTTGTAAAAATAATAAATTTTCAAAATAACCCATACCCATACATTAACAAGTCAGATTTATTTATTCTTACTTCAAAATATGAGGGACTGCCAAATGTATTACTTGAAGCGGCTGTGCTAAAAAAATTTATAATTTCATCTGATTGTCCCACTGGTCCTAAAGAAATACTTTTAAATGGTAAAGGAGGATTTCTATTTAAAGAAGGAAATTATAAAGATTTATCAAATAAAATATTAAACTTTGCAAAAAATAAGAAAAATTTAAAATCTAAAATTAATTATAACTATAAAAATTTAATAAGATTTGATTTTTATAAAAATTTAAATAAGTACTATAATGCTATAAATAAACTTCTATAATAATAAAAGTTTTCAAATTTAAAATATTAAATCTTTAATATTTTTAGTAAATTTAGATTTGTAGATTGATTTTAATTTATTATTATTTGCAACCAAGTAGGTTGTTTTTTTGTTATCTTTAAATTCGAAATTTTTATTATATTTTTTACAAATCACTTTAGCTATACTTTTAAGATTTACCGCTTTTCCTGATCCAATATTTATTATCCCTCTAAAATTTTGATTATAGAGATAATGTATAATTTTTGATATTTCTTCCATAGAAATAAAGTCTCTATAATGATTTAAGTTCTGCAGAATTATTTTTTTTTTTGCTCTTTTAATTTTCTTTTTTAGGTCAGGAACTAAGTAATTTTTTTTTTGTGTTTTGCTAGTTGTGCTAAAAATCCTACCAATACAATAATTAATTTTAGTTTTTTTCAAGTTTTTAATAATGTAATTTTCAGATAAATATTTTGTTTTACCGTAATAAGAAATAGGTTGAATTATTGAATTTTCACTTATCTTTTTTTTATTTGATTTGTATACGTGGGAAGTGGAAGCAAAAAAAAACCATTTCAAATTAGTTTTTTTAATCCCATCAATAATATTTTTTGTTCCTTGATAATTCACCTTATAAGCCTTTTGCTTGTTTTTATTCACAATTTTTATTGGCACTATTGCAGCCAAATGTATTAGCGCCATAAAGTTATTGTTATTTATCCATTCTATAACTTTTTTTTTATTTCTAATGTCATCCTTAAAGTAAATATATTTTATGTTCTTGGTTGATTTAATAATTGCCTTACCTAAACTTCCAGTGTGTCCTGTAATTCCAAATTTTAAAGACATAAGCTTATATGAATATATTTTTAATTAGCATATATTTATATATATATTTCGGATATTTATAGTGTATATGGCCAAAAAAAAATATTTTAATAAAAAAAAAAATTTACCATTTTTTTCAGTAATTACAGTAGTAAAAAACGATGAAAAAAATATTGATAAAACTTTAAAAAGTGTACTAAGTCAAAATTTTAGAGATTTTGAATATATTTTGATAGATGGAAAATCAAAAGACAAAACTTTAAATATTATTAAAAAATACAAAAAATCCATTGCACATTTAAAATCTGAAATAGATAAAGGAATTTATTATGCGATGAATAAAGGTATTAAACTTGCCAAAGGTCACGTGATCGTATTTGTTAATAGTGGAGATTTATTAAAAAAAAATTCATTAAAAGATGTGAGTAAAATTTTTTTAAAAGATAAAAAAATTGATTATGTTTTTGGCACTGTAAAAAGACATTATACAACATCAACAATTTTAAAATATGGGGTGAATACAAAAAGACTAAAATTTAACTTTGATTTTGCGACTGCTCACTCAACAGGTTTTTTTTTAAAAAAAGAAATTTTTAAAAAATATGGTTCATTTAATACAAAATTTAAATTGTCTGCAGATTACGATTTATATTACAGAATAATTATAACTCAAAAATTATCTGGAGGTTCGACCAGTAAAAATAAGTTGATTGGAGAAGTCACAAAAGGTGGTTATTCAAGCAAAGTTAGTTTTATACAGCATTTGATTGAAGAAACTAAAATTAGAATTCACAACAAACAGAATTTATTATTAGTTTTTATAATATTTGTTAATGCTTTAATTAAATTTTTGATAAAAAAAATAATCTAATCTAATAATTTAAATATTCTATTTTTTTCGAACCAATCAATGGAATTTTTTATACCAACTTCAAATTTTGTAAAATCTTTGTAATTAATTTTTTTTACGATTTTCCTATTTGAACCAAATGTATCTTTAACGTCAGCTTTATTAGCTACTGTATTTATTATTTTAGCATAAGGATATTTTTTTAAGAATATTTTTTTCAAATCTTTAATATTAATCGACCTACTGCTACAAATATTAAAAATATCGTGTTTAATTTTTTTTCTTAATTTTATTAACATAAGGCATATTTTTGTAACATCTTTAATATAAGTTAAATCTCTTTTATGATTACCATTATTATTTAAGTAAAAAATTTTATTTTTTTTTATGCTATTTAGTAATTTGAATGTGAACATATCGGGCCTACCCCACTCCCCATAAACTGTAAATAATCTCAATCCAATGAAATCACAATTATATATAGTGCTGTAGATTTCTGATAAATTTTCTTTCAAAATTTTACTTAATCCATAAGGATTTTTAGCTTTTAAATTATAATGCTCTTTTGTTGGAAATACTTTTTGATCACCATAAACAGAGCTTGAAGAAGCATAAATTATTTTTTTTAATTTTTTTTTATTAAGAGAATTAATTAAATTTTGGTATCCTAAAACATTTGTTTTAAAATACTTCTTTGGATTTATAAGAGAATATCTTACACCTGGCTGAGCTGCAAAATGAAATACATAATCAAATAAAATTTTTGAAAGATAAGAATTTAATATTTTTTCTTGTGTAATATCGATTTTTTTAAAGACAAATTTTTTATTTTTTTGCAGTTCTCTAATTCTCTTTTTCTTTAATTTTAAACTATAGTAGTTATCAAAATTATCGATTCCATAAACTTTATAATTTTTTTCTATCAATTCTTTAGCAATACTAAATCCAATAAAACCTGCACACCCTGTTATTAAAACTTTCATGATATGTAAATACTTTTTAAATTCATTTATATTTATTTAATATTCAAGATATTTTTTCCAATTTTGTGAAAATAAGTTTTTATATTCACTTAATTTTTTTATTTCGTTTAACTCTAAGTCTAATATATCCAAGTTTTCTATTTCTTTTAAATTTTCATTTATATTTTGAAAAGTTAAATTACCCTCTTTGTCTCTAGCTTCTCTGCAAAAAGATGGGTATGTATCAATTTTTTTTATATTGTTGACAACCAAAGATTTTAATTCGTTTTTTATAAAATAAGCATTTATTCCCATTGATCCAGTACCGATAAAAGTGTAATTTTTTTTACTCATAAGTTTAATAATAGCTTTTATAGAACAACCAAAATATAAATTTGAGTGATGTTTTTTATTTCTTACAAAAAATTTATCATATGGGACAGTAAATTCCTTTAGGTCTCCGTATATTGAATTAAACTCACAAATAACAATTGCAGGCGATAAATCTGAAATATTTTCTATAACCCAATAATCTATACCATCGATATCTATACTTAAAAGGCCAATTTCTTTTTCAGTTATATTTTCTTTTATCAAGTCATTAATATTATCTTTATCGACTAAAGATTGGATAGCTTTTATATTATGTTTCCAATAAATCTGTTGTTTTTTTATATTTGCCACATGTTCTTTTGATGCTTCAATTAAATATCCTTTCCAATTGTTATTCTTAAGTAAAAATCTAGTATTTGACTCCCAATAATCTTCTGTTCCAATTTCTAAAAAAACTTTATTTAAATTTGGTAATTTGCTTATTAACCAATTAATTATTCCATCCTCTCCAAATTGAGAAAAAACAGAAAATTCTACATCCTTTAATGAGATTATATTTTTTTTATCTTCATTTTTTTTTGCCATTAATTGACCTTGTAAAAATATTTTTTTTTCTGAAAAATCTGGTCGTCTAAAAACTTTTTTATTTAAAATTAATGAGCTTAAAAAAAGTATATTTTTAATTATTTTTCTAATCATCAATTTTATCTTTAATTTTTCTAATGAGATTTTTTGAGAGAATATTAATTTTTTTATCAAAATTGTTGTGAATTATTATATCTGGTTTCAAAGGGAATTCTGCTTTAATTTTAATTCCAACAATATTATTTGTTTTTTTGTAAAGACTTTTATACTTTTTTTTAATAATTTTTTTTGTATTTGATTTTAAATAAATTTCTAAATAATTTTTTATATTTTTTCTATTCCAGGCTCTAATTTTTTTTATTAAAACAACACCAGCAAATAATACATTAATATTTTGATCAGTTATTTTTTTAAATAATCTTGAATACGAGAATCCAATTTTTTCTCTTTCTTCAAAACTATATCCTGTAAGATGAAAAAATTTTCTTATCTCATCACCATTTATTAACAATGTTGGTCCATATTTTTGTATTATTTGTTTATGGATTTTTTTTGCTATTGTGGTTTTGCCAGATCCCGATAATCCTGTTATCCAAAACAATATCCCTTTATTTTTAAATTTAATCATTTTTGTTTAATTATTAACCTACATAAATGAGGGTTATCCATTGGTGTTTTGGACATATTAATTCCTAATTTTTTGAAGATAATGGTAAAATTTTTATTTTTAATTTTTTTTTCAAAATTATTGGTATTAATAAATCTTCTGTAGTGAGAAGTTAACCGTTCGTTTTTGCCAATTTTGGTCCCTTTTTTTATTAATTTATCCTTTGTTGTCCTAAATTCTAAAGCAACAATAGTATTTTTATCAAAATATTTTTTGATATCATCAAGAAATTTATTTTCAGTTCTTTCTTTAATTGCGTGAATAAAAAATCTTGCATAAATCAAAGATATTTTTTTTTTACTCAAATTTTTTATTTTTTCAGATTTAATATTCAAGAAAGTTAAGTTATTAATCTTTTGAGCTTTTGTTTTTTGATTGTTTAATTTTATAACTACTTTTGACTCATCGATCCCATATACAGTTTTACTGAATTTAGAAAAAAAAAATGCATCTCTTCCATCTCCTGTTGCGACATCTAAAATAATATCTTTTTTATTTACCAATTTATTTTTTATAAATTTTGCAAAATTGGACTCCTTGTTATCTTGTCTTAAAGATTTGTAATACTTGTTCCAATAGCCTGTTGTTGTTTTAATCATTTTTTTTTAATATGTTGTTTTTTAAATATAACTCAAAAAGTTTTTTTGAATTATTAATATTCATTTTTTTTATGTTATTATTTATAAAGTTTAGCCTGTCTGAATTCATTAATTTTGATTTTTGAATTAATTTTATCAATTTATTTTCATGATTAACTATATAACCAATCTTTTTGCGGTCTTTAAAATAATTTAGATTGTTATAGTTATTTTTTTTTAAAATTTTCTCAGAAATTGAAAAAAATAAAACAGGATTTAAAGTAAGAAAACTATAGGTATATGCAGTTCCTGAAAGATCGGTTATCATTAAAAATGAATTTGAATATGTATTAAAATAATTCTTTGATTTGTCTATATTAAAATTTTTATATTTTGAAAATTTTTTTTCAATTCTATCAACAATATTTGTGTATAAATTAGATGGATGGGGTCTAAATATTACATTGTAGTTTGTTTTTACAAGCAATAGATCAATTATTATATTAATTTTTTTGTACATACTTAGTTTTGGAAAAGAATTAAAATTTGTAGGAGCTATAATTATTGTATTAAAAGTTTTTTTTTTTAATTTTCTTCTTTTATTTTTTAAAAAGTTGAGTTTATGATATCCAATTTCAAAGTACTCGATATTTTTTTTTAGTTTTAGTCTTTGAAAAATAACTTTTGAATTACTTGATGGTATTAGAATGTGATCATATTTATTTAATCTATTTTTTAGGTTTTTTTCTTCTGATAAATTTGAAAGAGGAGTGTCATAAATATCATGGTGTATATAAGATTTCAATTTTGAGAGAGGAAAATAGTCGCAAACATAGTTTGAAATAAATAAATCTACTTTAATCAAATATTTAATTAAGCTATTGTAAATAAATATCTCCTTTGAATTTAAATTTTTTTTATCAGTTGTCAAATAAATTATCTTAAAATTATTTTTAGTATTAAATAAATCTTCTATATAAAATTTTGAAATATTTTTTAATTTATAATTTGGATAGCAAAAAATTATTACCTTAATACTTTTTATTTTACAAAATATTATTTTTAAATTTATAATAAGTATGTAAATTAATGATTTTGATAACAACTTTATTTTTTCAAAAATCATAATTATTATTATAAATTAAAATATATTTTTCCTAATAACTTTTAAATTTCAAAGTAATACTAATGAGATTTTTAATATCATATTTAGGTTGATAAAGTAGCAAAATATTTATAAAAACAATAATAAAAATTTTCAACTTTATAAAAAATCATTTTATATAGAAAAATATTTAAGTGATAAAATTAAACTCAAATGAAACCAATCCTTAAAATTAAAAAATTACTTTTTATCAAAGATTATTATTTATTGTCTTCTATTTTATTTTTTTCTGTTTGTTCCATGTTTATGGATATTTTTTCTATTGGCATCCTTGTACCGCTATTTGCAAATCTTGACAAAAATATTGCTTTTGAGAATGAATTTTTAAATAATATTTTGGATTTTTTTAGTTTTGAAATATTTAGTGATATTAAATACTTATCTATAATAATAATATCTATTTTTGTTTCAAAAAATATAGTTTATTTAACTGGAAGATATTTGGAGGCAAAATTTTGTTATACGTTTTTCACAAGACTATCAAAAAAATTTTTTTCATTTTATTTATTTAAAAACTACTCATTCCATACAAATAATAATTCAGCGAAGTTAATTAGAGATATTACATTTGAGAGCAACGTTTTAAGTTATAATTTCATGCAGCCATTAATTTCATCGTTAGCTGAATGTATTAGTCTAATTGTAATTTTAACCTTTCTTTTTTTGTTAAATCCAATAGCAACTGTTTCTATTCTTGGATTTTTGATTTTTATTGCATTAACATTTAATTTAGTTTCAAAAAAATATCTTAATAAACTTGGGAAACAAAGGCAATTACACAGTGGATTAGCTTTAAAAGAACTTCAACAAAGTTTTTCAAATTTAAGGGAAATAATAATCTATAAAGCACAAAACTTTTTTGTTGAAAAATACGATCTACACAATTCAACAAATGCAAATACTGGCTTTAAAAGTAAATTTATTTATTCAATTCCAAGGTCTATACTTGAAATATCGGTGATATCAGCAATTATATTTTTAATCTTTAT
>MDTE01009921.1_pt1 | contig 10087 bp, 4 predicted proteins | sample 811231 | NCBI WGS metagenome assembly MDTE01 (sample SAMN05326651, study PRJNA326480) | marine metagenome | isolation source: seawater | place: Indian Ocean: Red Sea | collected 2010 | reverse complement strand
TGGAGCAAACAATTACATTTATATAAACAGATTACATTATGAGTCTGTTACTATGGGTTCAGGAACAAATTGGACAGCAACTTTGGGTACAGATACTACAGCATTTGTTTGTCGATATAATTTTGCACAGAAACACATATATGAAGCAGGTGGTACAGCAAATTCCTCAATGAATGCAGATGTAAAATTTATACAAGATACAGTAGATGATTTACAAGCAATAGATGCATTTCGTGATCCTATTGTTACAGGAGCCCAAGCTGGAGGAAGTGGAATTTCAGATGCAGCTTTTGATACGTACATAGCTTCAGAGCCGGATGGAGATTTGACAAATCTTCAGGATGCATTAACCGCTTTTCGTACTGCTTGGGGCGCAGGAACAAATTCTAGAACAGGAGATGATAATGGTAATGCAAATAAAGGTGAAGTTGTATCATTTGCTAATACTACATGGGCGGCATTTCATACTGAATTATCTACATTTGGTACTAACTGTTCAAAACGTGCTGCAGAAATAGATGCACGTATTGGAGTACCAACTAGAGCAGGAACACCATCAACATCTTATAAACAATATCCTGCCGTTTATGTGTCAGCAGTTCCTACTGCAAATACTACTGATGGGCTCGTTCCTTATGGTAGAGCAATTTATGATAGTTGTAATTACCTATTAGGTAAGACACTTAAATTAGGAGTACAATTAATACAAGATATTCAAGGTTTAACTAATTTAATTGATTTGGTAAAAAGTGCTAGAAACAAATATGAAATTTATAATGGTAGAGCGAAGGAGTATAACTAATGGCAATGGAATTTAAAGAAGCAGAAATAAGAAGAGATGATATTAAGAAGTTATTAGAGAATACTAAAAAACTTGCAGGAATGTATTCTGAACTTCTCAAAGTAAAAAGAGAAGGTTGGGAAAATGTATTGAAATCTAAAATAAGAAAAGCCCAAAAGGAAAAAGAACAAAATGGCTGAATTTGAAGTACTATTAACGGCGAAAGCTGAATGGAAACCACATCAAATTGCGAAGGCAGGAGATATTTCTGCTTTGGCAGCTGCGGCCACAAATCTTGCTGAAACTGTAAAGTCAACTCTTCAACTTGCAAGTGCAGGAATGGAAGTAGTTAAACTTATGGCTCAATTACAAAATATTAATCCTCTCTTGATTGCATTGGACGCATTGGCAGATGAAGTACTTAAACAAATTAAAGATTTAAAAGAGGCGGGTTATTATTATTTGTATGTTGATCCATATTATAAAGTAAATGTAACTCCAAAACAAAAATATGATTATGGTTTTGAACAATTAAGAAATGAGGGAGGAGATCGAATCTGGTCAAAGAAAGACTCCGCAGGAAATTGGAAAGATACTACTGAACAACCTACAAAAGCACAGATTGATGAAGGAGTGGTTAAACCACATTTAGCAACACCAAGAAAATTAATTCCTGCAGGATATAATGATAATGATCCAATACCTGATCCTCTTAGATATCCAGAAGACGGAGGTGTAAGTAAATATCCTCAGTTTACAGTTAAAGAAGTAATTAATGAATTTGTAAAAGCATTTGACGATGAAGGTGATGTTCCTAGATATAAAAAAAAGGGAAAGGTTTCAGCTTTACCGAAAAAGGGAGAGGATGTTTATGATGTTGATGGTAATGTTTATACAGGATGGGATCCTGATAAGGACTTTGGATTAGAACTATTTGATTTAGGTAAAGCAAGTGAAGATGGTAAAATAATTAAAAATTATGAGGCTGCGAGAAAAGCTATTAATACAAGAGTAGCTCCAGGTAAACCTAATCAATTGGGGAATACAAACTTTGAGGGTGGATGTGGAGCAATAGCTATCATTATAGCCGCTGCAGACTTTAGTACTTTCCGTGATGTTTTTAATAAGTTCTCTCAAATGTTTTCTGATATTCCTGAGTTTTCAGCAAGTCAAGGTAAAAATTTGTTAGATGCATTAACAGAAATTATTACTCCAAATGATGTAACTCTTAAATTAACTCAATGTGATTCAGATTATAAATTATTTAAAGAAGGAGATATCATAGGAGGAAAAAGATATGGTAGTCTTGGAGAAATAAGGTCTGTCAACGCTACTGCTACTGTAGCAACAACTATGACAGGTTGGAAAGAAGAAAGAGTAGTGGATGATGTGGGTGTACCACTAACTTTTAATGGAAAGCCGTTATCAAAGAAAGTTGAATTTGATATGAATGCAAATGAAAGATGGATGAATATGGAAGTAACAGTAAGCCCAATAAGATCTGTTGACGGATACAATCCGTGGATTCCAGGCGATACGGTTTTGGAAATGGAAAAGAGAGGAACTTACGGAGCTGCAACAGAAGGATTTGCAAACTATTCTATGGTGGGTCAAGGTACTGTCGAATTGCCAGGACCAAGAAGAGTATATCCAAAGGTAGGAAAAGTTGCAAAAGAAAAATTGATGGTACTTCCAGATTCAATCCCGCCTGATTTTGGGGGAATTCGAATTAAAGATATTGTTCCAGGCTGGGGTGAATTTTTTCAAATGTTGGAAAATTTCGTATTACAGTTAAAAGGAATGATTTCAGATTCAGCCGCTTTTATTCAAGATATGATTGATATGCTCGCGCAAGTTGAAGCATTCTTACAACATATAATAGATATCATTGATCAATTTTTAGAATTTTTTAGAATAACATTACCTTCATCGGGAGTATTTGCACTTTACATTCCAAATCAAAGCGGGGGTAATGAAGGTCTTAAACAAGAAATTAAAAACGCAACTGGACTTCCAGATCATGGATATGCATCGGGGATATTATTTGTTGGTACAGAAGGAGATAAACTTATTGCAGGAGGGGGTAGTAAAAATCCAATAGATTTATTGGCACTTGTATTAGGTCTACTCAACAATGAAGATGAACCTGAACCAGAAGATCAGGCTGCAATTGACAAGAAAGAACAAGACACTAAAGAGGGAATAGCAAGTGCAATTGATAAATCAAGTGAAGATGCAGAAAAATGGCAAGAGAAAAGCACAGCAGATAAACTGGCTACCCTATTACTTTAATTTAACTAAATATTAAGAGCAAGATATGGCTACTACATACGGAAAAGATTACGTAGATTTTGACATGGATTTTTCAAAACATCCATCACATGGGGATTTATCTACTGTCAAAAAATCAACAGCTATAAGCAGATCTATAAGAAACTTATTGAGTACGCAATCAAATGAAAGACTATTTCAACCTGATGTAGATAGTGGTATTGGAATTCTTTTATTTGAAAATTTCAGTAAACTTACTTCTTCTAGATTAGAAAAGGCGATTAAATATACTATAGAAAAATATGAACCAAGAGCGAGATTGGCAAACGTGACAGTAAAAGCGAAAGAAGATGAAAACGCCTATGAAATAATTATAGTTTATTTACCTGATAATGATATACAAGAAACTACTTTAGAAGTCTATATGGAGAGGACATAGATAACACATGGCAAGCTCAGATGGAAAACTTAATATATCAGAATTAGATTTTACAAAGATTAAAGAAAATCTTACAGGATTTTTGTCTAGTCAGGCGGAATTTGTAGGATATAATTTTACAGGATCTTCTTTTGATGTTCTTCTCGATATAATGGCATACAATACTCATTACAATTCATATTATGCAAATATGGTTGCTAATGAAATGTTTTTAAGTTCTGCTTCTCTTAGAAATTCTGTTGTAGCAAGAGCAAAACATCTTGGTTATCGCCCTCGTTCAGCACAAGGATCAAAAGCTGCTGTTACACTTACTATTACTCCAACAGATGCACCCGCATCTATTAGTATTCCTAAAAACACACAGTTTCAGGGGGAAGTAGCAGGGGTAACATATATTTGGTGTACCTCTAATTCACATTCTGTAAATATTAATGCTAATGGTGTTTATACTGTTGCTGATGTAGAACTTACACAAGGAATACCTTCAACATTTAGATATACTGCTAATACAGGAGATTCAGATCAAAAATTCATTCTTCCTAATGCAAATACAGACATAAGTACTTTAGCAGTTTCGGTTCAAAAATCCGCAAGTGATACTGAAACAGTAGTATACACAGAAGCTTCAGATATAACTACTGTAAACTCTATTTCAACAGTTTACTTTATAGATGAGGTTGAAGATGGTAAATATGAAGTTCAATTTGGTGATGGAGTATTGGGTAAACAATTAGCAAACGGAAATATTATTATATTGTCAAGTTTAATATGTGATGCCGCTGCAACTAATGGAGCTAAATCGTTTTCGGTTGTATCTGATGTTGGTGGATATTCTAATGTAAAAATTGAAACCGCATCATCTGCAGATGGTGGATCAATTGCAGCAGATATTGATGAGATTAAATTTAATGCACCTAAAAATTTCGATGCACAGAATCGATGTGTTACAATTCATGATTATGTGGCTTTAGTCAAAAGAGATTATGGTGGAGCACAGGCGGTTGTTGCTTGGGGTGGAGAAGATGCAGATCCCCCAGCTTATGGAAAAGTTTATGTTGCAATTAAACCTACATCTGGATCAGTTCTTTCACAATCTTCTAAAAAGTACATTCAAGATGAAATATTAAAAAAACGTAATATTGTCGGAATTACTCCAGAAGTTGTAGACCCAGATTATATGTATTTAAAAGTTAGTAGTACAGTTAAATATGATTCTGGAACAACTACAAATAGTGCATCACAACTTAAATCAACAGTAACCACAGCTGTTACAGATTTTGGAAATACCAATTTAAAAACTTTTGACAAATCATTTAGATATTCGAAGTTAATTCAGGCCATAGATGCTGCAGAGATTTCTGTTAAAAGTAATCAAACATCAATACAATTAAAAAGATTACTTTATCCATTATTAGGATCAAGCGGAGCCTATACTTTACCATTTTCTAATCAAGTCTATCATCCCTCTAATACTTTTTGGGGATCTGTTACAAGTAGTCAATTTTCATATAGAGATTCCGCAAATACATTATGGGATGGTTGTAGATTACAAGATAATAATGGTACAGTTGAAGTTTATAGAACTTCAGGAGAAGATCGAATAATTGTAAATAATAATGTAGGATCAATAACCTATCTTACAGGAAAAATGGTACTTACAAGTTTTCAACCAATCGCTATAGGTTCTGAGACTACAGGAAATACTACACAAATGGAAGTTTATGTTACTCCATCTTCATCAGATGTTAATCCTCTTAGAGAACAAATTATATTAATTGAACCTGCTGATGTTACTATTACAATGTTAGATGATGCAGGAACAGGAACTTATGTTGAAGGAACTCTTTCAACTACTGATGGTACAACTCTTGCAACCGGATATTAAACGTGGCTGAAGTTAAAGATAAAAAAGATGTATCGGTTTTACTAGAAACTCAATTACCAGAGTTTATCAGCGACAAACATCCTAAATTCAAAAAATTCATAGAAAAATACTATGAATTTATGGAATCCCACCAACTTTATTTTGGTTCTTCATTTACATTTCATGAAGGTAAACTTCAAGCTGAAGATCAAACAGGTGAAAATTATCTTTCCTATGAAGATGGTGATCTTCTTCAATTAGAATCAGAACGAGATACTGCTAGTAATGCAAACCTTATGTTTGACATAGGGGAAACTCTTACAGGTAATACAAGTGGAGCAACCGCAGTTGTAACTGGTACAAAAGGTAATACTATCGCCTTTGTAAAATCTACTAACGATGCAGTTTTTCTGTACAATGAAAAAGTTACTGGAGGTACATCTCGTGCTTATGGTTCTTTAGCAAATGGTGTAGTTGATGGTGTATTTCCTGCCGGATCAATAGACTCTTTCCAATCAAAAGCACCCGCTGCAGCAATAAGAGAATTATCTGACTCACAAGATATTGATTCTACTGAATCAGGCCTTATTGATGATTCATGGAAAAAAGAATTTTATACAAATATCCCAAAAACAACGGTTACTGATAGACGACAACTTCTTAAGAGAATGATCCAAGTATATCGGTCAAAAGGAAACGAAGCTTCCTATGGTTGGTTATTTAGATCTCTCTTCAATAAAGAAGATATGGAATTCTATTATCCAAAAACAGATATGTTAAAAGTATCTGATGGAAGATGGGCACTTGATAAATCAATTAAAATTGTAACTTCTAGTGCAAATAATATTACTCTATTTACTGGTAGAAAAATTCAAGGTAATCTTTCTAAATGTACTGCTATAGTTGAAAAACAACTTACATCTTTTGCGGGAGCTCTTGAAGTTACAGAATTAACATTATCGGATGTTGTTCAAGGAGTTGTTGATGGAGTATTATTTTACTTCAAGCCCGGCGAGACTATTACTTCTGAAACTGATATAGATGGATTATATGCGGAAGCAACCACATCAGGAATTTTACAAACTGTTACTGTAGATGTTGGTGGAACAAATTATATCGTTGGTGATGAAATTCATGTTACTGGTGGTGGAGGTCAAGGAGCACGTGCAAGAGTTTCATCAATTTTAGATTCTGTTGTTGAAGGTATTACTGTTATAGACTCTGGAGATGGATATGCCGTAGGTGATCCAATTGATTTTATTAATGATGGAACAGGAGGAAGTGGAGCCGCAGGACAAGTTCAAAAAATTATTTCCACAGGCACAATCTTAAAAAATACAGATAAAATTTCTGGTTATGCAGTAAAACAAATAGCTGCTGGAGATTATTCAACAGATCTTATCGGTCATAATGCTAATACTCATTTATATGGAAACTCTTCTTTAGTATTCTCCGCAGGAATCAAATCTATCTCAGCAAAACTCTATGATAATCAAGGTAATTATGATGCTACACAACATATTCTTGCCGGAGATAGAATTGCTAAACAAGTAAGTGTAAACACAACAGATGTAACTATTACTCAATCAGTAAAAACAGTTACCCTTTCTCAAGGACTGACAGAAGAAGAAAAATTAGATGTAGTTGGTGGAAAACTTACTTATGCAAATGCAAACACTAATATTATTACAGGATTTTCAAGTAATACTGTTTTATTAGTTAGAGATACACACACAATTGGAGCAGGTCAAACCTTTGAGATTGATTATGCAAGTAATACTAATTGGGGTACAATTATTAGTGCCAATACTACTGCATTTTTATATTCAGTTGGTTCTTATTATCGAGATAATGATTTAGGTAATTTAACAGTACAGCATTTTTCTAATGATGATAATATCATAGTATATGATTCCAAATTTACTAAATTGGGAGCCGCCGCAGCAGGTTCAGGTGTAGATGCACATAGTATGCATAATGGTGTTACATTTCAAGTAGGTAATACTCCTGCAGCAGTAACAACTAATACTTTCACTATAGTTGATGCTCATGGAGCCAACCCCGATGTAGTAGCTGTTGCAAATGGTGCTCTTAATATGGAGTCTGTTGAGGTTGGTGCAATTGATTCATTTGTTCTAACTTCAGGTGGTGGAAAATATGAAACATCACCTCCTGTTTCAGTTGCTAATAATTATACGCCAGTTTTAGGAAATGCATTAGATGTAACAGGCCCACCAAATACTCTACTCAATATAAATTTACATTCATTTGCTACCGGAACAATTTCACAAGATGGTAATGTAGTTACCTTAGATAGTGAGGAATCTTTTCCTGATGCTAATTCTGGAGTACTTGTAATTACATACGCAAATGGTGCTACAGATCAAATAACTGAAGTTACTAATACTAGTGTTATTAGAGTAACTTCAGAGAAGATTTTTGGGCTTGGTACAGGAGACAGTCCTGACAAACAAACCTATTCTGTTTCCTACATGGCCCTCGCGAATAACATCACAAAAAATTCATTACTCTATAATGATGATTATTCCGCAAGAGGAAGGGTTCTTGATTTTATAGATAAACCCACACTATCCACAGCAAATCCATATATTGCAAGTGGAAATACAACTCTTAGAGTGGATATGTTGACTACTCAAGATTTTGGTGGTGTTACAGAAGCTATATTATTAGAAGAAAAAGATTTTCATAATGATCGTTATTCCCATGAAAAACTTTTATTAGAAGATTTCACCGCCGGTCAAGGTCCACATTCTGGTTTAGGATCAGCACAAGGTGGGGGTGGATGCTTTTTGGTAGAAACTTCTGTAGAATTCTTAACTATGGAAGATGATGATCTTATTTGTAATGAATCAGATCAGACAAGATTTTATACAGAAAATACTTCAGGAGATCGTGTTACTGCATATAGTAATGTGGTTTCCACATATACTACTGGAACTTATGCACAATCAGGAACTACAATTACAGGAGTAGGAACTACTTTCCCTAATGATTGTGTTCGTGGAACTTTTACTCATCATGACGACAGTACTACTATAATAACTGCATATACTAATGCCACATCAATTACAGTTGAAGATTCTAAAACAGTAGGTGCAGGTAACACATATTCAATGAGTTATAACCCAGCATTGACATGGGGCACAAACAGAGAAATTACAATATCAGCAGGTGGTACGGGGAATAGAACAGTTACAGTAACAGAAACCGGACATCATTTGAGATCAGGTGATAAGGTTAAAATTTCTGGATCTGGAACTGCTATCTTTAATGGTATATACCCCATTACTGTTTCTAACAGTAATACTTACACTTATACTTTACCAGAAGATACAGGAGTGACTTCTCCAGCTGGTGAACTTAGAGCAATGCCAGTTTCATCCGTATGGCTTGCAACATCTAATGCAGTTTCAATGGACACTTCACCAAAAGGTAATAATGCCGTAATTGAAGTTTCCGCTATTGCAATTGGTGCAATTCAAGCCGCTGAAGTTTATGATTTTGGTGCAGGATATTCTTCTGTTCCAACATTATCAACTACTTCTGGAGATCAAAATGCGGAACTTACTGCAGGACTTGGTGCTTATGCAACATATCCAGGCTATTATACCGCCACACAAGGATTACTTAGTGGTGTACCAAAGCTTCAAGACAACAAGTATTATCAAAACTTTTCTTATGTTCTAAAAACTGATTTTGATGTAAACGATTATCGTAATTCAGTAAAAAGATTGATCCATCCATCTGGCTTAGTAATGTTTGGTGAGTTGGCTATAAGAAGTTCTGCTGATGTACAAATGTTCCATCAAGATCGTAGAGATGTTGATGATCTTGGTACTATTAGAGAAAATCCTGGAGTAGATCATCAAGGAAGAAAATATCATAATATTACTTTATTTCAAAATGCAGCTACTATGAATGTTCAGTTCTCAACATTCGGTAGTAACAATGAATTAGAAATTTATACCGCAAGACATCCGTGGCAAGCAATGGATGCCAGACTTGAAACTTTTGATGATGTAAATCTACAGTTGGAAAATTTTAGAGATATCACTTCTATAGTAAGAGGTAACTCTACGATGTACACAGTTACAGAATATTTACATGGATTAGAGACTGGTGATACGGTTAAATTTGTGGGAGATGAATCTTCTCAACAATTCAATGCAGACTATACTGTTACATCAGCTCCTACTACAAACACATTTACTATTATTCCAAATGTAGATCATGGTGCAGTTATTGATCAGAATATGTATGATGGATATCTTTATCTCCGATTAGAAGATCAGGCTACAGGTAATAATATTCTCTTAGAAGATGGTAATGATTTTTTGATGGAGCCTTCAGCTTATTTGAAATCTGAAGTAGTATCATATTCGGATGTTTTTCGTGCATCTGCAACAAATTGGGATTCACCTTTTGCTGGTGGAATTTTAAATGAAGATGGTACTGAAATTCTACTTGAACGTGGAGGATCTTATCTCTATCCACAAATACAATTTCCAGAAGCAGAAACTGGAGTCATATCCATCGATGTAAGTTTTAATAGTGATATTCTTCTTGAAGATGATAATGGAACTTATGGATGGGGATATCTCTTACATGAAGAGTCTGCCGGTCAAGGAAACGGCCCACAAAGATTTATTGGTCTTGAAGAAGATACAGAAGGACCGAATCATCAATATGAAAGTATTCCAATTGTAGATAC
>MDTE01170098.1_pt1 | contig 10088 bp, 12 predicted proteins | sample 811231 | NCBI WGS metagenome assembly MDTE01 (sample SAMN05326651, study PRJNA326480) | marine metagenome | isolation source: seawater | place: Indian Ocean: Red Sea | collected 2010 | reverse complement strand
TTACAAAGGAATTAATAGAAATAATATCAGGAGCGGAGAGTTTATAATTATGAGAAAAGGAAAAATTACGCAAATTATTGGTGCAGTTGTGGATGTTAGATTTGAGGGAGAATTACCAGAGATACTAACTGCATTAGAATGTCAAAATGGTGAAAATAGATTGGTTTTAGAGGTTGCTCAGCATTTAGGAGAGTCTAGCGTCAGAACAATTGCTATGGATGCAACTGAAGGCTTAAAAAGAGGAGACGATGTTAAAGATACTGGAGCTCCAATAAAAGTTCCAGTGGGTCCAGAAACTTTGGGAAGAATAGTAAATGTAGTTGGTGAACCTATAGATGAAAAGGGAAAAGTGAATACAAAAGAAAGTTGGCCAATACATAGACCTGCTCCAACTTTCAATGATCAATCAACTGAAACAGAAATATTAGTAACAGGAATTAAGGTAATAGATCTATTAGCACCATATGCCAAAGGTGGTAAAATTGGTTTATTTGGAGGTGCTGGAGTAGGGAAAACAGTAATAATTATGGAGCTTATTAACAATATTGCCAAAGCTCATGGTGGCTTTTCAGTTTTTGCAGGAGTTGGAGAAAGAACTAGAGAGGGGAATGATTTGTATCATGAAATGATAGAGTCAGGAGTAATAAAACCTGAAGGATCTGGTTCTAAAGCTGCTTTAGTTTATGGTCAAATGAACGAACCACCAGGAGCAAGAGCAAGAGTTGCTTTGACTGGTTTAACAGTAGCAGAATATTTTAGAGATCAAGAAGGTCAAGATGTATTATTTTTTGTTGATAATATTTTTAGATTTACACAGGCTGGTTCAGAAGTTTCAGCTTTACTCGGAAGAATTCCATCAGCTGTTGGTTACCAACCGACTTTAGCAACAGATATGGGAAATTTACAAGAGAGAATAACAACAACAAACAAAGGATCAATTACATCTGTTCAAGCAATATATGTACCTGCAGATGATCTAACAGATCCTGCGCCAGCAACATCTTTTTCACACTTAGATGCAACTACAGTATTATCCAGACAAATTGCTGAACTTGGCATATATCCAGCAGTTGATCCTTTGGACTCAACTTCAAGAATCCTAGATCCAAGAATAGTTGGGGATGAACATTATAGAGTTGCTAGAGAAGTTCAAAAAGTTTTGCAAACATATAAATCACTTCAGGATATTATCGCAATACTTGGTATGGACGAGTTATCTGAGGAAGATAAATTAACTGTAGCTAGAGCTAGAAAAATTCAAAGATTTTTGTCACAACCGTTTTTTGTTGCAGAGGTCTTTACTGGATCTCCAGGTAAATTAGTAGATTTAGAATCTACGATTAAGGGGTTTGACGCAATTTGCAAAGGTGAATATGATCATTTACCTGAAGCTGCATTCTACATGGTTGGAACAATCGAAGAAGCTGTTGAGAAAGCTGAAAAAATGGCAAAAGAAGCTGCTGCTTAATGAGTGAAGAATTTAAATTAGACATTGTAAATCCAGAAAAACTTTTTGTCTCAAAAAATGATGTATTAGAAGTTGTGGCACCTTCTTTAGAGGGTGAAATGGGTATTTTAAAAAATCATATTTCAATTATTTCTTTTTTAAAACCTGGAATTTTAAAAGTAATTTCTAAAAATATTGAAGAAAATTATTTTATTGAAGATGGAATTTTAGAATTTAAGGATAATGAGCTTTCAATTTTGACAAGTACAATTTTCGATTTAAAAAATTCAGATAAAACATATATATCTAACTCTTTAAAAGACGCCGAAAAACAACTACAAAACCAAGATATTAATGATCAAAAGAGATACTTGCTTACTCAAAAGATTGATACCTTAAGACAAATTTAAAAATTTTAAATAATACTTTTTATTTCTGCTTGAAGTTTTCTGTAGACTTCTAGTTTAAAATTTACGACAGTATCAGTAATTCTATCTATTTCTATCCATTTCCAATCTAAAAATTCGGGTTTTTTTGTATTTAAGTTGATTTCATTATCTTTTCCATTAAATTTCATTATGTACCATTTCTGTTTTTGTCCTTTATATTTTCCCTTCCAAATTATTCCCAATAAATCATCAGGCAAATTATAAATGGTATAACCTTGAACTTCTTTAACTAAAGTTACATTTTTTATGCTAGTTTCTTCTTCTAGTTCTCTCAATGCAGCTTGAAAAAAATTTTCACCATTATCAACTCCTCCCTGAGGCATTTGCCAGTAATTCTTAGGATTATCTATTCTCTTGGCAACAAAGATTTTATTTTCTTTGTTAAGTAATGCTATACCCACACCAGATCTTAGTGGTAAATTCTTATATTTTTCCTGCATTTCTAACCATTTAAAAGTTTTAAAGCAAAATCTAATTGATTATCAGTATCAGTGTTAATTCTAAAATCATCTGAGTTTTCAGCAATCTCTATATCAGGCTCAACCCCAACCTCTGATATAGAATCCCCAGATGGAAGATAATATTTCGAAACAGTAAGTCTGATAGCTCCATCATTTTTTAGTGGAAGAATTGATTGAACAGAACCTTTACCATACGTACTTTCTCCAACCAATATTGCTCTTTTGTGATCTTTTAAGGCACCTGCTACAATTTCTGATGCTGATGCAGAACCATAATTAATTAAAACAATAAGCGTTTGACCATTTATTATATCACCTTCGTTTGCAAACCATCTTCTGTTTTCAGATTTTTTTTTACTTTTGGTAGATACAATTTCACCATTTTCTAAAAAAAAATCACTAATTTTTATTGCTTGAGATAATAAACCTCCAGGATTATTTCTTAAATCTAAAATATATTTTTTTACTTTTCTTAATTTTTTGAAATCATTAATTGTTTTTTTTATTTGACTACTGCTGTTTTCATTAAAAGCTGTAAGTCTTAAATACCCAACTTCGTTGTTAATTATTTCTGATTTTACTGAATCTATCTGAATAATTTCCCTTTTAATAACAAAAGTTAAAGCTTTTTTAACACCTCTTCTTCTAATAGTAATTTCTATATCTGATCCTACTGGACCTCTCATTAGATCGACAGCTTCTGATAGAGATTTTCCTTGAACTTGAATACCATCAATCTTTACTATGTAGTCACCTGCTTTTACCCCAACTTTAGATGCTGGTGAATTATCCATTGGAGTAATTACTTTCACTACACCATGTTCCATGCTAACTTCAATACCCAGACCTCCAAACTCACCACTTGTTTCGGTCTGCATATTTTTCAAAACTTCTGGTGACATATACGCAGAATAAGGATCTAAAGATTGAAGGACCCCATTAATTGCCGCATCCATAGCCTCACTTTGATTTATATCATCAACATATTCATTATTTATTTTTTCTAGCACTTCACTAAATAAATCAATTTTTTTATAAATATCATCATCATTTGTTGCTAAGCTAGAACTATGAAAAAAGCATATACACAATATTAAGAAAAAAAATTTTTTAATGCATTTCATATAATTAATTTTTCCTTTGGAATAAGCTCTGACCACATTTTTTCTAACTCATAAAACTTTCTTTTCTCCGGGTTAAAAATGTGAACTATTAAATCAATGCCATCAACTAATTTCCAATCTTTGCTTTCTTTACCTTCTATTTTACAATTTGAAATTCCATAGTTTTTGAACTGATCAAGAACTTGTTCAGATAATGCTTGTATATGTCTGGATGAAGTTCCGCTGGCTATAATCATATGATCAGCAATAGAGGATTTTCCGTTAAGATCTATGGTTACAATGTCTAGAGCTTTGTTTTTATCAAGAGTTTCAACGATCTTTGATTTTAGGTTGGAGGAGATTTTTTCCATTAATTATTTTAAGACTATCAAATTTTTCTTAATTTAGAAGATGAAATATTAACTTTTTTAAATTTTATATACTTTAAACTTTTGTTATTTAGCTTCTTAAAACTTAATGATTTTAAGGATTTTGATTTATAGCCATGACGATCGAATACTAAAATATTACACTTTGATGAAATTTCCTTCCACCTGTACCATTTATGAAATTTTATGAGATTATCTGCTCCCATGATAAAATAAATATCTGTTTTTTTATTTTTTTTTTTTAAATAATTTATTAGATAAATTGTCTTGTTTGATTTAATAATATTTTCATAACATGAAACTTTAATAAATTTATTATTTAAGTTAATTTTTCTAGCGTACTTTATTCTTTGATTTAAATTTTTTGAACATTTTGATTTAAATGGATTTTTTAAGGTTATGGCCCAAATTATTTTATTTAAACCAAATCTTTTTTTTGCTTCCAGTGATATTTTGATATGACCTTTGTGAGCCGGGTCAAATGAGCCACCTAAAATTCCAATTCTTTTTTTTAACTTATTCAATTTATTCTCTAATCTGTCCAGATCCAGTAATCTCGTATTTGTAAGTTACTAATTGTTCTAAACCGACAGGACCTCTTGGAGGAAGTTTATTAGTTGAAATTCCTACTTCTCCACCAAAACCAAACTCACCACCATCAGCGAATTGTGTAGATGTATTGTGCATTGCTATCGAACTTTTTATATTTTTAATAAAAAATTTAACATTTTTTTTGTTTGAAGAGATTATTGCATCTGTATGCATCGTTCCATATTTATTTATATGAAATACAGCTTCCTTTACATTTTTTACAGACTTAACAGAAATTTTTGAAGATAAATATTCTGTCGACCAGCTTTTATTTGTGGCATCTCTACATTTGTATTTAAAAATTTTCTTAACTTTTTTATCTGCATAAATAATACAATTATTTAATTTTAGTTCCTCTAAAACAGGATTTACAAATTTTTTTAATGATTTTTCGTGTATTAATATAGTTTCTGTAGCTCCACATATACTTGTATTTCTTAACTTTGCATTTTTAATAATGCTTTTAGCCATCTCTAAGTTTGCATATTTATCAATATAGGTATGACAAATTCCTTCCAGGTGACCAATTGTTGGAACTGTTGAATTTGTTTGAACTTTTTTAACAAGATTTTTTCCTCCCCTGGGTATGATTACATCAAAATATTTACTCATTTTTGATAACATTATATCTACCACTTTTCTATTTCTACTATTTATAAATTGAACATAATCTTTGCTAATATTGTTGCTTCTTAGAGATAATCTAAATAAGTCAGAAAGTATTTTATTTGAAAAATAGGCTTCAGAGCCACCTCTCAGTATAACAGAATTTCCAGCTTTAAAACATAAACTTGAAATATCACAAGTAACATTCGGTCTACTTTCATAAATTACACCTATAACTCCCAAAGGAATTGTTACTCTTTTTATTTTTAAACCATTTGGTCTTTTCCAATTTTTTAAAGATATATCAACTGGATCTTTTAATTTTATTATATCTTCTATTGATTTAACTATTTTATTAATTTTATTTTGGTCTAGTTCCAATCTTTCAACAAAATTTTTTTTCAATCCAATTGTTTGTGCATATTTAATATCTTTTTTATTTTCTTTTAATATTTTATTTTGGTTTATTTTTATTAGTCTTGAGAATTTTAATAAAATCTTGTTCTTTTTTTTTGTAGTTATTTTATCTTTAGAGGCTTGCCTAGCCTTATTGCCAATTATTTTTAAATATTTAATCATTTAAACTTCCACCATATCATCTTTATGTATCACTTCTGATTTTGTTATATATCCGAGTAATTCATTTATATTGTTTGAATGTTGTCCCTTAATTTTTGCTATTTCATCTGAAGAAAAAGAGCTTAGACCGCGTGCAAATTCATTCATATTCTTATCCAAAACTTTAATATGGTCACCTTTAACAAAATTTCCACCGACCTTTAAAATTCCTGCCGCGAGTAGACTCTTACCTTTTTTAAGTGCTTTGATAGCACCATCATCCACAATCAACTCTCCTTTGGGAGATATCGAGCTTATGATCCATTTTTTTCTTGCATCAAGTTTAGAAACTTTTGGAAGAAACCAAGTACAAGAATTTTTTTCATACAATTTTTTTATTGGTCTTAAAGAAAGACCATTTGATATTGCCATCAAGCACCCTGATAATTGACAGACCTTTGCAGCATCAATTTTTGTTTTCATGCCTCCTGTGCCGTGCTCTCCAATACTCTTTTCAGCAAACTTTTCAATATTATTATCTATATTTTTAATTTCATGAATAAGTTTTGCATCTTTAAATATCTTTGGATTTTTAGTAAATAAACCCTCTACATCAGATAGAAGAACCAGACAATCAGCACCAGAAATTTGTGCAACTCTAGATGCTAAGCGATCGTTATCTCCATATTTAATTTCAGAAGTGGCAATACTGTCATTTTCATTTACAATTGGAACAAAATTTAATTTAAACAAATTTTCAAAAGTTCTTTTCGCATTAATAGCTCTTCTTCTTTTTTCAGTATCTTCCAATGTTAGCAAAATTTGTGAAAGATTTACATTTTTCGAATTAAAATTTTTCTTCAATAAATTCATCAACTCTATTTGACCTATTGACGCTACTGCCTGGCTTTTGTCTAGTTTTAAAGTTTTTTTATTTAAATTTAATTTTTTACAACCTAAGGCTATAGCTCCTGAACTAACAATAATTACATTTTTTTTCTTGTCTATAAGTTCTTTAATATCTTTTGCAAATTCAGATAACCATTTTTTTCTTATTTCTCTTTGATTATTTATTAATAAAGAGGAACCAATTTTTATTACAATTGTTTTACAATTTTCAATGTACATATTTTAATAATTTTGATTTAATTTGATTGATATTATCCTTATTAATTGTGGAGATTAATATAGCATTTCTATTAATTATATTTTTAAACTCTCTCTTTTTTTTAACTAACTCATTTTTTCCCAATAAATCTACTTTATTTAAAACAATTATTTCATTTTTTTTTAATAAATCTTTACTATATTTCCCTAATTCCTTTCTTACTTGCTTATAACAATTTACTAAATCTTTTTCAGAAATGTCTATTAAATGTAAAAGTGTTTTACATCTCTCTATATGTTTAAGAAATTTTATACCAAGACCAGTTCCCAGATGTGCACCTTCTATTAAGCCTGGTATGTCCGCTAGAGTAATCTCTTTATCATCATATAAGGCAACACCTAAGTTTGGATTAATTGTTGTAAATTTGTAGTTTGCAATTTTTGGAGTTGCTCTAGTTAAAGCTGCTAAAAGACTAGATTTACCTGCATTTGGTAAACCAATTATTCCAATATCTGCAATAGTTTTAAGTTGTAACCAAATCCAATACTCTTCGCCCTTATTACCTTTTGTAAATTTTTTTGGTGCTCTATTAGTTGACGATTTAAACTTAGTATTTCCAAAACCACCCTTGCCACCGATTGCTACAATAAACTCTTCACCCTGTTCTTTAAAATCGTATATAAGAGTTTTATTATCTTCTTCAAATACTTGCGTACCTACTGGTACTTTTAGAAATAAATTGTTTCCACCTTTTCCTGTTTGACTTTTCCCTTTACCATTCACTCCCCTTTCTGCTTTAAAATGTTGTTGATATCTATAATCGATTAAAGTATTAAGGTTTCTTTCCGCTTTAAGTATAACTGACCCACCTTTTCCGCCATCACCTCCATCGGGACCACCGAATTCGATAAACTTTTCTCTTCTAAAGCTTGGTGAACCAGAGCCACCATCGCCTGCTTTAACATATATTTTGACTTGGTCTAAAAATTTCATGATACAACAGTTAATAGTTGTTAAAACTAGTTGGGTTTTACAGAAACAAATGTTCTATCTGACTTTGATTTTTTAAATTCTACTTTGCCTTTTATCAATGAAAATATTGAATGATCTTTACCCATTTTTACATGATTTCCTGGGAAAATTTTTGTTCCTCTCTGTCTAACTATGATGTTACCAGGGTTAACAAACTGACCGCCGTATTTTTTTACTCCAAGCCTTCTACCGGCACTATCTCTTCCATTTCTAGACGATCCACCTGCTTTTTTTGTTGCCATAATATTAAACTATTTAGTTACCTTATTTTCTGCTTTTTTAAATTCTGAAAAAATAGATCCATCTTTAGAAAAAATCTTCTTAATTTTTATTAATGAATATTGTTGTCGATGTCCGTTCTTTCTTCTTGAATTTTTTCTTCTTCTTTTTTTAAATACTAAAACTGTTTTATTTTTAGCGTTTTTAATTAGTTCCGCTTCTACTTTCGCACCTTTTACTATAGGAGATCCTAGCTCAATAGTTTTTTCATTTCCATATGCTAGAACTTGATCAAATTCTATTTTATTTGATTTTTCATTATCAATTTTTTCAATTTTTAATATATCGCTAGCTTTAACCTTGTACTGTTTTCCACCTGTTTGTATAATTGCAAATGACATTATTAATCCTTAAATTTTATAATCAGCAATATAGTTCTAGACTTCTTTTAGTCAAGATTAATAAATTAAAAATTATCCTTTAAATCTCTCAATTTTATAAATTCTTCTAAATTTTTAACTCTCAAAAAAATATTACATGCCAATTCATCATTTATAGTTGATGGTATTGTTGGTTCTTCATTTGAAATTTTTTTCTTAATTTCTGATATTTTTTCTTTAAGGAAAGGGTTATTATTTTCATATTTAATACAAAATTCGGAATTCTTAAGGGTATATTCGTGACCACAATAAATCTTTGTTTCTTTGGGTAAGCTTTTAAGTTTGTTTAAAGATAAAAACATTTCTTCATAAGTTCCCTCAAATATTCTACCACAGCCAAGAGAAAAAAGTGTATCACCTGTAAAAGCTATTTTTTCATTTTCAAAATAAAAACATATATGTCCACTAGTGTGTCCAGGTATATGTATAATTTTTGATTTAAAATTTTCACCTTTCCAAATTTCTTGATCTTTTACAAGTGTATCGATATTACTAATTCTATGACTATCACCTTTAAATGCTACAATTTTTGAATTATATTTTTTTTTAAGTTCTTCATTACCCCCTATATGATCATGGTGATGATGTGTATTTAAAATATATTTTAATTTAATATTATTTTTATTAATATAATCAATAATTGGTCCAGCTTCGCTTGGGTCAACTACACATGCAAAGTTATTTTTTTTATCGATTATAAGATATGAAAAATTATCTTTTAAACACTTTATAATTTCAATTTTCATATTATTTCTTAATTATAAATATCCCCAAGTCAGAGAATAAATTTTTATATTCTAAATTTTTACTTTCAATTTTTATATTTTTAATTTTGCAATAATTGACAAAGTCTTTAATTGTGCACATATGTAAATTTGGAGTATTATACCATTCATTTGGTAAATTTTCTGTAACAGGCATTGTTCCTTTAAAAAGTAAATGCATTCTGACTTTCCAATAACCAAAATTAGGAATTGTAACTATTGCTTTTTTTCCTATTCTCAATAATTCATTAATTACTTTCTCTGGATCTAAAAATGCCTGAAGAGTTTGACTTAAAATAACATAATCAAAAGATGAATTTGGAAATTGTCTAAGATCAGATTCGGCATCTCCCTCAATCACAGTTAAACCCTTCTCTATGCATTTTTGTACATTTTTTTTTGAAATTTCTAAACCTCTTATATCTTTAGTTATATTCTGATTTATATATTTCATTAATTCCCCATCACCACATCCAACATCAAGAACTTTAGTATTTTTTTCTAATAGTTTTGCAATAATATTAAATTCTTTTTTCATAATGTTTATTGTAGGAAGTATTTAAAAAATTTCTAACTGCACTTAAAAAGTCTGGAACATTTAACAAAAAAGAGTCATGTCCTTTATCAGAGGTAATTTCAACAAAACCGACGTCTTTACCAATAGAATTTAACGCAATAACAATTTCTCTATTTTCGGATGTTGGATATAACCAATCAGATGTAAATGAAATAATAAAAAATCTTGTATTAGATTTCTCAAAAGCTTTTGAAAGATTTCCACCAAATTGTTTTCCAAGATCAAAATAATCCATTGCTCTAGTTATATAAAGATAGCTGTTTGCATCAAATCTATCAACAAAAACAGATCCTTGATATCTTAAATAGCTTTCAATTTGGAAGTCAGCATCAAAGCCAAACTTA
>MDTE01092737.1_pt1 | contig 10088 bp, 7 predicted proteins | sample 811231 | NCBI WGS metagenome assembly MDTE01 (sample SAMN05326651, study PRJNA326480) | marine metagenome | isolation source: seawater | place: Indian Ocean: Red Sea | collected 2010 | reverse complement strand
TTAATAGAGCGCTTTGATTTGTCGCAGTACGATAAAGCCTCTAAAGCAGGAAAAAGAAAAATAAAAAAGCCGAAACGAAGAGAACGAAAAAAAATTTTTAAAAGTGAAAATGGCTTAAAATATGTATATGCAGAAAAACATGATACATATGACATAATTGCTACAGAGCAGAGTATGTGGTTATGGGAAATTTTAGAATTTAATGAAATACAAAAGGATCACATGATTGAAGAAGGAGCAATTGTTTATTTAGAGATGAAAAAATCAAGAGGAGTTAAAGATTTTCATATTGTTAAAGATGATGAAACACTTCATGAAATATCGCAAAAGCATGGAGTGATGGTTTCAAAAATAAGAAAGAAAAATAGGATGCAAGATTCAGAAGAAGTTCAGCCTGGACAGAAATTGTTTTTAAGAAAAAGAAAACCAAAAAATTAATCTATTGCATAGTTGTAAATTATTCCTGAAGCATCTCCCACAATAAAGTTAAGTTTCCCATCCTGATCAATATCTTTAAGTAGACTATTTGTATTTCCATAAATAGGAAACCCTTCTTCTAAATCATTTGATTCTCTAAATAAATAAGTTTGGGATAACTTTGAGTCTGTAATGCTTGTAAAGTATTCATTTTTTACGTTGTGAATTCTTATGTTTTTTAACGCATTATTCTCAAATGTATGTTGCATGTTGATGTTTGGGCCATTTACTTTTAAACTTGGCCCTTCCAAAAATGTGTGGTGGTTTTCTATATAATTGTATTGAACTTGATCATTAAAATTAAATTGTAAAACATTGTCCGTGCTTCCATCAAAAAGAATATTTTGCTGTATGCCATTTTTGTCAATTGTTACAATTCTACTTTCAGCAAGAGTTTCACCTTTAATTACATTTAGTTTGTTTTGTGAAAACTGAATCTTTTCTTTTACACGAATTCTATTTTCGCCTCTTCTGTTTAATATATTAAGTGTCCCATTTTCTTCCGCAAGAAGAATATAGTCTTTATTGCCGAGAATAAAATGTTGTGCAGGAAGAATGGCATTACTTTCAGTTTTTTTTAATTTCCATCCCGAAATGTATTCCCCATTTTTATCATACATATAATGGTTTTTATTACATGAAAGCATGATTCTGTAGTTTTTATTTTTTTCATAATCAAATAGTGAGAGTGGAAGCGTAGTTTCTTGTTTTAGAGAAATAGGAAAGGAGCCCACATCTCTACCTTTTCTGTCTATTAGGAAAACTTTATTTTTTGTATTGAAAAGTAGTTGTAATTTAAAGTTTTTATAAGAATCAATTTGATGAATGGATCCAATAATTTGATTGTCTAATTTTCTTTTCCAGATTACATCTCCTGCGCTTGAAATTAAGTAGAGATTATTGTTTTCATCTTGGAAAGTAATTTCCCATTCTTGAGTATAGTGATTTTGAACCAAGTTAAGTGTTGATGTAATTCTAGCATCTATTTGTTTGGTCCAAATATTTTTGAGTTCCTCTTTTTGACTGTCATCAAAGTAAACATAAGCATTTGAGTAACAAATGGATTCATGAGTGCTAAACTCAAGTGCAATAGATTGAAGTGGTTCTAGTTCTTTAGCATAACGATTAAAAAAAGTTGTTAAATTAATCCCAAGAAAATGTTGTGTGAGATTTAATGAAGTGGGTTTATTGAGGTAAATAATAAGGTTGGATTGAGTGTTAAGCTCTTCCATACATCTTTGAAATTTTATAGTATTATTGAGGCTTTTATTCATCTTAAAATCGTTAATTAAGATTTTAATTTGTGCTAAATTTTCCATAATAATGAGTTGATCTTGTAGAATACAGCAATATTGGTAATCTTCTTTTTTTGTTTGGAGGAGATCAGGTATATGTTTAAGTTGTTCCCATTTAAAAATGGACTCTTTTCTATATTCAGTAATTGAATCAATCTCTTGTTTAAGATGATCTTCTACAATTTGGCTATTTGTGAGATCAATTATAAGACCAGCTTGGAGCTCATTAGCATTTTCAGTTAAAAACCATGTAATCTCACTATTGATCCATTTTTTAAATTCATTTTTTAAAGCATCTTTAATGGGAACAATCTTTTTTTTAGAATTCATTTTTTGGTGACTTTTTTCTAAAGCGATTATTTTTTTGCGTTCGTATTGTTTATAATTTTCAAAGCATTTACTTGCAAATAAGACAGTGTTTTTTGGAAGTACAGATGGTGAAATTGGAGGATGTCCATTATTTTGATCAAAAAAACTAAGTTCTTGAGCAAGTGAGTCATGAGAAATACACATCCCACTGAGTAGAATATTGTTATGATGAAGGTCAATATCCCATTGGAACCAATCTGCAAATTCAACAGATGATGAAGTACTATTAAGTATGGATTTACTTATTTTATCAAATTTTTTGGTGTTTATATAAAGATTGAAATCTTCTTTTTTATTTGAAGAAAAAAAGATGTTATTAAATGCAGTGTTGGAAAGTAAATTGTTAGGTGTTTTTAGTTGTCTAATTGCATCTTCAATTAGTATTTTTGTGGGACTAATCATCAAAATGCCTTTGTAGTTTGTGTAAAAAATATTCTTTGATTTGAGAATCAATTCATTAATTATAGTATTGCTGTAGGGGTGTTGGATTGTTTCTGTAATTTTTTTTAGTGCAATTTCAAGTAATGCAAATTTTTGCTCCTCATTATGTGTAGAATTAAGTGCTAACCAATCAAAGCTTTTTGCTCCTGTTGAGTGCAATGATAGAAATAAAGGATTTGAACTTGATAAGTTTGATGCGTAAATTGCAAGACTCGAATCAATGTTAAGTATTGTTTCTTTTGACTTTTTTACGCAAGTCTTTGTGCTTAATAGCTTCCAAAGTTTATTGTTTGATAACTCATGTAAGCTATTTGATAGATTGTTTGTTTCAATAATTAAAGACGCATCAATAGGTATTGCTTTTACAGGATTTTTTTCCTCAAAATTTTGTTTCTGACAAGAAAATAGAATGCTAATGAAAATAAATATAATCAGTGTTTTTTGCATGATGTTATTTTATTAGAATAAAAATCACTTTGTTTCATTTTTTTAATAAACTTAAAATGGTAAGTTAAATTGTTGTGGGAGTAATTTATATGTTTTTCGGTGGTATTTATTAATCCCATACTTTATAATTGAGTCTCGGTGTAATTTAGTAGGATAGCCTTTGTTTTTATCCCAATGGTACTGTGGGAACTTTTTATGAAGACTATTCATTATATGATCTCGGTGAGTTTTCGCCATAATGGAAGCTGCAGCAATGTTTAAATACTTTCCGTCTCCTTTAATGATACAATGATGCTTAATTTGTTTATAATTTTTAAATCTATTTCCATCTATAAGTATACTATCGAAGGGTTTTTGGATTTGATCTAAAGCTCTGTGCATTGCCAAAATTGAGGCATTTAAAATATTGATTTTATCAATTTCAAGATGGTCAACGATCCCAATAGCATAAGCTAACGCTTGTTCTTGGATTACAGTTCGTAATTGAATTCTTTTTATTTCGCTCAGTTTTTTTGAGTCGTTAAGTAGATTGTTTTTGAAGTTTTTAGGAAGTATAACAGCTGCTGCAACAACAGGACCAGCAAGACATCCTCTGCCAGCTTCGTCACAACCTACCTCCACATTTTTTTTATTAAAGTAAGATGCTAGCATTTCAAAAGTACTTTTTCAATACTATTCCATAAATCTTGAGCAGTTTTGTTCCAACTGTAATTTTGAGAATGAATTTGCCCTCTTGCAGATAGCTCTGCCCTTAACTCATGATCAGAATTTAGTTTTATCATCATATTTGTTATTTCTTCTGGCTTAAAGGGATTCACAAATAAAGCAGCATCTCCTGCAATTTCAGGCATTGACGTACAATTTGATGATATCACTGGACATCCACATTTCATGGCCTCTATTATTGGTATCCCAAATCCCTCAAAATAAGGAACAAAGCATAATGCAAGCGCTGATCCATACAGATTGTTGAGTTCTTCAATTTTTTTTCTTCCTGTAAAAATGACATCTTTTTTAAAAGTCATTTTTTCATAAGAGTTGTTAAGTTTTTTATTCCACCACATTTTTGCTCCAACAATAAGAAGTTTGTTACTTGATTTTGTACTCTGTTTAAAATTATCAAATGCAAGTAAAAGTCGAGAAATGTTTTTTCTAGGATGAAGAGCTCCTACAAATAAAAAGTAGTCTTTTCCATCACAATATTTTTTACGAACAGAAATTTTATCTTTCAGAGTGATGGGATGGAAATTTACATTTACACCATTTAAGCAAACATCAATTTTTGATTTATCGATTTGGTATGTTTTAGATATATCTTCTTTAGAATATGATGAAACAGTAGCTATTCTCGTTGCTTTGTTTGCGTATTTTTTAAAAAAATAGGTGTAGTACTTTCGATGATAATATTTTAGATCTTCAGGGTGATGTTCAAAATTTATATCATGAATAACTGATATTGAGGGAATATTACTTGTAAGTGATAAGAAACCATCAGGTGAAAGGAAAAGATCAGCCTTTATTTTTTTTAGAATTTTTGGGACGCAAAATTCAAACCATACATACCATAAAATAGGATGTCTTGTTTTTGGGGGAATTACTATTGGGTGGATGTTTTTTCCCGAGATAAATTCTCTTGAATAAGGCCTGTCAAATAGAAAATAAAAATCATGTTCGGGATGATTTTTTGTAATTCTAAATAAAGTTTCGAAGGTGAACCAGCCAATACCTTCAAGTTTGTCTTTAAGGAGTAGGCGAGTATTAACAGCGATTCTCATAGTTGACGAATATAAGCTTTTAGATTGAATATTATGAATTGTAAAAAGCGAATTAGCTTTGAAATAGTCAAATTAAATATGATTTTTGTCGTTATTTGTTTAAGCCTTTGATTTTATGATTGATATTCTAAAGAAAAAAATTAAAATAGATGAACAATTTCAAGAACTTATTTCTGGTAGTTCTATTGTTTTTTTATTTAGACTTTTTGGTTTTTTTTCTGGGTATTTGCTCAGTTATATAATCACGAACTACTATGGAGAGGAGGTTTTGGGAGTTTATTCTTTAGCTTTTACTATTTTAAGCTTTGTAGTGGTACTTTCCAGATTGGGCTTAGATGAAGCACTGGTAAAAGTTATTTCCGATTTACTTTTTCAGCATAAAGAAGGGCAAGCAAAAAATGCATATCGTAAAAGTGTTTTTCTTGTCTGTTTAAACAGCCTAATTTTATCTTTTTTTCTTTATCAAATTGCTGACTTGGTAGCATATTGGTTTGAAAATGAATTGCTTATTAAAGCAATTAAAATTATGTCTCTAGCGCTTGTTCCTTTTTCATTAATAAAGGTAAATGCAGATGTTTTTAGAGCTATGAAGAACATGCAAGTCTTTTCTTATTTTCAGACTGGTTCTTTAATGATGCTCATGTCCATATTCATTCTGTTAGGCATTTATTTATTTGATCCTACATATTACTTTCTTTTTTATGCATTTTTTGGTGCATGTATCGTATTACTTTTATGGTCCTTTTTACTAATACGAAATAAATTTCCAACTTCTGAGAAAAAGATGGTGACTTATCGTGGATTAATAAAAATTTCTTTACCCATGATGCTTACCAGTTCTATGTTTTTGGCTTTGAGCTGGACAGATACAATTTTTTTGGGAAGGTATTTGTCAGAGGATCAGGTAGGGATTTATTATATAGCATTTAAGTTAGGTCTTATTATTTCTCTTAGTTTATTTGCTGTAAATTCTATCGCAGGGCCCAAATTTTCAGAGCATTCAAATGATAATATAGTTCTTAAAAGACTGGCATTACAGTCTGTGAAATTAAATTTTTGGTCTTGTTTCCCAGTTTTTATTTTTTTGCTTTTATCTGGAGAGTGGTTACTTTCTTTGTATGGATTCTCTTTTATAACAGCAAAAAAATCTTTGTTTATATTAGCTATAGGTCAACTTTATAATGGTCTCTCTGGTTCTGTTTTAACTTTTTTGAATATGACTGGTTATGAAAAGTTAGTGAGTAAAATTATTTTATCGGCTGCTCTTTTAAATATTGTTTTAAATTATTATTTGATTCCATTATTTCACTTATCTCCAAATTTTTTAGGTATTGAAGGAGCTGCATTATCAAGTACAATATGTTTGATTTATTGGAATACCATTGGTCTTTATTTTGTTTATAAGCATCATGGTTTTATAATGTTCCCAATTCCTTCAATTTTAATAGCTAGGAATGAAAAATAAGGTTTTTTTTATAGGGGTTGGGGCAGTAAAAAGTGGTTCTACATGGATGGGGTCTTTATTGGCTCAGCATCCAGAAGTTTGCATGTCTTATAGAAAGGAAATAGCATATTTTAATACTAAGAATTTTAATGGAACTAAGAATGAGTCTTCTGAATATGGAATTGAATATTACCTTCAATTTTGGCCAAAAACAGAAAAGATTAAAGGAGAGATTTCGCCACAATATTTATTTGATGTTGATAGCCCCAGAAGAATAAAAGACATTTTTCCTGACACCCACATCCTAATGATGCTTCGAAATCCTAAGGAAGTAGTTTATTCCCATTATTTGTATGAAAAGTATTTCAATCAGAGTATTAATGCTTCGGAATCTTTTATAGACGCTTTAAGCAGTACTTCGTATTTGTTGAAAAGTGCATTTTTTACAGAACAGATACAGCGCTATTTTAATATATTTGATAGGGATAAGATTCATATTTATTTTTTAGATGAGGCTTTAGATGATCCCTCTCTTTTTTCAAGACAGCTATATCAAGATTTAAACCTTAAGGATATAAATTTTAAACCGGATTATTCATCAAAAAATAATAGTAAGCAGATAAAATCAAAGTGGATTCATTTCTTAATAGTGCTTCCGTCTATAGTCAAAAAAATGATTGAGAAATCTTTTTTGAATAGAGTATTAAAAAAAGTAAGAAGTAGCATGTTTTTTATACGAATTGTAAATTGGCGAAATAATTTGCTTGATAGAAACGTTAAGCTATTTAAAAAGCCTAATATGACTAAGGAGGAAAAGTTATATTTAGATGGATGCCTAAATTCAGAAATTGAAAGTCTTGAAAAGTTATTAGGAGTCAATTTGTCTAGATGGAAAACAATTGATTAGTTGTATATTTGGGGAAAATAAGAAAAATATGAGTGAATACTCTTTGTCTAATTCTGAAAGTATTTTAAAGGATTTGTATGGTTGGAGAAAACCACTAATTTTATTTACTATTATATCCATACTGGTAAGTGCTTTAGCTTCTTCTTCATTATTCATCACACCAAAGTATAAGTCTACTTCAGTTATTTATCCTACCACAACAAATTCTATTTCTCAGGCTCTACTTGTAGAGCATAATCCTTATCGTAAAGATGTTTTAGAGTTTGGTGAAGAACTAGAAGCAGAAAGGCTGTTACAAATACTAAATTCTGATGAAATGCAAAATCGTATTATAGAGCAGTATGATTTGTATAAACATTATGATATAAATAGAGGTGCTGAACATGCAAGAACATTTATGAATTTAGCTTTTGATGACCACTTTTCTTTCAAGCGTACTGAGTTCATGTCAATTGAAATAGATGTTTTAGATAAAGATCCTAAGCTTGCCTCAGAGATGTGTAATCAAATAGTTGATTTAATTGATGTGGTTGTGAAGCTCGTAAAACAACAGCGCGCAGAACAATCTCTAGTGATTTTAGAACGTAGAGATAAGGAGTTGTCAAACCGGCTATTTTTACTTTATGATTCTCTAGAAGTATTACGTTCTCATGGGATTCTTGATGTTTCAGTACAAGCAGAGAGGCTAACCGAGTATTATGCACAAGCATTAATAGAAGGTAATATTTCTGGTGCACGAGCAATAAAAGAGGAATTTAATAATTTGGCTCAATATGGTGGAGCTTACTATCGATTGTTTGAAGAGTTAGAATTAGTTCAAGAGCAATTACAGATTATAAGGCTTGAAAAAGAAAATATTACAGTGAATATTGATGGGGAACTCACGAACAGATTTGTGATTAATAGGGCTGTTCCTTCTGATAAAAAAGCTTATCCTATAAGATGGCTTATTGTTGTCTTGTCTGGCATGTCAACCTTTGTAATGACTTTAATGCTCTTATACATTCGTCAGACTTTATCACTTGATAATTTTGCTTAAGAATTATAGTTTAAATATAATTTCAGTAATTATTCTATTTTTTGTTTTATGTAATTCCTATTTCATAGGCAATGAAAAGTTTTGGGTCTTATTGTTTCCCTTTGTTCTATTATGTATTGTAATATCTACATTTCGTGTGGATATACTTTTACTTATTGTTGCTTTTTTAACTCCTTTATCAACCAGTTTGAAAGAATTGGGGATTTATAATCCAATTGGAGTTGAAATGTCTCTCCCTACAGAGCCTTTACTTTTTGGATTGATGATTATTGCCTGGATAAAGATGTTTAGCGATAACTATGTTTTTAAAGGCTTATTTAAGCATCCTATCTCTATGGCTATAATAGCTTATTTGTTTTGGCTTTTTCTTACATCTATTTGTAGTTCGATGCCTTTAGTTTCTATGAAATTATTAATTACTAGACTTTGGTTTATTAGTAGTTTTTATGTTTTAGCTTATGCCTGGTTCCAGCAAAAATCAAATGTACATCGTTTTGTAAAGGCTTATTTAATTGGACTTTCTATTGTCGCTGTTTATACAATTATTCAGCATGCAACAAAAGGTTTTGAGCATGAAGCTGCTCATTGGGTAATGTCTCCATTCTTTAAAGATCATACTTCTTATGGAATGTCTTTAGCACTTATGTTACCTTTTTCTTTTTACATGCAAAAATGGTCAAAAACAGGAGTAATGAAGTTGATATTTATCGTTGTTCTTTTAGTATTAGTTCTTGCTTTAGTATTATCTTATACTAGAGCTGCTTGGTTAAGTATTATAGCAGCATTTTGTGTCTATATTTTGATGAGACTTAAAATTCGTTTTACACTTTTACTTACATTAATTACTTTTTTCACAGCCTTTGTTTTTACTTTTCAAACAGATATTTTAATGGTTCTAGAGAGGAATAGTCAGGATTCTTCAGATAGTTTTATAGAACATATTGAATCTATGTCTAATGTGACTACAGACGCCTCAAATTTAGAGCGAATAAACAGATGGAAGTCCGCAGTCAGACTGTTTAAAGAGCGCCCTCATTTTGGATGGGGGGCAGGTACTTATCAGTTTCATTATGCTCCTTTTCAGAGTTATTATGAGAAAACTATTATAAGTACTAATTCTGGAAATATGGGTAATACACACAGTGAGTATTTAAGTGCTTTGGCAGAAACGGGTTGGCCTGGCCTACTTTTCTTTTTAATCCTTATTGTCACAGTTTTTACTAGATCTATTTTATTATATTCCATTTTAGAAGATAAGCAAAATCGGTCGATGTTGTTAGCATCTATTTTAGGATTAGTTACTTATTTTACCCATGCTTTTTTGAATAATTTTCTTGATATGGATAAGGCTTCAGTTCCTGTTTGGGCTTTCATATCAATTATAGTAGCCCTAGATGTTAAAAACACACAAAGAATAAAAACTCGATGCTAGCAAAAGGTTTTTGGTAATGGTAATAAATTTTATTTAAGATTTGACTCGTTCTTGATAAGTGCCTTTGGTAGTATCAATTTTAATTTTATCTCCTTCATTTATGAATAATGGCACATTTACATTTGCACCTGTTTCAACTTTTGCAGGTTTTGTAGCATTAGTAGCAGTATTTCCTTTTTCTCCAGGTTCTGTGTAGGTAACCTCTAAAATTACTGAAGATGGTACATCACAGGTAAGAGGGTTTTCTTGGTCTGCATCAAATACAACTTCAACAATTTGACCTTCTTTCATAAATTCATGCCCACCCACTGTATTTTTTTGAAGGAAAATTTGCTCGTATGTTTCAGTATTCATAAAATGAAAACCGTCATCTTCAGAATATAAATATTGATATTTTCTAGTTTCAACCCTTACAGCTTCAATTTTAGCTCCTGAAGGAAATGTGTTTTCTAAAACTTTTCC